>SXGQ01816456.1_pt1 | contig 14925 bp, 16 predicted proteins | sample 3178371 | NCBI WGS metagenome assembly SXGQ01 (sample SAMN11356859, study PRJNA531348) | freshwater metagenome | isolation source: freshwater sample F1-20 | place: China: Fuxian Lake, Yuxi | collected 2017-12-25
CGCAGCCCATCTGGAAGTTCTTGCACGCCAAATGCGTCTTGGCGATGCAGTTCACCACCTTGCCCTCGGCCCGCAGCTGCTCCACCAGCTCGCGCGCCCAGTAGGACTTGCCCACGTGTTGTAGCGCTTGCCGTTGATGACCTTGCTCATTTGGACTCTCATGTAAATACCTCCATGATATTAATTAAGAATTTATTTTCCACGCCCATCCCACCGCCATCGCACACCAGGCCCACATCAGCGGCCATGGCCACGGCACCTGATCGCGTTCGGTCTGCCTTCGGCGCTCCGCTGCGCGCATGAGTTGGTATACCGGGATATCGGTTCTCTCCATGCGGGTATTTTCTCGATACATCATAGTGTCTCCCCCCCTTTTCTATGGTTAGTGTTATGTACCGCGAATCATCCCTTCCGTCCATCTCATTTACGGATTTTTTTTGCGAATCGCGGCTACCATTCGAATCGGGTGAACGGGGCGCGCGAACCACGCGCCCTGGTTGCTAATGCCCATGTGGTTCGGCAATGATATTTATTGGTGAAAATTTCGGCATCCAGCAACGCCTGATGGCTGGCGTCTAGACGGTCAAGGGTTGCCAGTCCATCTGGCTTGCCTAGCTGATCGCGGTGAAAATGCACATACATCTCCCATGCCAACTGATTTTGCAGCAAGTCTTTCACTAGGGTGGCCTGTTGAGGCCTGAATGGGATTGTTGACGTTTTATTACTGAGTCCCCCCTTAGCACAATCTCCATCAATCGCAATAAGGGCATGTTCATATTCTGGTGTGAGGCCAACGACGGAATGCCGGTACGTTGTACCACCAAGGATGAACGGGCGGTACCCTGCAATCTGAATTGCGTGTCGGATGTACTGCGGGAGTCTCTCCGTGCCGACAATCCAGCGCCAGACGAACACCCTCGTTACACCCAGCGTCTCGGCACGGGACGCCTGATTACCCGCAAACGGGTACCCCTCAACAGGGTCCGTATCAATCTCGACAATGAAATTGCGCATCATGCCCCCCTTTATGGTTTATGTTATGTGGACCGCTCAATCATCGTGGTGTGACGATAACACAATGCGTCTACGGTTGTCAATAGCTATTTTTGGGCCAAAACACCAGCAAAACGGCGTTTTTCGTTGCAAGTTATTGATATTACAAGCAAACAAAGTTTTTTGCTGTCTGTAGCAGGATTCGTGCCAGAGCTACGCACCATGCAACGTTTGTGCCTGTCGCGGACGGGTTGGACGGGTGCAAGTGGTATGCCTGACACCCGCGCCGCACAGCGTGTGGGCAGGCGTGTGGGGGAGTGTGGTGATATAGTTATGTGGCGTGGTATTATGTCAACTTGCAAAAACGCCACATGTGGCAAAATGCCCCACCCCTAAGTGTGGCAAAATGCCCCACATTTTAATTGGACCCGTATACTATGGACGCGTCGGACGGGTTTAAAAAAAAGTCAATCTATCGCTATAAAGGGGACGTTTTATAACTGATAATAGTACATGATGTCCAATGTGTCTAGTAATACGTGGCACGATTCTTGCGGGCGTAGGGAACTAATTAAAAAAAAAAGGGGGGGGGAGGGGCAAAAATGCGACCGGTCACATCGCGACTAGACCTCCACTTGGCGCACTATTTTTGGGCGGACCCAGCGCAGCATTTTTTGCTTGACACCAAAACGGAGTCTGTGCTAGAGGAGAGGAGATGGAGGTGCGTCGGAGTGAGTGGGTGGAGCCGTGGGAGAAGCCGATCTGGTGGCAGGTCGCGGCGGAATCATTAGGTGTGACCCACGAGACCCTCCGGCGGCTAGCTGTCAAGATTGGAGTGCCGCCGCATGTCTGCACGGTCAACCGAAAACGCCTCTACATCTGCTATCCCTCAGAACTCCTCCTCTACCGCGCCCTCCTCTACCCCGACTTCACCGACGTCATCACGGTACCCGACAGGGTATGGACCGGACGACTCGCTGCGGGAGCGGCTGTTGGGTCAGGCGGGGTACAACGAGGCGGTTCTGGCGGCGATCACGAAGCAAGTAGTCGAGAAGCAAGTCACGCTGCTCAACGCGCACGCGACCCAATTTTTTGCTTATCAAGGGCAAGTGGGGGACACTCGGACGACGCCCGACCATCGGATTCAGTTGGAAGCGGCAAAGGCCCTGACGACGCTCTTAGGGGTTCAAGCTCCACCCGCGAAACAAACAGTGACGGTGATTCACCAGTTGGACCTCCCGGCGTGGATGCAACCTGACGTGATTGATACGACGGCTGCCACGGACGTGACGCCACAGGAGACGTAATGGCCCGACAAGGTGCCCCCGTCCAGTTTCGCTTTCAGCCGAGGCCGTATCAGCTCCCATCCTTAAAGGCGCGGGCGAACGGGATGTTGCGCGGGGTCTGTATCTGGCCACGGCGTCACGGGAAGGATTTACACGGGCTCCAACTCCTAGTGCAAGGGGCGCTGACACGGGTCGGATTATATAATTATTATTTTCCGACGTTCTCCCTCGCGAAGAAGATTGTCTGGAAGGGCATGGATCGGGACGGCACCCCGTTTCTCGATTACATCCCAAAGGAACTCCTTAAGCCGGGGACCGAAGGGAAGAATGAGACAGATCTCCGGTTGGAATTTACGAACGGTTCGATGATCCAACTGGTCGGGACGGATAATATCAACCAGAACTTGATCGGCATTAACCCCGTTGGGTGCCTATTTACGGAATATCCCGTGCAGAATCCGATGGCGTGGGATCTCACCCGTCCGATTCTCGCAGAAAACGGCGGATGGGCGTGGTTTTTATATACGCCACGGGGACGGAATCACGGCTATCGGCTCTATCAGATTGCAAAAGAGCATCCGCAAGAGTGGTTTCTTTCACATTTGAGTATTGACCAAACTACGCTCGCGGACGGCCAGACGCCAGTGATTACCCCTGCTTTTATTGCACAGGAAATCGAGCAAGGAATGGACCCTGACCTCGCCCAGCAGGAGTATTATTGCAGCTTTGATGCGCCGATGCAAGGGAGTTACTACGGGCGGTTGCTTGCGGACGCATTTATTGGGGATCGAGTGGGGTTCTTCCCGCATGACCCAAAATACCCGGTGATTAGTGGGTGGGACTTAGGTGTTGATGACCAGACGGCGATTTGGTATGCCCAATGTATCGGGGAAGAAATTCGCTTGATTGAGTATTACGAGGCGTCAGGAGAGGAATTCTTCCATTATTTTCGCCATACCATGAAATTCCCGTGGCGGCATCAGACGGTGTATCTTCCCCATGACGCGGCGAAAACCGAGTGGGGGACTGGGCGAAGTGCGTGGGAGATTGCGACGAAGGCGTTTGGGGAAGTCAATGTGTCTGTCGTGCGAACACCGAGGCTCGCCATCGACGAACAGATCAGTACGGTGCGGCGGCTGTTTCCACGGATGCGGTTTCATGATGAGCGAGTCGGCAAAATCCGCTATCGTGGCCATAGTGGGACAGATTGCCTTGCGAGTTACCATAAAAAGTACAACGATGAGAAACAAGAGTACGAGAATAAGCCACACCATAACTGGGCCTCCCATGCCGCCAGTGCCCTTGCAACACTCTGCTTAGGAATTAAAGATACAAAAACGGAACGCATTCAAAATTTTTATCAGACAGACTTCGATCCGATGCGTGACCGCGTCGGAGAATACGAGTCAGAGTTTGGCGTGGATCTAAACGGGGACGAGGTGGTGCGCTATTAAAAAAAACTTGACAAATGAATATAGAATGTGCAGGTATACAATACACGGAGGCCGTATATGGGTGGAAGCGTAGGGCAAGTATTTCGAGACCTTGGGTCAGCGCTGACGGCAGGGACAGTAGATTTTGATAGGGGCCGTGTTAACGTCCCATTTTCCGGCGCCCAGATGCGACAGGGAGCGAAGTCAACGATCAATGCGCTGACGGCGAGTGCTGCCACCGCGCCAGAGCTTCGTGAAGATCTAAATCGTAGTTTAGATACAAAAACCGCTCGCGTCCTCGGTAAGGTAGCGGGGGCGGTGGCGGCCGCCGCCACTGGCGCGGGGCTTGCCTCGCATATGGGTTCGCTCGGCTCTGCGGCGGCGCACGCCAAAGATGTGGGGGGTGCGATTGAGATGACAGGGGATACGTCGGGTGTCCTCGGTATTGGTGGTAATGCCGCAGGCTCCGTCGCGCCAGCCGCTGCTGCCGCGCCAGCCGCTGCTGCCGCCCCAGCCGCTGCTGCCGCCCCAGCCGCTGCTGCCGCCGCTGCCGCCCCAGCCGCTGCTGCCGCCGCTGCCGCCCCAGCCGCTGCTGCCGCTGCTCCGACTGGCCTCACTGCAGGACAAGCCCTCCTTGCCAGTGCAGCACTGACGGCGGGCGGGACTGCGTATCAAGCGATGTCGAATAGGCCCCCGAAGCTCCCTGGGTCCATCGAATATAAAGAAATCGACCAAGCAGCGGAAGCTGCACGAAACGCGGCGCAATCGACTGAAGCTGAAGCTAGACGACAACGGGCCGCCCGACGCCAATCGTCTGTGCTGAGTGGCGTGATGCCTAACATCGGGTCAGTCGGAATCAGTCCGGCGACGCTGCAACCTGCAGCCGCCAAAAGGTCGGTGTTAGGCTAATGGCACTCCCATTACTCTCCCCCGATATCGCGGCACGCTACTTCAAGCGGTACGAGGCCCAATGTCAACGCCGCTCCACCTATGAACAGAAGTGGCAGAATCTCGCGCACCTAATGCGCCCCACACGAGCCACGATTCGTTGGCACTACACACCAGGGACGCCGCGCACGCAGCAACTTTTTGACGGTACAGCCCTCCAAGCGGGACACGATCTTGCGTCTGCGCTCTCTGGTTCCTTTACTTCGACGGAGTTTCAATTCTTCGGGCTGAAGATGCGCCACCAGCTACTCAATGAGGACTGGGAAACGCAGATGTGGCTTGAAGCCGTCGCACAGCGCATGTTTCTCGCGATTCAACAGAGTAATTTTGGGAGTGAGTCGAACCAACTCTACCAAGACCTCGTGGTTTTTGGGACAGGCTGTATGTGGATGGAATCGAAGATTGCCCCGACGGGAGGCTTTGGGGGCTTCCGGTTTCGCACGATGCCGATTGCGAAGTATACCATTTCAGAAGAGGCGGATGGATCGATTAAAACCGTGTGCCGAGAATTTACACTCCCCCTGCATGCGGTCGCTGCTGAATGGCCTAACCGTCTTAGTGACCGGCTAAAAAATAAGCTGGACAAATCCCCAGATGAGATGGTCTCGATTCTCCACATGATGCAGCCGTACAAAAATCGCGCCAACGACCGGCAGCAGTATGAGTCGCGGTATTTTGAAAAGGATTCCAAGCAAGAACTCCATGCGGCGGCCTATCGCAATTTTCGCTATCTCGTCCCACGATGGGATAAAGCAAGCGATGAAGAGTATGGGACAGGCCAAGGCGATGTGGCGTATCCCGATACCGCCTCCTTAAACCGTGCAGTGGAGATGCGCTTTAAGCAATGGGCAAAGGCGATTGACCCCCCGATCCTGACTGTCGATGATGGCGTGATTGGGAAGCTGCGAATGACTGCAGGCACTCGAACCGTCGTAAGGAATCTCGATGCGGTGCGCGAGTTCCAGACATCGTCGAAGTTTGATGTGGCGCAATTTCAAGAAGAACAGCTTCGCAATATGATCCGCACGGCCTTTTTTGCGGATCAGATCCAACTCCCTAATAAGCCGTATATGACGGCGTTTGAAATTCAGAGTCTCTTGGAAATTATGCAGCGACGTTTGGGGCCACAACTCGGACGACTGAAGGAAGAGTATGCCCGACCGCTGCTCAATTTTGTATTTGAAGAAATGTGGGCCGGAGGCGAAATCCCTGAACCGCCGCCCCTCATGCAGGAAGCGCAAGCGCAGGGACTCGCCACGATTGACGTAGAGTACGAGTCTCCTCTCACTCGTGTTCAGCGGACAAGCATAGTCACCTCGATTGAGCGGACGTTACAGGTGGCTGGTCCGTTGGCGGCGGCTGACCCTACGGTGACGGATAACCTTGACACGGATGAAACATTCCGATTGATGGCCGAGACGAATGGCATGCCTGCGAAGTTGTTGCGTAGTCCTGATATGCGCGATCAGATTCGCGCCCAGCGGCAGTCAGCGGAAGCGGCGCGAGCTGACGCCGAGATGGGACAACTAACGAGCGGGAATATGAAGAATATGGCGCAGGCGGCACAAGCCGCAGGCGTAGTGCCATCTACTGAGGGACAGGGATGAGCGAGTTTACGCGCAATGACCTCGCTACCGCCCAACAGTTTGCGACTACATTTGCGACGCCGAGCGGACAAGCGGTGTTGCGAGAGTTGGATAAAATGTACTTTTCGCGCAACCTCTATCTGGCTGGCGATCCTTACGGGTCGCATGTAAATATTGGAAGCCATATGGTAATTGCAGCGATTTATGAACTCATCGCGCTCGCGCATGATCCGAGGGCGACGGTCTCGCCCGATTCACTTCTTGAGGAGTAAGTATGTCTGATGAACCGACAGGACAATCGGTAGTGGCCGCCGATCCTGCACTCAGTGCAACCACGGCGTCATGGTTTGAGGCGTTACCTGATGGATTACGGGCCAATCCGACGTTGCAGAACTTTCGCAACAAGGATATCTCAGCAGTAGCAGAAAGCCTCGTGGAGTCACAGAAGCTGGTTGGCGGATCTGTTCGCCTTCCAAACGAGAAGGATACTCCGGCAGACCGTGAGGCCAAGCTTACGAATATTTATAAACAGCTAGGGCGACCAGATGCGCCAGACGGGTACAAGATCAATGCGCCGGAGACGGATTCTGGTGTGCGGTGGAATGCTGTGCGTGCGGATGGGTTTAAGGCGGTTGCACACAAACTGGGCCTCACCCAGTCGCAAGCAGAGGGCCTTGTGGCTTACGACCTCCAAGAGCAGAGTGCGCGAGCGGTTGACCAGAGTCAGGCGTACAATGCCTGCATGGAGACCCTCAAGCAAGACTGGGGTGTGGCGTCGCCACAGATGCTCGGTCTCTCGCGGCGGACCGCGATGACATACTTCGATCAAGACACGATGCAAGCCTTAGATAGTTCAGGTATGTCGAATAACCCAATGTTCGTTAAGGCTCTTGCAAAGATTGGCAAGTCGCTGATGGAAGAGGGCTTGATTGTCGGAGGGCGTGAAGGAATGGGCGATGACGGTGGCATCGCGGGACTCCAATCGGAATTGGATAAGCTTATGCAAGATGCGAACGGCCCGTACTGGAAGTCCAATGACCCGAACCATGACGTGGCGGTGGAGCGAGCAAAAGCCTTGCGCCAAGCGTTAGTAGAATTAGCAACTGCACGATAAGCCGCGAGGCCCGTGCGACACCTCGGATAGACGAGGCGGGAGGCCCACGAGACGGGCAAGGCCAGACCCTCGATGAGGATAATCTGCCGCACAGTGCGGGGTAGGATTACTTATTTTTCATCAAGGAGTCACACATGGCTGCATACGATTCGGTTGAACAGGCACGGACATTACAGTTTAAGGCGAACGTCACCCACCTGTACCAACAGGCGGGAAAGGCGAAGTTGCGCGGCACGTTCCGCGAGGAGACCCTTCAAGGCAAGGCCCATTTCTTTGAGCGACTGGGGCTGGAAGAGGCGGTTGATAAGACTGCTCGCCATGCCGACACCGTGTTGCTCGATCCTGCCCACTCTCGACGCATGGTGGTTCCCACCGACAAGGTGTGGAACGCCCTCGTCGATCAGCAGGACAAGATCCGCCTGCTTATCGATCCTAACAGTGAATACGCGATTGCCGCCGCCAGCGCCCTGAACAGGTCGATGGACCGGGCCTACATCGCGGCCTTCTCTGCGGATGCGGCAGCCGGGGAATCCGGTGCGTCCTCCGTTACCTTCACCTCAGAGGCGGGTGGCGATGCCGATGTCAGCGCGGGTGTGGCGACGACCGCCCAGATACTGGCCATTAAGAAGGCTTTGGACGATGGCGAGGTGACGCCAGAAGAGCGCTTCATTGCCTATAAGCCTGCCTTGGTAACTCAGTTGTTGGGTGCCTCGTCTGCACCGTTGGCCGCGTCGAGCGACTACAACACGGTGAAGGCGTTGGTGCGTGGCGAATTGGATACCTGGATTGGCTTCAAGTGGATTATGTCCACGCTCTTGCCCCAAGCCGCAGGCAATGACTACTATTGCTTTGCTTGGCAGAAGGATTCGATGGGCGCAGCTTTCAATAAGGAGATCATGGCCCGACTCAGTGAACGTGCTGACAAGGACTATGCCATCCAGACCTATGCCTGTATGACGATGGGTGCGACACGCATTCAGGGTGCAGGCGTATACCGGCTGCGGATTGACGCCAGCCTGTAAGTTTACTTCACGGGGCGGGAGTATTCCTCCCGTCCCACAACGCGCCATAAAAGCGAAAAGCTAGGCGCAGAAAGTAGTCATCATGGCCAACAATAATTCCACACAGATCACTAACATGGCAGCGTACCGCGATACCTCGAACGCCACGGGCGGACGGGTGCGGAAGGCATACTTCACTTGCACCGTGCCGACTGGGGCAGGCGACACCATGACCTTGACGAAGCTGCCGAAGGGCGCTCGCGTCTTGGGTGGACGTATCCAGTATACAGTGGCGCAGGGCGGGACGGCGACGACTGCGGTTGGTGTCTCCAGCGCCACGGGTAAATACTTCGTGGCGGCAGTGACGAACGCCACGACCTACCTGGAAATGGCGAAGAACTCCACCGAGAACTACGGGTCAGAAACCTCCGCAGAGGAGACGATTATTGCCACGAACGCGGCAGCCGCCTGGACCGCTGCGACATGCTATGGTCACTTGGAGTACATGACGGACTAATCATGGAATTAGGACTCTCTCCAGAGCCACGAGCCGTCCTTGATCCCGCCCTGCCAGACAGGGCGGGACGAGGCCGCTTGTGTGCTATTATTACGCAGTTAACGAAGGATTTCGCACGGGCGGTTGAGCAAGGACAGGATGAAGAGTCCCGCCGGATTGAACAGCGGCTTGACCGATCAAGAGTCCAACTGCACGCCATGTATGGCAAGACGATAAGGAAGGGCGCATGAGTCTCTCTGATGTGGATATTGCGAATGCCGCACTCATTGATCTGGGCCACGAGACGATTCAGTCGTTTCTTGACGATAGCGACCAAGCACGAGCGGTCAATGCCGTTTATGCGATCACGCGGGATCGTGTGTTGGCGGCCCATCCGTGGAATTTCGCCACGAAGCGGCTCTCGCTTGCGGCAGCGGTCGTGACACTGGAAACCGATGAGTGGTCAACTGCCTATCTTCTGCCTGCGGATTCCTTGCGTGTCCTCTACGTGGAGCCGAAAGGGACGCCGTTCGTGGTTGAAAACGGCTATATCTTAACGGACTCCACCGCGCCGATGCGGTGTGCAGTGATTTATCGGATTACGGACCCGGCGGTGTTTAGCGTGAACTTCGCCAGCGCACTGCAATACCGCCTTGACGCGGCCCTCTGCATGGGGTTGACGGCTCGACGCGGGAATACGCAAGATTATTGGGCGCTCTACCAGCGGGAATTGCAGGAAGCCCGCACGACTGACGGACAGGAAGGATGGGAAGCCCGTAACAACGATAGCCCGATTGGGTTCGCCCGTGTCAACGGGAATATCGTGTCTGCTAACCAACTGACTGATGGAGAATGGCTCTAGATGGCCGTCACGCGGGTTGTTAAGAATGCGCTCAACTCCGGTGAACTCTCGCCTCGCCTCATTTTGCGCGAGGATTACGACCGCTATGCGAACGCTCTGCGTACCTGCCGCAACTTTATTCCTCTCCCGACGGGTGGCGTGATTACGCAGTACGGGCAGCGATGGATAGCACAGACGAAAAATGCGGCACTTGCCTACCTCCTCCCATTTGAATTCAGCACGACACAAGCCTATGTTATTGAGGCGGGAAACCTCTACTTCCGCTTCTATCGGGACGGCGCACGAATCATAGACCTTTCAGGCGGCGTTTTGACGATGGCGAACAACGGCGTAGGGCTCATTCGAGTCACCATGACGGCCCCACACGGACTGAATACGGGTGATTATATTGCCTTGATCGGTGTGGTGGGCACTGATGAAGCGAATGGCGAGTGGATTGTGACGAATATCACAGGGTCCATTGTCGATCTCCAAGCCTCGGCCTTCGTTCACACCTACACGAGTGGCGGCACTTGGTCGCGTCCGTATGAGATCGCGACCCCCTACCTCCTGGCCGACATCCCTGATATCAAATTTGCCCAGTCTGCGGATACGCTTTATCTCGTGCATGGCACCTATGCCCCACGGAAGCTTACTCGCACAGCGCATACGGCATGGACGCTGGATCAGATCACCTTTCTCGACGGCCCCTACCTAGATGAAAATGTCTCTACTACCACCTTGACACCGAGTGGGCCTGGTCCAGGCCCAGGCATTACCATTACCGCTTCGGCCACTACGGGCATCAATAACAATACAGGCTTCCAGTCAAGTGATATTGGGCGGGTCATTCGACTTAAAGAAGGCACTACCTGGGGCTACTGCCGAATTACTGGCTATACAAGTACAACCGTGGTGACGACTACCGTGGTTCTCTCCTTGACGAATGCCAATGCGAAGCTGGCTTGGCGACTAGGGGCGTGGGGTGGCACCAGTTATTTCCCTTCTTGCGTCACCATCTTCGAGCAGCGACTCTGCTTCGGAGCTAGTACACGCGAACCGCAACGGATTTGGCTCTCCACGACAGGCAGTTACGAGGATATGTCTCCATCGGCTACGAGTGGCACCGTCGCACAGGACGATGGGTTGACGTATCAATTAGGCTCGAATAAGGTCAATACGATTCAATGGCTCGCGGGCGCACAGCAACTCTATGTTGGTACGACCGGTGAGGAATTTACCCTTGTGGGCGGAGGCTTTGAAGCGGTGAGTGCGGCGACGCCACCACTTGTCCGCTCCGGCACGACGGAAGGGTCAAAGAGTATTCAACCTGTGCGTATCGGAGGCCGTGTCATCTTCGTGCAGCGGAGCGGGCGGGAGCTTCGTGAACTCGTGTGGAGTGATGCCGAGCAGACCCTCCTGACAGATGAACTCTCCCTCGTGGCAGACCACTTCCTTCGCTCTCCCTTGTCAATCACCACGATGGCCTACCAAAATAAGCCTGACCGCACGATCTGGATTATCCGGTCTGACGGGTCACTGCTCGCCTTTTGCAACTATGTGAGTGAGAAGGTCCGCGCCTGGGCACTCATGGGGTCGTCGGCTGCGGAAGGGCGATACAAATGGGTAACGGTGATTCCAAGCGTGGATCGCCTAAGCGACCAAGCCTGGTTTGTGATGAAGCGCACGATTGGCGCGATTGATCGACACTATGTTGAGATGCAGGATACTGAGATTTCGGTTCATAGTGCGCTCCAATACAGCGGACCAGCCATTTTAGCTGTGAGTGGACTTGACCATCTAAACGGGCAAGTGGTAAGTGTCGTGGGCGATGGGGCTGTGTACGACTCACAGACGGTCGTGCGTGGGGGAGTGAGCCTTGCCTACGGATCTTCGACTGGCCCTGCGGCTGAGAAAATCAATGTCGGCCTTCCTATCACGCCGAATCCAAGCTTTACCACGCTGGAACCTGCAATCCGCGATGCCGCAGGGTCAGCGCGGTACAAAAGAAAGCATTGGGCGTCGTTGGCGGTTGAACTGGAAAATACCCTAGGATTGACAATTAACGGCGCAACGCAGGTGCAGTATCGCACCCCTGCTGACCCTATGGATTCCGTGGAGCCGAACTTTACTGGGGCGAAGCAGATTGCTAATCTTGGCTGGTCGCGTGAGGCGACGATTACGGTAGAGCAGACGCTTCCTCTTCCGGCTAGCGTCTTAGGGTATTCGGGGGAACTGGATGTTGCAGACTGACGCTACAATCGAGACGCGGCTCTACCAGCAGGGCAATCTTGATTGGCTTTCGACGGCACCTCCAGCAGGATGGTTCGACGCCAAGAGCGTGGCGAAAGCCGCACGTCTCGACCTCTCGGTGTCCTTCTACGAGGGCGGACAATATTGTGGAAGTGCCGGACTCCTTCCCCTCTGGCCTGGGGTGTATGAGGCGTGGCTCGTGCTTGCGAGTCATCCGTCTAGCCCGTGGGCGTTTATAGCGGCCATTCGGCGGGCGCTCCAACTTGGTGCGCGGCTCACGCAGGCGCATCGGATTCAAGCGTATTGCTTGGCGGAATATGTCCCTGGCATTCGTCTGGCCAAGCGGATGGGGATGACGCAAGAGGCGGTCTTGACTGCCGCGACGCCAACGAAAACCGATTTGCTCTTATTTGCGAAAGTGAGGCGGTAACATGGGTGGTGCAGCGGAAGCCGCAGTTGGAATCCAAGGGTTGAGCGGGGCGTATGGGGTCTATCAGGCGAATGAGCAAGCAAAGATCCTTCAGCAGAACGCCGCAATTGCCGAACAGAATATCCCGCACATCCGCGCACGAGCTGCCGAGCAGGCGCGGCAGTTGCAGATTGGGAGGCTCCTCACCGTCGGGAAGCAGAAGGCGGCGTACGGCAAGGCCGGACTCGCGCAAGGGGGGAGTTTGTTTGACATTATGGACCACACGGTGAAAAATTTCGACCGCGATACTTCCTTCGCGTTACTGGAAGGGGAGTTGCAGGCGCGAGGCCAGCAGCGGCAGGCCGATCTCTCGCGGTTCCAAGCGGGAACGCTGATCCCACAGGCGGCCATTAGCGGCATCTTGAATACCGGAGCCATGTATGCTAGGAGTAAGATGCCTGCATTGGGCTACACGCAGTATGCACCACAGACGACGGGGTTAGTCTAATGGAAGTCCCCCAATATCAATCTCGCGGTGTCGGGCCTGAATCGAGCGGACTGGCGCCCGCGAATCCGGCTATCGTCGGAGGTGGCGCGATCACGCAAGGACTCTCTGCGGCGGCGTCCGGGATGCTGGTCTTGGCGGCACAGGAGCAGCAAATGCGGCAGATCGAGGAGGTTGATATCGCGAGTAGAATTGTCGGAGAGTATCTACTCGAACTAGATGAGAAGAGTCAGGAGCTTATCGAGCAGCAGCGTGGGCCTAACCATGAAAACCCACGTGATGTCGCACGGTCTTTTCGTGAATACGCCGTCAACAGAGAGAAGGCATTGCTTAATTCGCCAGCTTTGAAGAATGCCCCGTTTGCCCACAAGTACGTCGCGAGGCATATGCCACAGGCGGCGGAGTCACGCATTGTTAACTTCACACAATTGCAAAATACTGCCTGGGCAAATGAGCAAATCTTCCGTAATGCCAATACGCTTCAGACGTTTACGCAGGCCGCGATCAATGACCCATCAAGTCGGCCCAAGATCGATGCCGAATTTGACGCGAATTTAACCGCCAACGTAGCCGCCGGAGTCTACGACGGAACGAGGGCCGCCGCCCTTAGGAGCGAGTATCGCAACGCCGTCAACTTCGGCATCGCCAATCGACTCATCCATAAATCTCCTCACGCTTTTCTTTCGGCACAGGCTGCCGGACAGAATCCCTCCGGGGCCATCACGGGAGACGCTGCGTGGGATGCAGTCCACTGGAACCTCCTCACGCAGGAGCAATGGACTGTGCTGACAGCAGCGGCGAGAACTGTGCGCGAAGATCTGCATAGGGAGGGCGACGAGCGAAAAAAGTTGCTTAACAACGAAACAGTCAAAAGCGCCCTCGATCTCATGTGGGGGACCACTAGTCAGGATACTGGCCTACGGGAACCTGGCACTGATGCCGCGGAATATATTCAGAAGCATCGTGATGATTTAACGCCTGAATCGTATCAGCAGCTGTTGACAGAGAATAAGCAGTTGGGTGACAAGCGTGTCCTTTACTACGATGAGAGCTTTAAGAAGGCCTCGGCATATGTAGCAGAGCGCCTCACTGACCTCGCCCACCGACTCTCGTTCGATCCTTCGTTGAAAAGGACCATTAACCCCGACATCGTGAGGGCGCATGTATTCGGCAAGGATGCAGATCTCACCCCGCAGGATGCGGAGAAAGTGCTGGCGGTCCTGCATTCGTCTATGGCGAGTTTAGCCAATGAGGATTCGGCGCAGCGACGAGCGATGAGAGACGCATTTAGCAGCCTAAAACCAATTATCCCGAATGGCGCCATGCCTGCTGACGCATATTACTTGACGGGAATTGGAAATAATTCTCAGGCGTTGTTCATGGCTCAAGCCAACCAGCACCCTGATATGACCGTCGAAGAAATATACGAAGCGCGTGACAAAATACTTGTAGCGCAAGAGGCCAGCATTGCGTATGGGCAACGTAGGACCGTGGAACAAAAAGATGCAATGTTGCTAAGCATGGAACACGGCTTCAGGGTGTATGACCCCGGTATCGTCACGGGGTCCGAACACAAGTTGGACCCGGCAGCGCGAGCGCGAATTGAACGGCAGTTTCCACTGATGCGTGGGTTGTTTAACCTCTACGATAAACGAGCAGATTTATGGCGGAGTGCGGTAGAAGTAGCAGGGCAGGGCTCAGGAGGGAATCTAGGGGGGGGTAAGCCAGGTGGCAAGTAACGATCTAGACAAGCTCTACGGATCGCACATTGCAGAGGCTGAGGCTGCGGTTGCACGACAAATTCAGCAAGTGGTAGCTACTGGAGGGCAAGGAACCTCCGTGTCCCCTGCTACGGTTGTGAGCGTCGCTACCGCTGAACCAACGCCAGACACGAAGCAGGCTGACGAACCTGGCGTCCTCACGCCTAGGCAATACGTGGCGAATGCGCCGCTGGCGCAGATCAAGCCGAGCGCATCTGAGGCATCGCTTGACGAGGATGGCGCACTCGTCATTCCGACCGTTCACGTGACTGCGCCGCGTCGTGAATTGGTACTCGATAC
>SXGQ01872737.1_pt1 | contig 14923 bp, 14 predicted proteins | sample 3178371 | NCBI WGS metagenome assembly SXGQ01 (sample SAMN11356859, study PRJNA531348) | freshwater metagenome | isolation source: freshwater sample F1-20 | place: China: Fuxian Lake, Yuxi | collected 2017-12-25
ATTAGCACCAGTTATCCAATGTGATCCTTCGATAATTCTTGGATCTGCAAGTAATCTAATACCAAAAGCTTTGGCATCTTGAGGTCCAACATATCCTTTAACTAATTTTGGATGTTTAGCAAAATCTGCATCTTCAAATAATCTAATCTCTTTAACTCCAGCTAAATTGGCCTCTAATCGTTTTAAATCTACTTCACGATCACCTGGCACTAATACAGCAATTGGTTTTTCATCAGCCATTAGTAATACATTTTTTAACGTATCAGCTGCTGTGATATTTGCTGAGTACTTACTATTAAATACCTCAACCAATGAATCAATAGTTGGTGTATTAGGAGTGTCTAAAACTTCAATGGCGCCAACCTTCTCACCTTTATATGCACCAACCTTTGTAACCATCGCCTCAACATTCGCGGCATATCCACATCCATTACACAAAACATACGTGTCTTCACCTGTTGGGCATGGTGCCAAAAACTCCTCTGACTTAGATCCCCCCATCGCCCCACTCATTGCAGAAACTATGTTGTACTTAAGTCCAAGGCGATCAAAGGTATTTATATAGGCTTGGCGATGTTTGTTGTATGAAACTTCAAGTCCTGCATCATCAACATCAAAGCTGTATGAATCCTTCATTACAAACTCACGACCTCTGATAATTCCACTGCGTGGTCGTGGTTCATCTCGATACTTGGTTTGGATTTGATAAATAGATAAAGGTAAATCTTTGTATGAAGAAAACTCACCCTTAACCATGAGTGTAAACATCTCTTCATGGGTTGGGCCTAATAAATAATCATTACCTTTTCTATCTTGTAATCTAAACAAATCTGGTCCGTACTCCGACCAACGGTTTGTTGACTCATATGGATCCTTTGGCAAAAGTGCTGGGAAGTGAACCTCTTGAAAACCAGCCTTATCCATCTCTTCTCTAACAACATTTTCAATCTTGCGATAAGTGCGATAACCAAGTGGTAACCAAGAGTAAATTCCAGCTGCGACTCTTCTAACAAAACCTGCTCTAACTAATAAGCGGTGAGATGCAACCTCAGCATCTGCTGGATCATCACGCAATGTGCGCAGCAACAATGTGGACATCTTCAACATGGGTAAAGCCTATCTATTTAAAAGGAATGAACTGACGAAGACGGGTAGCGAGCGCCCAATTTCGTGCGTAAATTTCTCGTTCTTATCTGCAATCCCTAGCGATTTCATAAAAGTGGTCTAAAGGTGGTCTAGTAATAATTACTACTAGGCGCTTTTAATCCATTCTGCGAAGGTATCTGCGCTCTTGCGATCGTCTTTAGCGATTACATGGGCGTAAGTCTTTTGGATTGTGGCTACTTCATCACCTATGCGGAAGGCGACTACATGGGCAGGAATGCCCGCTCTTAGTAGTTCAGTAGTGTGCATATGGCAAAGAACATGAAAAGAATCTTCTCTTGTTGCTGCAACTACTGGTAACTCTTGATTGTCCATATCTTAAGGATAAGCGCCCTTTTACGGATGGGTGCCTAGATGAAGATAAGTTGTAATCAAAACTTTAGCACACTAGCTGTTTCTAAGTTTTACGCCTAAACGCTTGATCAGCTGCAACTGCACCAAAGATCATTAGACCCAAAATGGTGAGCTGATATGTTGTATCTACACCAAGCAAATTTAAACCATTTCCAATTAGGGCAAAGGTTAGAATTCCTAAAATACCGCGCCATATTGCACCCATGCCACCAAAAACACTCACGCCTCCTACCACCGCTGCAGCAATTGCAGTAAAGACTGTTGTATCTGAATATGCATTAGTTGCTGCAGTTCCATAGCGACCTACGTATATTACGCCAGCTAAGCCAGCGCCAATTCCGGAGATCGTATATACGGATAAAAGAATTCGGTTGGGCCGGATACCTGCCAAGTAAGCTGCTTGAGCGTTCCCACCAACTGCGTAAACCCTTTTTCCCCAGACTGTCTTTGACAAAGCCATACCAACAATTAAAGCAAAGGCTAAGGAAACATAAACTGCTCCCTTTAGTCCAAAGATTCTAGATTCAAAAATACTTAACATTATTTCCGCATCAGACACATTGTTTACAGTTACTAATCCACCTGATGCCAGGATCAAACCCAAACCACGATAAGTAAAGGATGCTGCGAGGGTTCCAATGAAATTACTGACGTTCGTTGAAATAATTGCCAGCCCTGTAATAAATCCAAGAAAGCCTCCGAATAGCAATCCACCGGCCATGCCAACTAATCCAAAGTTATTAACGGCGTGCACGGTCATAATCGCTGAACCAGTTGCCACCGCTGCAATTGATAAATCAAAAATCCCCGCAATAATGCAAAGAGTCGAAGTGGCGGCCATAATTATCAAAATTGATGACTGATCCAAGATATTGGCTGCATTCCTTGGTGATAAAAATGATGAAGAAGCAAAGGAAAGGACGATAAACAAGAGACCAAACACAAAGACAATTCCGTAGTTTCTTAGTTTTTCAATCACTTTTACCTCCAGTTATTTGACCAAAGAAAGCTGCGACCACAGAAGTTTGATTAAATGGTCTTTTAAACTCAGATTGAATGCTCCCACGATTAATGACCAAAACACGATCACAAACCCCTAGGACCTCCTCTATTTCACTTGAGATAAATAATATCGCAGTCCCCTTCTTAGCTTGTTCAATGAGGATCTTATGGATTGCCCTTTTGGCGGCAATATCAACACCTCTTGTTGGTTCATCCACAATTAAGATTTTTGGTGAAACTTCAACTGCCCGGCCGAAGAGTAATTTTTGTTGATTGCCACCAGAAAGTGAAACTGCTAACTGATTTATATTGTTAAATCGAAGATCTATATTCTTAGCCAAAAGCAATGCTATTTTGTTCAAGAATTTCTTTGATATAAAACCCAGCCGTGATCGAGTTTTCAAGGTTGACATCAGCATATTATCTGAACTTGAAGAGTTTAAAAATAAACCTTGTTCTTTGCGATTTTCAGGAATCATATAGATGCCAGATGAAATTACTTCTGTCGGTGATTTTAAAGATATCTCATTGCCTTCAATGAGAACTTTGCCTGATGAAATTCGGTCGGCGCCAAAGATTGCTCTTGCTATTTCAGAACGACCAGACCCAATCAAGCCGGCAAGGCCAACAATTTCACCCTCTCTTATTTCAAAACTTACGTTGCGCAATACTTTATTTGTAAGACCATCAACTTTTAGCAAAACACGGTTAGTGGCCCGTGACTCTGGTTCAAAGTATCGTGTTTCCAGGCTCCTACCAACCATTCCAGAAACAAGAGTTTCTACTGTCTCAGCAGATGTTGGTCCACTTCGCACAATCTCACCATCGCGCATGATTATTACTGTCTCAGTTAGTTTTAAAACCTCTTCTAAGAAATGAGAGATTAACAGGACTGTAATTCCTCGGCTTACTAGCTCCTTTAGTGTGTGGTGCAGGCGCTCAACCTCATCAGCCGGAAGGGAGGCTGAAGGTTCATCCATGATTATCAACTTTGAGTTGCGAGCAATCGAGCGCATTATTTCAACTTTTTGTTGATCAGCAAGACGTAATGAAGAAACCTTTACATCTGGTTTAATTGCAAATCTAGTTAAATCATTTAGTTGATTAAATTCTTCGCGCATTTTCTCTTTGTCAGGAAACCAGCCATTAGAAGGTAGATTACCCAAAAATATATTTACTTCAACTGTTGCCTCTGGAATTAACATAATCTCTTGCGCCATCATGGCAACGCCGGCATTTAATGCCTCAAATGGCGATTTAAAGTTAATTAACGAACCATTCAAGCTGATGTTTCCACTGTCGGCTGAGTACACACCAGCAATGATTTTTGCCAGGGTTGATTTACCAGCACCATTTTCGCCAACTAGACCAATAATTTGACCTGGAGAAAAACTAATTGTTGCATCTTTTACAGCTTTAGTAGCTCCAAAAGATTTAGAGATGTGATTTAAATGAACAAGTGCTGTAGAAGTGATCATTCTCAATCCTTTCTACAGCACTTATCATTTTCTCTCACGAACTTACTGACTCGTAATTATCCGAGATCGGAGTAATCACCTACAAGATCACCAACTACATCTTTAGTTCCGTTAGGATCTAAAAGTGTTGTGGTATCAAATACTGAGTCAACCTCTTTTCCATTTGCGGCATCAATGCCTAGTTCAGCTGATTTGGAACCCATACCTTTTATGTCGCTGTTGTAAATAGCGAACCATTTTCCAGATTTAACAGCTGCATAAGCTTCAGTTGAAGAACCATTACCGATCAACTTAACTTTAGCTGTATTAACAACTCCTTCAGCTCCAAGGATGGCTTGAGATGATCCAACCATCACATCAATCTTTGGATTTGCTTGAAGAGCATCCTGTGCAGCTTTTTTACCAGATTCTGGAGAATAACCACCCTCCACTGATGCAACAATCTTTGCATTTGGAGCGGCAGCAGCTAATGCCTGACCGAACGCCTTTGTACGTGCGTTATCTAATGGAAGGGTTTTAAAACCTTCTAGGTATGCAACGTTACAAGGCTTCTTATCAGCACATGCTTTTGCAGCAAGGTTTCCTAATACTGTTCCATTTGAGATTGGAGTCTCGCCTGCAACGATCAAACCTGGCACCTGTGGCTCCAAAGTATCAAATCGAGGTCCAAGTGGGGTAAATGCAGCTACCACTTTAATTCCTTGGTCCATAGCTTCTTTAGCTGCAGTTGCTAAACCAACAGGGTCAATTGCAAGGGTGATGTAAACCTGTGCATCTCCCTTAACTGTTTGATCTTGCATTGATTTAATCTGAGCAGCACCGTCATATTCTGTTGGACTTAAGTCAACAACTTCAATGCCTTGTGCCTCTGCAGTTTCTTTGACTCCTGCAAGAACAGCTTGAGTGAATGAGTTTGTCTTCCAGAATCCAAAGAAAGCAATCTTAGTTACTTTCTCATTTGTATTAGCGCTATCCGAACTCGAACCGCATGCGGCCAAAGTAACGGCTAGTAAAGTTACGCTAGCCACTAGGTATAACTTTTTTAGCTTCATTTCTTTCCTCTCGTTTACCCCGCGTTATGCAGGCTTTGACCATGCTCCAGTGCTTTTTGGTTCACTGAGCAGGACCTCTAGTATTCGACCAGGAGCAGATTTGTCCCAATCTGTGTTTAGTAACGGCAACATGTCATCTGTGCCAAGGCTGCGCTCTGGGTTATCTAGCCACTCTTGATAGGCACTTTCATTTTCCCAAAAGCCCACTACTTGAACAAAATCATCACTTTCTATCGGCTTGAGCATGGCCAGCTTCCAACAACCTTTAATGGCATATGCCCGATCAAAGATTCGATTCTTTTCAAAAACCTTCTTTAACTCATTATGTTTTCCTGGCTTTAAGTGAAAATCAATTGATGTCATAATCATTATGACTTGCCACTTTTACTCGATCTAAGCTCATTAGTCTTCGCAAGATCAACGGTCAGCGTTGCTGCATCAATCTTTACTCCGTAATCACGCTCAGCTGAGTCAAGGCTTACATATCCTTGAATTACATCTTCTAAAACTCGCTCAGGCTCGCGTTCGAATGGATTTCCCCAACCGCCGCCGCCGCCAGTTAGGTTTGTAATCTTTCCACCAACTCCAAATTCATTGTTACTTACTCCAACTACTTTTTCATTGGCTTCACCTGGGTTTACCAAAACACGATTGCGCACGCCCACATTTCCACCATTTACACCCCATGGATCGGATTTAGTTTTGTAGTTAATAACAATTGCATTCGATGGCGCTAAAAACTTATAGGCTCTTTCAATTCCAACGCCTCCGCGGTTCTTACCGGCACCAGCACTATCTTGACGATACGAGTAACGCTCAATAAGTAGGGGAGCTTTGCTCTCAAGAATTTCAACCGGATTATTTCGACAACCTGGCTCAGTTGGATGCATGATTCCATCTTCACCGTCTCCACCGGCATGTCCACCAAAGCCAACCGCGTCATTTGTAGCCTCCAGCCAAAACTGGTTGGTGCGTGGATTAACGCCAAGTGCCATGATGTCGCAGACATCTCCGCCAGTACATGCAGGCACTACATTTGGAATGCCTTGTGAAAGTGCTTTAGTAACGACTTCTGGTGCAAGCAACCCAGTCCACAATGTGAAAGTTGGCATAGGTGGTTCAGCATGAAGCAATGTGCCTGGCTTGGTTTTAATTTCCAAATTTCTAAAATTTCCTGCACATATAAATGAATCAGGAGTTGTTAATGATTTAAAAGCCAAACGTGATGCTGCAATAGTTCCACCAACAGGTAAATTAATTGGTCCTTTAGCGATCGTGTCAGTAGCAGTCCAGTCAATCACCATTTTGTCGCCTACGACAGTTACTGAGCAAGTCATAGCGATTTTAGTATCTAGATCAATTCCATCACTATCGCAATAATCAGTAGCTGTCCACGTTCCCTTAGGAAGTCTAGAAACAGCCGCCCTTGATAATCGCTCACCATGATCATTAATTTCCTGCATAGCATCTAATAAGGTTTGCTTGCCATACTTTTTGGCAATCTCGCGCATGCGAACATCACCGGTATGGACTGCAGAAACCTGAGCCTGCAAATCGCCAATTGTTCGATCAGGCAAGCGGCTATTAAATCTAATTATGTTGAAGATGTCTTCAAGTACCTTGCCTGCATCATAAATTTTTGTGGCAGGAAAGAAGATTCCCTCCTGATACATATCAGTTGAATCAAGAACATAACCAGCGTCTTTCTGCTTTAAATCCAATAAGTGAACTCGACAAGAGGCGAATGCAATTACCTCACCTTCAAAAATTATTGGTGTAAAGACAAGCACATCTAAAGTGTGGGCAGCTGACCAATAAGGGTAGTTGACCATATAAACATCGCCTGGCTTCATGTTATCTCGGCCAATGAACCCCACGCTCTTTTGAACGCCATAGTCATTTGATCCAGAAAATATGGCAATTCCAGGAGCTTCGGCGATGCAGTTGCCATCTCTGTCATGGAAACTTATACCATAGTCATGAATTTCATAAACAATTGTGTTGTAAGCAGTTCTGCAAAGGTTTCTAGCCATTTCATTGGCTGCAGATAGCATGCTGTGGCGAATTACTTCAACGGTAATTGAATCAATCATGATTATTTAACCTTTCCCACTTGAATCACTATTTCGCCGAATTGGCCAACCTCTGCTCGATCACCTTTATGCATAATTGTGGTAGCTGTATGTTCATTAATTACTGCCGGGCCTTCGATTACATCGCCAAATGAAAAATTATCTCGGCTATAGAGTTTGTATGCCAGTCTCGTTCCATTTCCAACATAAACCATTCGTTCGCCATCAGCTTTAGGAGTTCCTCCCGCACCACGCTTCAGAAGCGGTAACTCAGGAGCTTGAACTTGGCCAATTCCAGTGAATCTAAGTGCAACCATCTCGATCGGATCTGGCATGGCATGACCGTAGGCTTTTTCATGAGCATCAGCAAAAGCATGTTTTAAACGCTCAATCTCTTTCTGATCAATCTTTTCTGCCACTGGCATTGTCACACTGTGCTCTTGTCCCTGGTAGCGAAGATCGATTGAACAATTAAAACTTTGTTGTTTGTCTGAAAATCCCTCAGAAGCCAGATCTGATGTTGCTGACTGGCGCATCTCAACAAAATCTGAATTCATACGGCTTAGATCTGCTTTATCTAATTGCCCAATCCTAGTCCGTGAAAAATCATGTTGAACATCTGCCATCAACATTCCAAATGCTGAAAATGCTCCTGGTCCAGGAGGAATGATCACTGTTGGAATTGAAAGCTCTCTTGCAACATCGATCCCACAAAGTCCACCGCCACCGCCAAAAGAAAGTAATGCAAAGCCGGCTGGATCATGGCCAAGTTCAACTGTTATAGTGCGAACTGCACCAACGATCTTGGTTGTGGAGATACGCAAAACTCCATAGGCAACTTCATCCACACTCAGTTTCAATTTATCGGCATTTACTTTCAATGCCTTTTCGGCAAGTACTTTATCTAAAGCTAAACTGCCAGCTAATGAGTACTCATTACCAAGATATCCAACTTGCAGCGCAGCATCTGTGAAGGTTGCTTCAGTTCCACCTTTGCCATATGCCGCTGGTCCAGGCTCTGCACCTGCACTTCCCGGACCTACTTGCAAGTGATTTCCTTCATCAATCCAAACTAATGAGCCACCACCGGCACCGATTGTATGAATATACAAAGATGCCAAATTTATTGGTAAGCCTTCAAATGCAGAATCAAAGTATGTAAGCGGTTGTCCATCAACAACTAGTGATGCATCTAGGCTCGTTCCACCCATATCTATTGTTATCAAATTGCGATACGGGGAATTCCTCGCCAGCCATGTTCCACCAAGAACGCCACCTGCCGGACCTGACAAAATTAAATTTACTGGGCTCTCCATTGCTGAACCAACGGTCATAGCGCCACCACCAGACCGGGTCATTAGGAATTGACCTTTGAATCCTTTTGTTGCAAGTGAATCTTTTAATTTACTTAGGTAGCGCCTAACAATCGGCTTAATGTAGGTATCTAAAACAGCGGTACTAGTGCGTTCATATTCGCGAATCTCTCTAGATAATTCAGATGAAACCGTAACTTCAATGTCAGGGCAGGTCTCACGTAATATTTTTGCCATTTTCTTTTCATGAGCTGGATTCACATATGAATGCAAAAAGACTATTGCGACAGCCTCTAGATTAAGCTCTTTGGCCCGAAGTGCGATTTTTTTTCCAGCTGCTTCATCAAATTCCTTTAGAACATTGCCTTCAAAATCAAGACGCTCAGGTACTTCAAGAATGTGGCGCCTCTCTACGAGGGAAGCTGGCTTGCGAAACTTCCAGTCATACATTGGGTTTCTAGAGGTGCGTCCGAGTAAATAAACATCACGAAAACCTTCTGTAGTTATTATTCCAGTCTTTGCACCTCTTCGAGTTAATAAAGCATTTAAGCCAAGAGTTGTGCCATGAATAAAGTGTGAGATGGCATCGAGACCTACCTCTGCTGCTGCAAATCCGTTGATGACGCCTTGTTGTGGATCACTTGGAGTTGTTGGAACCTTGTCAAAGCGCAAACCTCCGTTTGCACTATTAAAAGTGACAACATCGGTAAAAGTTCCTCCGACATCAATTGCAACACGAGCGCTAACAGCCACTAGTTCCTACCTTCCATTACCAAACTGGCGTTGGTCATTAAGGTAGGTTACGACTTGTATACCCATTCACAAGAGCGATGAAATAACTATTTTGTTATAAAGTTCTTTTCGCTACCAAACAGCCAGGCAATACTAAGAAGTAACTTGGCCCGCCTTAATGACAACCCTGCCCTGGGTCTGAGTCCAGATTTTGCTGGCATCTTCAAAGGGATTTCCATCCAAAACCAATAAGTCACCAGTCATTTTTTCCTTAATCCAACCATGACGGTTACTTTGTAATATCTCGGCATTTCTTGAGGTAATGCTTCTTAAAAGTTCTAAAGTTCCTTGAACTTCATGTTGCACCTTTAAACCATTTAATTGTTCAGATTCAAGGTCGCCCATTAGATCGCTACCAAAGCCAACCGTAATTCCTTTTTTCATTGCGATCTCAACTGCATTTAAACCGGCATCAAGAACTTGAGAGTTTTTCTCTAATGAAATCTTGGACATGCCCATATCATTACCATATATAGCCATTGCTTTATAAGTGACTAGCGTTGGGACAATTACCGCATTATTTTTCTTAACATAGTTTGCAGACTCTTCATCAAGTAAATTTGCGTGCTCAATGCTTCTTACACCATTTTTTACAGCATGAATAATTGCTTCCGGTGAGTAAGCATGTGCGCAAACATAACTGCCACGACGAGCAGTTTCACTAGTTACTGCTCGAATTTCTTCTTCTGAATATTGAGGTATGGCTATCGGATCGGTTAATGAAACAACTCCGCCAGAGACCATCAGCTTTATAGCGTGCGCACCACGTCGCAGGCGCTCACGAGTGGCTCTTAATAGATTATCCACTCCATCTACAACCTCAACTGTGTGAGAGTCCGCGCAACAAACATCAAACTCGGGGTTTCGCAAATCACCATGACCGCCAGTTTGGCTAAGTGCTGCGCCTGTGTAGTAATAGTTTGGTGAAAGGATCAAGCCTTGTGTAATTGCCGAAGCTAAACCAATGTCGCCGCCAGCAACATCGCGTACAGTTGTAAAGCCACGCTTTAGCGCATTTTCAAGTCTTAATCTAGATTTTAATGCGACAAAACTTTTTGGGCGGCCCTCAATACTCAACATATCAAAGCCAATCCCATAGGCATGAAAGTGATTGTCTATCCGCCACTTGGGTCGTTGACGAAGAGCTGCGGGCGAAGATCGGCAAGATCGGCGTCGACGCCGCCAAGGCCGTCGTCTACGTCGGTGCTGGACCCGTTGAGGGCATGCTCCAGGACGGCGAATACTTCTTCCTCTAGATGAACTCGCGAGTTCAAGTTGAGCACTGCGTGACCGAAATGGTCACCGGCATTGACATCGTGCGCGAAGGAATTCGCGCCGCCGCCGGTGAGCCGCTCTCAGTGACGCAGGATCAAGTTGAGATCCGCGGCCACGCAATTGAGTGCCGCATTAACGCCGAGAACGCTGCGAAGAACTTCGCCCCCGCCCCCGGCAAGATCAGCCGCTACATCGAGCCGGCTGGGCCCGGCGTGCGCGTTGACTCAGGCGTTGGCGAGAACGGTGAGGTCACGCCGATGTACGACCCGATGGTCGCCAAGCTGATCGTCTGGGACGTTGACCGCGAGCACGCCACGGCGCGAATGCTGCGCGCGCTCGGCGAGTACGAGATCGAAGGCCTTACAACGCTGATCCCGTTCCACAGCGCGCTGCTGGCAACCGAGCAGTGGGACAAGGCCGAGATCTGCCGCGACCTGACCGAAGACAAGGCGTGGCTTAAGTCAACCGCGCCGGAGAAGCCGGTCGAACGGATCGACGCCGATGGCGTGGAGCAGCTCGAGCAGCAGTACACGGTCGAAGTTTCAGGCCGCCGCTTTGACGTAAACGTGATCGGCCCACCGCCAAGCGGCGCCGCTCCCACCCCCGGCGCGGCGGCACCGAAGCCAAAGCGCGGCGAGCGCGGCAGCAGCGCCGGCGGCGGCTCAGACATTCTCGACGCTCCACTTCAAGGCAACATGTGGAAGGTCGTCGTCAAGGCCGGCGACAAAGTCGAAGAGGGCCAGCTGCTCTGCATCATCGAAGCGATGAAGATGGAGAATGAGATTGCCGCGCACAAGGCTGGAACGATCGCCGAGCTGCCAATCACCGAAGGCGCGCCGATCGCTGCCGGCGACACGATCGCGCGGATCGTCAGCGAAGCACCGGCCGAATGAGCGAGCACCGTGTCTGGGTCGCATCGGTCGAAGAGGCCGACGAAGTTACGCGGCTGCTGCTCAGCTTCCGCAACGACCTTGGCTACGACTGGCCCAGCGATCAGGACTTCGAGGGCGGCGTCGCAAAGTTAATCAGCGGCGACTCGACCGACTACCTACTCGGCGCTGTCGCTGACGGAGCGGCCGTTGGCGTCTGCCAGCTGCGCTTCCGCTACGGCCTCTGGCAGGCCGGCAACGACTGCCTACTGGAGGATCTGTTCGTCGAGCAGCCGGCGCGCGGCAGCGGCCTCGGCCGCGCGATGACCGAGTTTGCGATTCAGCACGCCTCCACCGCGCGTGAGGCCAGGCGGATTGAGCTTGACGTCAACGAGGCAAACGAAGCGGCGCTGAAGCTCTACGAATCGCTCGGATTCGGAATCAAGAACAGCCACGGTGGCCGCGACCTTTACCTGCGCCGCAACCTCACCGCAGACGCCTAGGCGCCCGGCTCGGCTTCAATCTGCTTCAGATTCGCAGCATGAATCTTCTGCTGCTCGCTGCCGCGGCGCGCCAACGGCAGCTCAAGCGCCTCAAGGTATCTGAGGTCCTCGCCAAGGATCGCCAGCGCCCGCGTGCGATCCAGCACCGCGCCGTGACCAGGGATTACGTGCTCGGAGCGCTCGACCAGCTCGCGCAGTCGCTCCAGCGTGGCACGGTAGGCGGAGCGCGAGCCACCGCCGGAGATCATTGGAATCTCAACCGGCGACAGATAGTCGCCGCAGATCAAAACTTCGGCCCAAGGGACAAAGATCGCCATCCCATCGGCCGTGTGGCCGTCGGCAGGGTATAGCTCTAACTCTTGGTCGCCGATCTCGAGCACGCCCGGCACCGGCAGCGCTTGGAGTTGCCCCATCGAGAGCGGAGACGGCCGCTCAACGTAGTTCTGCTCGTCGAAGGCGCGTAGCTCACGCGCCGCGGCGCCCGGCTCCGCTGTCAGTCGCGCCGAACTGGTTTCGCAGCAGCCGAGCGCGAGCCCCGGAAAGGCGAGGCGGCCGAGCAGGTGATCCCAGTCGGCGTGAGTAGCCAGCAGGCCACTGCAGCTCCAACCGACGTGCTCCAGAACGCCTCCAAGCGCTTCGAGCTCTTCCGGCAGCGGCGGCGAATCAACTACGAACGTTTCGTCGCCGCGATGGACGATGATGCAGTTCGTCTGCCAACAGGCGGAGCGGCCGACGAGCACGTCCTGATCTAACGAGACAACGCGCACGCCAACGGCTCCTTACGCGGCGCCGAGCAGCTTCGCGGCGGCCAGCAGCGTCTTGACCTCGGCCGTCGGCTTCTTGTCGTTCAGCTCGAGTTTGCGCTTCGTGCGGTTGACCCAGATGACGGGAACTCTGGCCTTCAGCGCCGGCAGCACGTCGGCCTCGTAGCCGCAGCAGATATGAACCCAATCCTTCTTGCCGCCAACGCGGCGCGCGAACTCTTTGAAGTGAGCTGGCTCCGGCTTGTAGGAGCGAACCTGCTGGGCGGTCACAACGAGGTCAAACTCAAGCGGCAGGTAACGCCGCGTTTCGCCAAGCAGACGATCATCAATGTTTGAGATCAAACCGGTCTCGAACTTCTTTGCGAAGCGCCCTAGCTGCAGGTTGGTCTCCTTGAAGGGACGCCAACGCAGCACCGAATCAGGCAGGAAGCCGGCCCGTGAAGGCTCAAGATCCCACTTCAGCTCTTCGGCGATCTGCATCGCGACGCGGCGCAGCACCTCGGCGTAGAGCTCATAGGAGCCGCTTTCGATCTCGTGCTGGAGCTCAATGAAGCGGTCGAAGACAGCGCCCGGATCCTCGATCTCAAAGCCGCTGCGCTTTGCCTCAGCCGCAAACGCGGTCTTAACACCGCTCTCCCAATCGATCAAAGTGCCGTAGACATCGAAGGTGACCCATTTGGGCTTTTTGGGAAGTGGCATCGCGCGTAGTCTAGGTCGCGACGGCCGTGGCGCGCTCTCCGCTACCGTTCCGCCTCGCTATGGACCTTCTCGAATACCAAGGCAAACAGCTTTTCGCGCGGCATCAGATCCCCGTTCCATCGGGCATTCCTGCGCGAACGGTCGACGAAGCAGTGGCCGCCGCTGAAAAGATTGGCTACCCCTGCGTCGTCAAGGCGCAGGTCAAGATCGGCGGCCGTGGCAAGGCCGGCGGCGTAAAGGTAGCCGCCAACGCTGACGAAGCACGCGGTCACGCCGAAGCGATTCTCGGCATGGACATCAAAGGCTTCACGGTCCATGAACTTTGGATTGAGGAGGCCTCAGAGATCGAGGCCGAGTACTACGCGGCGATCGTCTTCGATCGTTCCGCGCGCGCCGCGCTGGTGATGCTCTCAACGCAAGGTGGAATGGACATTGAGCAGGTTTCAGAGGTTACGCCCGAGGCGATCGCCACGCTGCACGTAGATCCGCTGCTCGGCTTCCAACCGTTCGAAGCACGCCGGCTGGCCTTCGATGCCGGAATTGACGCCGACCTGATGCGCCCGATCGGCGATTTTCTTGCGCTGCTCTACGAAACATTCGTCGACGAGGAGGCGCTGCTCGTCGAAGTCAACCCGGTGATCGTCACGCCGGAGCGCAAGGTCAGGGCGCTCGACTCGAAGGTGACTCTCGACCCCAGTGCGCTCTATCGGCACGAAGAGAACGCAAAGCTGCGCGACCCAAGCGACGAGGACCCGCAGGAGCAGATGGCGCGCGACCGTGGCCTAACCTACGTCAAGCTAGACGGCGACATCGGCATTCTCGGCAACGGCGCCGGGCTCGTGATGAGCACGCTCGACGTCGTCGCTCAGTACGGCGGCGAGCCAGCAAACTTCCTTGACGCAGGCGGAGGCTCGAAGGCCGACGCGATCACCAGTGCTGTCGAAGTGATCTGCTCAAACGAGAAGGTCAAAGCGGTCCTCTTCAACATCTTCGGCGGGATCACGCGCTGCGATGAGGTCGCCAACGGACTTATTGAAGCTTTCGCGCAAACCAAGCCGACCGTTCCCTTCGTGGTGCGGCTCGACGGCACCAACGACGTCGAGGGGCGCAAAATTCTCGCCGAAGCGAAGCTGCCTGGCGTCCACACGGCGAAGACGATGAACGAAGCGGCCGAGATGGTTGTCGCTCTGGCTAAGGGAAAAGCAGTATGAGCGTTCTAGTCGGAACTGAAACTCGCCTCTGCGTCGCTGGCATCACCGGCAGCGAAGGCCGCTTCCACACCCTGAACAACCGCGACTACGGCACCAACGTCGTCAGCGGAGTTACGCCCGGCAAGGGCGGCCAGGACGTCGAAGGGATTCCCGTCTTCAACACCTTCCACGCCGCCGCCGAGGAGAGCGGCGCGAACACGGCAATGATCTTCGTGCCGCCACCGTTTGCAGCCGACTCAATCCTCGAAGCTGCCGACGCGGGGATCGAGACGATCATCGCGATCACGGAAGGGATCCCCGCCCACGACGAGCTGCGCGTCTACACGCAGATCAAGCGGACGCCGGATGTTCGGCTGATCGGGCCGAACTGCCCTG
>SXGQ01088969.1_pt1 | contig 14915 bp, 21 predicted proteins | sample 3178371 | NCBI WGS metagenome assembly SXGQ01 (sample SAMN11356859, study PRJNA531348) | freshwater metagenome | isolation source: freshwater sample F1-20 | place: China: Fuxian Lake, Yuxi | collected 2017-12-25
AGTTCTAGCGTTCTGGCAAGCAAAGCTGTTACAGCCGCATCAAAGTCCTCTGGTTCGGTTGTATAAGCATCTGCCATTGTTTGAGAGTACCCAAGCAAGGCTTCAGCGCATCTTTTTTCAAGTATTTCAGTTTTCATGCTCAGAATACTACTGTTGTTTTTATGCAAAACAATAGGGGTTTATCCCTATATAAAAGTGTAAAAAGGTGTGGCACATTATCGGTGTGGGCAGGAAAAACCCACATTTTAATAAACCTACAGGAGTGAATATGAGTGAAACAACATACTTTACAGACAACCATGCGATTAGCTTGACCTTGCGTGACTATTTTGCGGCACAGTCAATTCAAACTGCTATGCAAATGGTAAAACATGATCTGAAACAAGATGACGAAAATTTTTATTGGAATGAAGTCCATAGAGAAATAATCGCCAAGCGTTCTTATCAACTGGCAGACGCAATGTTAGAAGCAAGGGGCGAGTGATGCCGATTCTTAATGGAAAGAAAGTCGTTGACCTAGAAGTAGATGGAGTAGATTCAAGAGACTTCCCAGACTTCTCTGATGCCTATTTCTCAAGTGGATGCTATGAAGATGGAACACCATTGACAGAAGATGAGTTAAACAAGCTCACCGATCTGGCGGGTGATGTTCTGTGGACAATGGCTTATGAAAGTTTCCACTGATGAAAACACTTTTTCAGTTCTTTGTGGAAGAGTTCTCAGACATCCACTACTGCCCCTATTGCCTGGCAATCAAGGGAGATAAAATAGTTTGCTGCCAAGAAGCAGACTTTATCGAGTTCAAGGATTTGTATCCTGAACAACAAAAAGAGATTATTCAACAAGAGTTAGACGAAAATCAAAGGAGTTAATATGTCAATAGAAGCGTTACTGAAGAAAGATGTAAATTCTCATACAGAGAAGAAAAACAACCTGACCTACCTATCATGGGCATGGGCATGGGCAGAGGCTCTCAAGGCTGATCCTACCGCCACCTATAAGGTAGAGATGTTTGGCGACAAGTGTTTCATGGAAATTAATGGTACGGCAATGGTGTTCGTTACTGCTACCATGTTTGGCAAACCAATGACTTGTCAATTGCCTGTGATGGACTACCGAAACAAAGCCATCCCTAATCCCGATGCGTTTGCGGTCAACACGGCAATTATGCGTTGTATGACAAAAGCCCTGGCACTACATGGACTCGGGTTGTACATTTTTGCGGGTGAAGACTTGCCCGAAGAGGGCAGATCAGTAGTGATTACACCTACTCAGGGTGCAATGGATAATATTCCTATGGAGGAATTACGATACCTAGAGGAATTAGCAATTGAATTGATTGCTACTTGCGAACAGGGTGATCCCAAGGCAGCTTGGGTTAAGTTAGAGGGAGAGAACCTAGACGATCAACAAAAGATTGCTCTGTGGACACTCCTACCTAGTAAAGTGCGTTCAGCTTTGAAAAAGGCTAAGGAAATTTAATATGGACAATAAACAAAATCAACGGGATAACAGTGGTGTGCTTTTCAAATCCGACAAAATTGAAAACGAAAGGTCTCCCCAGTACAAGGGAAATATTACAGTAGATGGCAAAGACTATTGGATTTCCGCATGGATTAAAGAAGGAAAGTCAGGCAAATTCATGGGGTTAGCAGTATCTCCTAAAGAAGAATATAAGCCCAAGACCTCTGAGCGTTCTAAGGCTACTGGCTTTGATAACGCAGAAGACCTGCCCTTTTGAGTTAATATAAACCCGAGGGGAGAGCTGTGCAAAGGATTTTCCTAGCTTGCAGACGAGCAGTTTTCCCCTCACCCAATAGGAGTTAATGATGACATTAGATAAAACATGGTTTGGTGGAGCAGTAGAGAAATTCTTTGGTTCACCAGCGTTTAAGTTGGTTAGAAAAGAAGATCCCACAACGAGCCATCAGGCGGCTCAAGGGGTTGATACCACCAAGCTAGAAAGTATGGTCTATGAGGCCATTAAAAGCCATCCAGAGGGGTGTATCTCAGACGAGATACTAGAGATGTACCCCAACTACCCTTATTCCTCAATAACAGCACGATACAAGTCTCTGTTAGACAAGGGATTTATCGAAGTTACTGGTGTCAGACGAGGCAAGTTTGGCAGAAATCAAAGGATTATGAAGGCGACAAAATGATAGAAAAACCACCTTATTCAAAGATTAGTTACCCATCAACTCCCACCAGAATGGGCAAAGATGGGTTTGTGGAATTTAAATGGGAGTCTGGCTCAAATGTGCAGGAGCTTTGGCGCAAGCATGGTTGGACTCCACCATCAGAGAATATGACTCCACCACCACAACCAACAAAAACACTTGAAGAATACAAAGAACCTTTAAGGAGAGTGAGATGAAATTTGAAAGAAAATTTGGTTGGGATGATCAAGATTTACTTACCATCGAAGCTGAAAGTTTCGAGAAAATCTCAGTCATCAATGACTTTATTGAATTCCAAGAGTATCACGGCTGGGGGACTGAGTACAAAGAAGTTGATGAAGATGATGAAGATGAGGAAATCCCGCCCTTTGCCCTAGAAACTCACGAACCACTGTAAGCTACTTAGCCAAGAGGTAAAGACCAATATTTGAGCTTGCGTAACCTGCATAGACAATCGCCATGTGTGGGTTACCTTTCATAAACTGTTCTACCGCAATGTAAGCGTAGATTAAGCCTGTCAAAGCAATCAACCAGGCACTCAAAATGCACCTACATCAATTACTTCACCTCTGAACTGAACCATGTCCTCATCAAATTTATGGACGAGTTCAGGCCATAAAAGCTGACCATTGAAGAAGTTTAACACCGCAAAGCCCGATCTGTGGTTACTTGGGTTTATCTCGGCATAAGTAAATTGTGGCCCGTCAGTCTCAGCCAATGTCCCTGTATCCACCCCGTACCGAACCCCGTTGTAGTCGCTAAAAGGGGTCACCTTTAGGCTATGCAAGTGTCCAGTAACCACCGAGACACCAGCGTTCACAGTATTGTTGTGTGTGGCATGGACACCACCCTTGTATCGGTGTTTGATAATACATTGTTCGGTAGGCCATACTGCCCAACAAAAGTCCCACTCGGTTATATGGTCTGTCAGCTTAAACCCTTGAACTTCTTTAAATTGTGGTGCTTGTTGGGCTAATCTGTTGCCAAACCGAATGTCGTGATTGCCCCATGTAAAGCATAACTTTACATTGTGTCTCGCTGCTTTAGCGGTTTCCTCAATCTCACCTAGCGCACCCTGACAAGCCTTTAGTTCTTGAATGACAGAAGTTTGGGGTTGGTCAGTTACGTCATGGCGAGATATAGAAGCACCATCAAACGCATCCCCGTTACATATCACTGCCTTCGGTTTGAACTGTTCTATAGCCCATAGAAGCCCTTTAAAGGCTGTTGTACGTTGACCAGGTATAAAGTGAGCATCAGAGAACACAATCACAGTCCCATCCAATATGCCGAGTTCTACCTGCTTTAAAGGAGAGAATGACTTAGGTCTGTTTTTGTCGTAATAAGCACCACGATGGTCACTTGCGCTAAGTGCCATGTTGTATTTTTTCTCGATATACCTTCTGCGTAGATGAACAGCCCTATTGTGTATACCTAGATGTTCTGCCATTTTTGTAGCAGATTGCAGTTGACCCCATAGTTGGATGAACTCTGTATCTGTACACGTTTCGTTATGACTTCCCATTGGAATCCTTAGAGAGTAACTTTTCTAAAAGGTTAATGACTCTATGCTCTTGCATTTCAACCTCATCTTGAGAGGACTTAGGGTCTTGCGCCACAGTCATTAAATCGTGTAAGAAAACATGAAGTAGCTCATGTAAAGCAGTCTGATCCAGAGACTCAGGTGTGATCTTCTCTGCACCAAAGTCACCTAGTCTGTAAGTAGCCAATCGAGCAGAAGCATTAAACTCAACAGAAGCCATAGCAGCTTTAGCTGGTTTACTTCCTTTCTCAATTCTCCAGTCACCCAGACTAAGAACTTGTTGCCACTTTTTGACACTTTGTGCAAATAAAGCGACATCTTGCGGTGTAGGAATGTTAGGCATTTCAACACCTTATAGCAGAATTGTTACAGTTTAGTTTAAGAAGCCAAAACTAGCAAGGCATGGTCTATATGCTTTATGCGGTCTTCTAGGCCAATAAACCCACCATTTATCTTCTTGGTTAGGGTTTTGTAGTCCTTGTTATCAGCATATTGATTCAATCTGTGGGTGTCCCAAAACCACCCTGCGGTGAGTGCTGCGTACATGGGAGTCGCCACCAACTCAGGTTGCATTACAAAATCTACCCCTAGAGCCTGACCTGCATGGAAATAGTTTGCATGGCCTGTCAATTGGATACATCCTCGGCCTCGGAAACGATACCCATCACCAGAAGCCTCATCCCTGTTGCCCATTCGATTCGAGTAAACAGTATTGGCAATTAACTTAGGATTACGAGCACAAGCCTGTGCCTTGGCAGCATCAAACCTTTTAGGCCATAGTTTCTGTAAAGCCTCTGCCCTATACATCAAATTTTCTTCAAGGATTCTGAAGTTCCCACATTCATGCCCACATTGACCAATGAAAGCCGCCTTTCTAAGGGGATTCATAATGTCAAAGCGTTCAAAAGTGGCATTCAGGGCATCTACCCACTCAGCACCAATGTGAAGTTGTCGGAGTTGCTCACTATTGACCATTGACGATTCTCCTTACTTCTTCGTAGGCGGCAACGCAGGAGTTGAGCTTGGTGATGGCTTTGTCTCCATCGGCTGCGATGTCGATAAGAGCTGTAATAAGCGCTCGCTCAGATTCGCTTTGATCGGGTTGGATATCTCCTGCGGTAGGGGCGGCACTTGTACTGGTTTGTGGACAACTTGCGGTTGGGATGCGCAGCCGACCAGTCCTAGCAAGCTCGTGCATAGCAGACTGTTTCTTAGTAATTTCATCTTGTGCCTTTCTAAGTTTAGATTCCTGATCCTGTAATTTAGTGCCTAGCTCTTGTTCTTTAGCCCTAGATTCCTCATTCTTTTTAGCAATGGCTATCTTCATGTCGTTATCACGTTCTAGCCACCCATAGTGATGTCCAACTCGGTATGTACCAAAGAGAGATACCAAAACACCCACGATTAACCAAGGTAAAGGTAAAGGAAACATTATTCAGCCTCTTTTCTTGCTTGAGCCAACTCTTCACGCTCTTGGTCATCTTCTAAGTGGTCAGGCGGGGTAGTGGGTGGTGGGCCAGGTGTCCAACTTTCATCTAACTCTGGATTCTTCCAAACAGGCATTGCACCGAAAGGTTGACTAGGCAAACCATACGCAGATTGCGGAGGGGCATAGGATGAGTTAAAACCGCCCATAGAGCCTCCATAGCCCATTGGTTGACACATTGGTTGCGTTGGAGGGTTAAACGCCCTAGAAGCACTAGACATAGCCCGTTTACCAATAACTCCACCGATACCGCCAACAATCAACAGAACAATGTCGTTCAGCATCTTGGTATAGGCTTGGTCAATCGGGGCCATGCTCTTGATAGGCTGAGTCACAAAAGTGACCGAGTAGAGCAGAGAGATCACGATAAATGTGAGAATAAGTGTGACTGCAATCACAACAAACGCCCAAATTCTTACCTCGATCTCGTCAGTTGTTAACTTTTGTTTCTGGTTGGACATCATTGATTTTTTTCTCCAAGATTGGGGCAACCAAGTATTCAGGGCAAGTCTGAGTGAACTGGCATCTAGGTTTTTGACATGGTTCAGCATGGAAATTGTCTGGGTTCTGACAAAAATAGCGGTATTTCTCATCACATCCATGTAGCATAAAAGCTACAAATATAAGTATGTACTTCATTTACCAAGACCAACCTTTCCAAGTAGAAGATTGACAATTCTGTCAGACAGATCATCAGGTAAGAACTTCAGAAAACCTAAGAAGTACAAAGCCACACACCCGTAAATGAATATCTTGAGGCACATATCAAAGGTCTTCTGATACTCATTCATCTGCCACATCTACGAGTAGTCGCACAGAAATCCATCATCTCATTCACGCCAACAAAGACTAAAAACAACACAAAGCAGATTCCACCTATTGCCAAGCCAATCTCTAGTTGTTCTTGCTCTTTCTCTTTGGCTGCTTTCTCTGCCTTCTTTAAAGCACTTATCTCTTTAGCATCTGCCAAGTCCATCTCTGCTTGACGGGCTTTAATCTTGTTCCAGACATCAATCTTGCCTGTTTGCATAAAGAGCATCTTCAGTTCTTCTTCAAACGCCCTAGCCTGTTCTAAAGCCATCTCAATCTGGAGAGCAGTCCCCATGTTCGAGCCTTTGCCAGATTGCTTGGCTTGAAGCATGGCTTTTGTAGCTACAGACTTAGCGTCAAATAGCTTACCAATCATGGGCGCAAGTGAGCCTAAGTCATTGGCAACATTAGCCGCCTTCTTGACCATCGAAATAGCGGATTGAATTCCCGCTAAAGCCATCATGGGGTCTATTGGTATCACTTCTTTCTCTCCCACTTGAGACAGACTACTCTGCGATTAAACACATCGCCAGTCCAAGTCCATTTAATACATCGGTACTCTATGGTTGCCGCCAAGAGAAAGGCGATCACGGAAATGCCCAAACAATAATATAACTACAAAAGATTACAAAGAAAAGAATCAGGACTGCCACCGAGATAGCAAACAGCCCGTCTTTCATTACCTTCTTTCAGACAGGTTGTACTGTCCAACAGCACTTGGTGCAACTACCGACCCAAGCGGAGCTGATTGTTGAGAAAGCATACCGCCTACACGTTGCAATAATTCTGGTCGGTTACGCAACAACGCATCAATTAGCTTTTGTCCACCTTGGCTATAGGCAGCAGGCACTCCAATTGCCGTTGCTGTGCCAACAGTAGGTTCAGATAGCAAGCCATAACCACCACCTATTCCAAGCGCAAGCCGACCTGTTTGAGATGCTCCTGTTGGGTCGCCAATGACTTCAAGTGCGGCATCCGAAATGTCTTGGCCTTTAGCTTTACCTTTAGCAAACGAGGATTTGCGTCTAGTTGGGTCTTGTTGGCGCACAGCAGTGGCAAATTGTTGCGGTGTGAATACGCCACTTTTTGCCCCAGAATTAGCCGCAGCTACATTGATTACAGATAAATCACTAAAGGCGGCATCAACTCTACGCAATGTAGGTGTTTGCTTGGGATTTTGGAAATACAATTCTTTTTTAAGTACGCCAAGAACATCGCTTAACGCATATCCAATTTCTTTTTCCGAAGCACTTTGACTGTTAACATAATCGCTTGCCTTCTTTCGTAAATCACTCTCAATACCTTTGTATGTTTTACCATCAAGTTTTTGACCTGAGAATTTACTTAAAACGATGTCATTCAAAGCTGCAACGACTTTTTCTCTTTGGTCTGCTGATAAACTTTTAGCCTTAGCAAGTTCACCTAAAATATTGCTAGTGGTTGCAAAATCTAAGTCAAATGTTATTTTTGACAAAACATCGTCATATTTATCAGATACTGTTTTTGACGCATATTCGATTGCATCTCTACCAATTACATCAGCAGGAAGACTTAATTTATCTTGTTTTGTTGGATCACTTGCTTTAGCCAATGCCTTGTTAATTACACTCTTGTTAAAATCAAACAATACACGTTGTTTTGCATTTTGAATGCTTTGACCAACTAAAGGAATATTCTCAGCAAATTCTTCAAGTGTCTTAAATTGGCCACCAAGGGTTTGACCAGTGGTAGGCGTAATTCCAAGCTCACGCATGGTTTTCTCTGCTTTGGAGACTAATGGGTTGAGAACTCGCCCTGCGCCCGCAACAACCTTTTCACCAATAGGGCCAGTAACTCCACCTAAAACCACTTGTTTAGTCTTTTGCTCACCAAACTCACCTTCTCCGACTACTGGTTGCATAGCACCGCCTACAGCACCAGCAGTTGCCGCCTGACCAACAGTAGACAAGCCTCTAGCCCTAGCCAACTGAGCAACACGAGCCGCAGGAACAAGACTGGCAGGATTAAGAATATTGCCGCCCAAACGAGCCACATCAAAGCCAGATTCGCCTGCCTGTTCACGTTGTGCTTGATAGCCTTGCTCTTCAGCTTTAGCCATCTCATCTATACGTTTCGCTTCTCTGTAAAGCAGATCACTCAGAGAATTAGGTTTAGTTCCACCCAAACTGGCTACTGCACCTAAAGCACGAGGAATCATCTGTGCGCCTGCGGTAATAGGGTCTTTTAAACCCATTAGGAAGCCAGACGAAGGTGCTTTTACATCTGGCTGAGAAGGTTCAGGTTGCAAAGAACTCTTAATTCTTGACAGCGCATCATCTTCGCTCAGTCCATCAGGCAACTCATAGGAAACACCTTTGTATTCGTAAATGGTAGCCATATTACTTATCCTTCAACTTGATTGGATTCTGAGGAGAGCCAAGAGGTGCATTTGTAACAGGTGCAATTGGTAACTCAGTGCCACCTTTAGCCGCTTGTGCTTGTAGATTCAAACGTTTAATGTTGTTTTGAACTTTCTTTTCTGCGCTAGCCAAAATACGTTTCATAGATTCTGGCTCTAAACGTTGATTTCCAGCAACAACATTCTGCAAGTATTTAAGTTCTTCGTTAGAGTCATTGCCACCAAATTGCACCAAACGAGGAATAACAATCTCTCCAATGTTTGCCAAGAAAACTTCTGTGTTTTCGAGCTTCTTTTGGTTGCCAAGCAAACCAAGCGAATATTTAGTTGCTGCTGCCTGTTCAGGGCCAAAAGCACCGCTATAAATCCCTTTGTTTAACAGAGAAAGTGCGTCTTTATAGGCGGTTTCCAATGAGAATTGATTTTCAACATTGGCTACATTTTCGCCAACAATTTTACCAGCCGCTTTACCAGCCGCACCAGTATCAACAGTGATTCCACCAATAGTGACGTTGCCAGTGCCTTTACCAGCGCCTTCGACTTTCTTTGTTGCGTATTCAAGCATACGTTTTTGGAAAGGCTCAGTGCCTGGTTTGAGTCCTGCATCAATCAATGTTTTGGCAAACTCAGAGTATTTTTGAGCATCAGGGCCTTTATATAACTCAAAACCAGTAACAGCATCAATTAAAGAATTTCCAACAACAACTGTTTTATTTGGTTTTTCAACCTGTTGCTCAAGGGCTTCAAGTTTTCTAGTTGTAAGATTTAGTTTTGCATCTCTTTCTGGAGATGATGGCTGTTGAGTTAAGGCATCTAACTCAGTGTTTAATTGAGCAAGTTGATTAGCAATCAAAATCTTTTCTGGAGTTGATTGAACACGCTCACGATTAGCCGCAGCAGTACGCTGTTGAGCCAAAGCAGTTTCGCTTTGGGCCTTGCGATAGTATTCTGCAAGAGCCATAGCACCTTGTTGGTCGCCCATCTGTGCCAACATCTGAGCACCCTTTAGGATCGACTCAGGATTGGTTTGGTCTATCTGTTGGGCAATGGTATTCCTAGCACTGATTAGCTTTAACTGAGGGTCTTCTATGCCCATAGCACCTGCAATAGCACCACCAAGCCCTTTAGCACCCGCATAGGTCATTGCCGCACCCCTAGATGCAGGGTCTAACTGTGCAAGCCTGATGCCTTCAGCCAAAGCTGTATTCTGTTGTTGTTGACCATACATCTCGGGAGTTAGACCGAAAAGACCCGCTACTATATTTTCATTTGCCATGATGATTCCTTAACCAAATAAGCGACCAAGCGCATTGACTCCAGCAGCACCAAATGTAGGTGAAGCACCTAAACCGCCCAAAAGTGTTGCGTAAGGGTTGTTGGTTGCGGCTGGGCCTGTTGCTAAAGTTGTAGCTTGACCAGCACCTTGCAATCCTAAACGACCAGCATCAAAACCAGTTTGAGCACCAATTTGTCCTAAGTTAATACCCATCTGTAATGGCTGTTGTGCCAATTGCTCCAAGCCTTGAACTTGTCCCAAAGCAGTGGTAAATGGCGCATAGGATGCTTGCTGACCGCCATAGTATTGACCCATAGCACTTGCACCTTGACCCAATAGTCCCGCACCAAACTGGACTTGTTGCTGGCCATACTGTTGAGCATTAGCCGCCAATTGAGCCTCTTGTTGAGCACGAGCGTTAAACAAAGCCTGTAATTCAGGAGTTGTAGCACCTAAATTACCACCTTGAGCAACAGAAAGACCCATGCGACCTTGGTTTCTTAGTTTAGTTTGCAGATTAGCCAACTCCAACTCTCTGCTTGGTTGCAACAAAGCCATTTGTTGATTGAGATAGTTCTGAGCAACAGTTTCAGGCTTCTCAGCAAGATAACCTTGACCTAATTTAAACAAGCTCTGTGCGCCTGTTTGCAGGGGTTCAAAGGCTTTCTGTGCGCCTTCTGCCTGTTGCAAACCAGACTCAGCCAACTTGACTAAACGATCTTGAGCATTCTTAGCCTGTGGGTCTAAGGTGTATCCTGCGCTTGTTAATCTACCAGTTGTAGGGTCAGTTACAAACTGTGAAGTACCAAACCTAGTAGTCATGCCAATAGGACGGAATTGCGCTCCCTGTTTGGCTGCTGCTGTTTCCGCATTTATCATTTGCAAAGCCGCTTGAGCCGCTTCACGAGATGTTTGTTGTTGGAGCAGCCCTGAACCAGTAGTTAAGCCAGTTGATAACAATGAGGCTAATTGAGCCGCTGTGAGACCGCCTAGACCTGTTGTCGCTGTATTGGCAAGAGTAGAACCTAAAGTCGATCCAACAGTAGAACCCAATGTTGAGCCTAAAGTAGAACCAACAACACCAGTTGTCAAACCACCCAAAGTAGAACCAAGGGTAGCACCACCAAGCAAAGTATTACCACCTACTAAACCGCCCGCAGTAGTCAGACCTGAAAGACTGCTACCACCTGTTAAACCTGAAAGCGTACTACTTCCTCCTCCAAGTGTTGTAGTTGCACCGCCACCTAAAGTAGTTGCCGCACCACCCGTTAAAGCACCCGCACCCGCCCCAGCCGCAGTTGCTGCTGCAAACTCTGTTGCCGATAATCCTAAACTAGCCGCCTCTGCCGCAGTTAGACCTAAACCTGCCGCTTCTGCCGCTGTTATTGCTGTAGTTCCAAGAGTAGTCGCACCTGCATTCAATAAACCAGGCAAACCAAACAGTAGACCTGCACCTAATACAAACTCTTTTAAACCGCTTTTAACTTCTTGTTGAGTGCCAGTTTTCTCTACTTCACCAGTAGGTGTATATTGGGTATACGCACCACCTGCCTTGTTATCAGTAGCTTTGTAGGTAATTACATTCTCTAAACCACCAATTTGTTCGCTATCACCTGATCCAGTTACTTGGTAAACAGGTTGAACAATGGTGTCACCGAGAGTGATTGTTTGACCATAAGGTACAGTAGCCGCTGCACGGGAAGCAACTGCACCCTCATCCAGACCAACAGCACTAGCCATTTGAGAAGGGGAAACCCCATATTGCTCCATAGCCGCAACGATCTGGGCATCACTCAAGCCAGGGTTTGCGGTTAGGAAATCCAGTATTTGTTGGTTAGATACAGCCATTATTTTTCTCCATCATGTCACTTCAATTTTATCCTATGCCCATCTCTTTGCGTATTTTTGTTGCAGAGATAGCGTGTGTAGCATCGTCAAATGACTCTTGCTCGATTTTGTAGCCTACATCTCTGCCATAAGTGATATTCACCACATTAGGGACAAGTTGTATCTCATACTGACCTTGATACAGAGGGTCTAAATCACGTTTAATGAAGTCTTTAACCTGATTGGCGGCAAATGGGTTAGAGCCGTTCCAACCCTGACAGTCTCTGATCTGAATAACCACTTGACCAGTTTTAGCCAAGGCTCTTTCAAACAACTTACGATGGCCTTCATGCCAAGGTTGCCATCTGCCTAACATTTGAACAGTCTCTTTTTGCCAATCAAAGACAGGACGCTTTCTGTTATCCAAGATGTGAGCAGCAATGAACTCACCCCACTTCTCAGCCTTCTGCTCAGTAATCCTAAAGTCATACTGCTCTGGCGCAACAAACACCTTGTTGGTGTCCTCAAAACGGCCTTGGTTGATGGTATCAACCCAAACAGTCCAATCAGCCTTGAAGTTGTTACGCATCTCAACCAGAGGTGCAACAAAGTCGCAGATCACATAATCTACATCGTAACTGTCAGCCAAATCACGCATTCTTAGACTTTGGCGAATACGGCCTTCATGGGAAAAGTCCCAATCGTTGTATTTTTTGCGTACATCATCAGCGTTCAGCCACATGACTGTTTTGCGCTCGGCTTGCAAGTGGTCAAGAATGTGTTGTGCAAGGTAAGTTTTACCAGCGCCGGGCAAGCCCATAATCAGTATGCGTTTCATCCCTTGACCTTATAAAGTTGTTTTATTGCAAACTCTGGAGCTGGTGTGCGCCAGAACTCTTTACCAGAATACTTTTCCCATACAGATTTAGGCAGAATTGAGGGACGCTCAACCCATGTGACTTCTTTCCTGACTGTATGCAGACTTTTCATGTTTAAGGCTTTGTCATACACCTCATTGTCATACTCAACATTCTTGTAATCGTGTTCGTAATAAGGCTTGCCAATAAACCCATAAATCTCACGCATGACGCTCTCAGGCTTCTTGCACAGAGATTCATACTCCACCAACATAATCATGTCGGGGTTTAACAGTAAGCCTTCTTCTAAGAAGTAATAAGGTTTTACTACCTGACCTTCTTTCTTTACATCCATTAGAGCATCACACCTTGTGGTGACTGTCTGCCTTGCTTCATCGTCTGTCAGGCTTGCACCATACAAAGAGTTTTTGGAAGCAATGCGTTCAAAGCTATCAAGTATCCAAGGCAAATCACGCACACAGCAAACAATCTTGGTCTGTGGGTAGAGGTCTTTTAGAAGCGATGTCTTGGCAGTCCATCCCCTGCTTGTATCAAATACTGTATTTGGAGTGACTGCTTTGTAGTAAGCGTTAAACAAGTCTTTGAGTATTTGCTTGCGTCTGTCTTCATCAATCAGGTGATTGCTCTCGCTACCCGTAATGACGTTGATGGTTGATGCCACCAATCCCAATACTGGCGAGGATATATCTGCATAGAACTCAGGGTTCTGACGCAAGATAGCAGAGAGCAGGGTTGAGCCTGACCTTGGCAAACCAGAGATGAAGAAAAACTCTTTCATTCTGGAGTAGCCTGTGGAATCCAGTTGACTGTGGCTTCATCCCATTGATAGCGTACGTTACCGCCATTCATAACTGCATCTACTGGTCTTGCTACTGGCGCACTCCAACTCATTGTGTCCAAGTAGCCAATCCATGATGGGTAGGGCTTGGTAGCGTTATGTTCTACGACTCTACGCTCATTCCACTCTGTCTCAGTTAAGACTTCCAAAACACCATCAATGTTTAGGTCAGCGTCTGCATCGCAAGTACCATAGTACTTAGGCGCACGAAGATATTTGCCTGTTGAATCTGTGCTGACAGGCCATGTTGACTTGTCTTGCCAGATAATCTTTAAGCCTTTAATGGCTGGCATAGATGGGCCTGTGCGTTGTGGCTCAACTGTGCAGGGTATTTTGGTTACTGCGTCAACTTCTGTTACTACGATGTGCATTGTGGTTTCCCCTAATTAAATTTAAACTGCTACTCTGCGGATGGCTCTTACCTGAGCCGAATAGTTCTTAGAGCGTTGATAGTCCTGTAAGCCATTACTAAATGACTGATAATTAGCTCTCGTAGTATCCTGCTCAGTGCTAGACCAATAGCGGTCAGCTGTGAACGCTTCAGAGCCTGTGCTTGTTATGAAATCAGTAACAGAAGTTTGAGCAGGATTACCAGTGGTGTAATTACTGCTACGACTTGGGACAGCGTTGGTGTTAGTGCCCGAACCAGTATTGTTGCTTGTTGTCGTGGGTTTTAAATTGTAGTAACAAATTTCAAGTTCTTTCTTTGCTGGCATATACCAGTCAGAAAATCCACCAACCACCAAGTCATTACAAAAGTGTGCTGCTGGGTAAACAGTAGAATTTCCATCTGCCACCATATCTGCCGTGTTTTGTGTGCCGTTAATAGTGCTATCAGCCCCAGAGGTAGCGGTCTGTGCGTTTTTCCAAATTGTATTAACTTGTGCTGAAGATTTAGGGCCAATAACTAGGTTGTAGTCAGCAATACCATTTCCAGCAGTCGAGATTTGCCCCACAAAAAAACCACCACCAAATGCAGAGCCTATGGCTGGCAAAGTAGGAGGCCACGTTCCAGCCTTCTGTAACTGCATAGCTTGGTCAAGAGTCCACATCCCACTAGCCGCAGAACTTGTTGGTGCTACAGGGCTTTTAGTGATAAACCCGCCTGGATATTTTTGGCTCATGGTTGTTCCTTAGACTGCTACTCTGCGAATGGCACGAACACGATATAAACCGCTCTTATTGTCGTTGTCCTGATTGCCGTCATAAAAGGTCTGAAACCATGCTCGTGTAGTTGTTGCTTCTGTACTAGCCCAATAAAAGACCGCTGTGAAATCTTCTGCGCCAGTATCTTTAAAATCAGTAGCAGATGTTTGTGCAGGTGTTCCAGAAGTGTAATTGCTTGTTCTTTCAGGCACAGCATTGGTGTTAATGCCATCTGATACGTTGCTGTCTATAGTTGGTTTTAAATTGTAGTAACAAACTTCAAGTTCGTTCTTAGCTGGCATATACCAATCACTAAAACCGCCAATAACCAAGTCATTACAAAAATGAGCCGCAGGGTAAACAGTTGAACTACCATCTGCAACCATATCAGCTGTGTTTTGTGGCCCATCAATTACACTATCTGCACCTGTAGCTGCTGTGTTTGCATTTTTATATCGAATACTAGAACTTTCCGCAGATGCTACTGGGCCAACAATAATATAGTGTGTAGCGACACCACCCACACCTATTTG
>SXGQ01894061.1_pt1 | contig 14907 bp, 17 predicted proteins | sample 3178371 | NCBI WGS metagenome assembly SXGQ01 (sample SAMN11356859, study PRJNA531348) | freshwater metagenome | isolation source: freshwater sample F1-20 | place: China: Fuxian Lake, Yuxi | collected 2017-12-25
GATGCAAGAGCTGCAGGTTGCAGAATAGTCTGCAGCTCCGCAGGTGGAACAGAGGAGATAGCAGGAAGAGATGCAATAGTGATCGAGGAAGACGTCTGGGACTTTTCTCCTGTTGATCTTTACAGCCCACCCGCGCTAGACTTCTCAAGAAGAAGATCGGGAACTTTCGATCACGACCTGGACATGATGTCAGTTGCAGATCGCTATGCTCAATCGCTGAGGGAGATTGCAAGATGAGGATCGTCAAGAAGCCGTGGGGGCATGAGGAGATATGGGCTGAGACGCCACACTACGTTGGCAAGGTCCTCTTTATTCTTGCCGGAAAAAGACTCAGCCTGCAGTACCACAGGGAAAAGGTTGAGACTGTTCGGGTTATGCAGGGTGTTCTTCGCCTGACATGCACTGACTCAAGCGGAAAGATCTCAGAGAGAGAAGTGAACACAGGAGACTCGTTTCACATCCCTGCTGGCCACATCCACCGTTTTGCAGCAGGTGAGAACAGTGTTGTGCTAGTTGAGGTCTCAACAACTCAGCTCGACGACGTTGTGAGAATTGAGGACGACTATGCAAGGACAACTTAAGATCTTTGTCCTGCGCCCGGGAGAGGGCTGGATAGTCGACACAATTGGTGAAGACTTCATTGCCCACACGGGCATGCGTGTTGTCGACCGACCCGAGGACTCAGACATCATATGGCTGCTTGGGTCTTGGTGCTGGGATCGCATTGATGTGGACCTTCTCAAGCAGAAGATTGTGGTGTGCTCTGTTCACCACATAGTTCCTGAGAAGTTTGACCAGCTTCAGTTCATGTTTCGCGACAAGTTTGTCGACGCGTACTTTGTGTACACGTCTGAGACCGCAGACACAATCAGAAGAGTTTCACGCAAGCCAATCGCACGGGTTGCACACTGGGTTGACTCAAACAAGTGGTTTCCTGTCAGTAAGCAGGAAGCGAGAGATCGACTAGGTTTAAGCGCTGATGATCTCATTATTGGCTCATTCCAGCGAGACACCGAGGGAAGAGACCTCATATCTCCCAAGCTAGAGAAAGGACCTGACATATTCTGCGATGTTGTAGCGCGGATCAATCAGACAGCGCCTGTGCGAGTTCTTCTCGGCGGATGGCGACGTGAGTATGTCATCAGTCGACTTAGCGCAGCGGGTGTCAAATACACTTTTATGCAGCTTCCTCCTCAAGAGACGGTCAGAGACATGTACGCTGCGTGCGATTACTATCTCTGCACTGCTCGATATGAGGGCGGTCCCCAGTGCATACTTGAGGCCTCAGCGATGAGAGTGCCAATAGTCTCAACTCCTGTCGGAATTGCGAGAGACGTTCTGCACAACACGCAGATCATTGACCCAAAAACGTGGATGCCGTCTCCTGTGACAGAAGAGGCGCTGGACTACTCGCACAAAAGCGCGCAGCTTCGAGATCCAAAAAAGCTGATCATCTCCTACGACTCTACGTTTGAGAAAGTCTATGAGATCACTGTAAAATGAGCGTCTTTTACTTTAATCGACTTCCTGTCTTGGGTCCGTGGGGAGGCGGAAACAAGACGATAACAGCGATTGTTGAGCGCCTTGTTTCACTGGGTCACACTGTTCTTGGAGAGATGAGAGACGACGTTGACGTTGTTTTCTGCGTAGATCCTCGACCGTCAAGCGGGGGCGTCACATACCAGCAGATATTCGAATTTGCTGCAAGGAAAAAGATACCGCTCATACAGCGCGTTGGAGACGTGGGAACTCACGGAAAGCCTGATCTCACACACCTCGTAAAGCTTTCTATGTCGCTGTCAGATCATGTCATCTTCACAAGCGAGTGGGCCAAGAACTACGTTGGATGCAGCTCGAGGTGCTCTGTCATACAGAACGGAGCGATGACGCCGTTCTTTCAGAGTAGAGGAGTAGAACGTCCACCTGGCAGCAGGATCAGAATCGTCACACATCACTGGTCAAACAATCCAATGAAGGGCATCGCGCTCTATGAGCGTCTTTCTGAAGAGATTGACCAGGGTGTGCATAATTTTGATTTCACATACGTGGGAAGGTCTTCCCCCAAGCTTGAGCCGAGGACTGTCTCACCCCTCGACGTCGGGGGACTAGTCGCTGAGCTCCCGAGACACGACATTTACATCTCTGCTTCTCTATACGAGGCAGGAGCAAATCACATACTAGAGGCGATGGCCTGCGGCCTCCCCGTGATCTACAGCAGTCTCGGAGGAAGCATTCCTGAGTATTGCGGCGGGAGAGGAATAGAGTTCAACACATATGAAGGGCTGATTGCGTCAATAGAAAGCGCAGCCTGCAATCTTGATCAACTCAGAGCGAGCTCTCGAACTTATCGCAGGACAATTGACGCTGTCGTCGATGAGTACTTGGAGATCCTATGCGCAAAGTGAACATAAGCATCGACGATGTGTCACCCCACCCAGCGTCATCGATCAGGGTGACTGAACAGTGCTTTCAGATACTTGAGAAAGTTCCGACTGCAAAGTTCACTCTTTTTGTTCCCACTGCGTACTGGCGAACAATTCCCTCTCCTCCTCAGAGCAAATGCGAAAGTCCCCTTTTTCTGAGCGAGCACCCAGAATTTTGCAGCGCGCTAAGAAGACTTCCAGCTGATCATTTTGAGATTGGATTCCACGGACACCATCACGGCATTCCTGGCAAATCAAACAATGATGAGCTTCGGTATGTCAGTCTCGATGAAGCAAGTTCCATCTACGAGGAGATGATGAGGGAGGTTGACAGAGCCGGGCTAGGCGATCTGTTTAAGCGAGTCTTAAGGCCCCCTGCGTGGCGTCTTTCACCCGGCGCCTTTGACGCAGCTGCAGGATACTTCGACCTGCTAGCTTTGAATCCTGGACCTGCTTACGAGGAGATCTACGCGGGAAGGCAACACTCTGACACGTGGAGATCGAGAGTTGTCTATCAGGACGCTTCTCCTCCAAATGTTCCGTTTCCCAGTGAGTGGGAAACTCTTGAGATAGTCACTCATGCCTGCGAATGGGACAGAAACTTTCTTTCCCAAGATCTTGCGAACGATATCATTGCCTTGATGAGTGAGAGTCAAGCTGTTGGCTCATTTATCGGGAGCCTCCGTGGGTAAGACAGATCCCATCATTTTTCCCTGGTATGAACAGCGGATGAAAAAGATCTCAGGAAAGAGAGTTGCCTTCCTGGGTCAGACGGGAGACAACGCGCTCTCTCGCGCAATCTCTCCCTCTTCATCGTCATTCCACGATATTGCTCTCAAAAATTGGGACATCAACCAGCGCGAGCCATGGAACATTCCTGAATCTGATGCGATTGTCTGCACCAGATCTGCATACTTCAGCGAGAATCCTGAGCTTTTTATCTCAAGGTGCCTGAGCGCAGTTCAGCCTGGAGGATCTGTCTTCATAGACTGGGGTCTGGGTGACCACTGGCGAAGCAGCACCTACATGGTCGGCTGGCAGAAAGATGGAAGTAGAGTCTCTGTCATTTACGACAGAGAGCACTTTCTTATGTCTACATTTTGGATGCCAGAGTTTGAGCGCCACCCAGAGGTTAAAAAGTTCACTGAGTGGATAGCATCCAAGGGCTACAGCGAAAACATCACCAAGATCGTCCACAAGGAAGTTCCTGCTGTAGCGTCCAATCCACTGCCCAAGAGCTACGACGCCATCTCGCTCTGGAAGGACGCACCTCAGCTCTACATCCTGACGGAGTTTGTGCGTGATTGACTTTATCGTCTACGATATGTCGCACCTCAGGTATTTTGCGCCCTTCGCGGTGTCCCTAAAGAGGCTTGGATTTAAGACGCGCTGGCTAATAAGCAGATCCAGCGTCAAGTACAACTCAATTCACTCCGACAGAGTGAGTCAAGTAGAAGAAATCGGAAGAGCAGCAGGATGCGAAATTTTTGACGTTTTTGATCAAAATGCGTCAGGAAGATGCGCAATCACGATTGAGACAGGCACTCCTTCCGACAAGATACCAAGCAGGTATGACGCTGTCCTGAGCATGCAGCACGGATTTGACTACACTACACGCGAGAGATCCTCGGGAGAGAATGTTCTCAACGTCATGTGGGATCAAATTTACGCAGATCATCACGCGACAATTAAAAAGGGATGCAAATATCTGGTGCCGCCTACGCCAGTTCCCTTCTGGATAGACATGACCTCTGCTAGAGACCTAGCAGGACCAGGAAGGATTGCAACAGTTTTCTACCCAGAACACGGGTATCACAGCGAGGCAATGAGCGTTTGTGTGGAGCTTCTCTCTCAAGGGATTACCCCCATCGTCAAGCAGAGAAGAAAGAACCAGACTGTTCCCCAGATGAATGGGTGCGAGATCACTTATGATGAGATCTGGCACCCAAGTGAGAGCATTTTTTATCCAGTCTGCTCTGAGATATGCGTGGGATTTGGAACAAGCGCGTACGCAGACGCAGTAGCTGCAGGATTGACTTTTGTTGACTGCACTGCGCCCAAGTACAGTGCTTCATACCTGAAGCCGACATCAGATCGCTATTTCCAGTGTCAGGTTGGAGACCAGGTGCAGACTGTAAAGCAGGCACTGCAGAACAAGAGCTGCTTCATAGAATCTACACAAGACGAGAGAGACGAGTTTGTTGATCTGGCGATGAGGGTGTTGATTGTACAACGGGCATAGCTGTATTGAAAAGCGACTCTATGACTTCTGCGCGGATATCTCGCCTAGTCCCCATACAATAGTTGACCTTGGCGCTCATCGCGGAGACGGATACAAGCAGCTTAGACAGATGTATCCAAATGCAGTCATTCACTTGGTTGAGCCCATGCAAGACTGCATCTCTTCAATAATGGAGGCAGTCGAGGGAGACAAGCTTGCATTTGTTCATCCCTGCGCTATCGGTAGAGATGAGACAACAATGATGATTAAATCTTTTTCTAGTGATGAGAGGCAATCATCAAACTTCTACAGCGATAGAGGGGGTCTGTACGGGAAGCCAGAGCTAGTTCCTGTCAAAGTTATGACTCACAGTTTCCTGCCTGACAAGATTGATCTCGCAAAGATCAACATCGAAGCGGGTGAGTTTGAGCTCTTGGAGACAGACTTCTTTGACAGGGTCGAGTCCTTTGTCATGGAAGCTCACAACAATCTCATCCCGGGCAAGACTTGGGTGGACGTTGTGAAGAGTCTGGAGCAAAAATTTGATATTGTTACTACGGGCAACCTCAATTACAAGTACTGCTTTGTTCTGGGAGTGAAAAATCGCTCGCTCTCTGGCTAAGATCGCTCGTAAGAGGTGCAAGTGCCGAGCGTACTCATCACGGGCGGAACCGGGACATTTGGAAAAGAGTTCATAGAGCATATCTGGGACAGCTACGATCGAATCGTTATCTTCTCGCGTGATGAGTTTAAGCAGCACAACATGATGAGCTCGCTTATCGCAAGGTGGGGTTTTGACACGATCGACCAGAAGATGAGGTTCTTCCTGGGAGATGTCCGCGACCTTGAGCGACTTAAGCTTGCGATGAGAGGAATAGACGTAGTTGTCCACGCAGCAGCGCTGAAGCATGTGCCGTTCTGCGAGTACAATCCGTCTGAGGCTCTTGAGACCAATGTGATTGGAACAAGGAACGTCTGCGATGCAGCGATCTTTTGTGGAGTCTCAAAAGTGGTCTGTCTCTCTACAGACAAGGCTGTTGAGCCTATCAACTTCTACGGATCCACAAAGATGCTTGCTGAGCGTTACGCCGTACACAGCAACATCTACGGTGCAGGCAAGACAAAAATTGCCTGCGTGAGGTACGGCAACATTCTTGGCAGCAGAGGAAGCCTTGTTGAAATGCTCAGGGGTCTTCCTGAGAGCAAGCCTGTTCCCATCACGCATACTGATATGACCCGCTTCTGGATGCACATTCGAGATGCAGCCAAGATGGTGCAGTGGACTATTCTCAGCTTAGAAGGCGGTGAAATTGTCATCCCAAGGATTCGTGCAGCGCACGTCACACGTCTTGCAAGCGCTGTTCTTCCCAATCGTCCACAGATTGACGTTGGAATTCGACCAGGTGAGAAGCTTCACGAGCAGCTTCTAGACAGGAGAGAGCACGAGCACACCTGGGAGGTGGGTGACTATTACGTCATTTTGCCAGAGAGTCACGACTTCAAGCCTGTCAAGCAGAGATACAGCAGCCGCTATGAAAAGACGAGCCGCACGTCGTATTTCTCGTCAGATCTCAGCCTCCAGATGTCTGACGAGGAGATCAGCTCCCTCTGCGGAGGTGAGAATTGATTGCTGCAGTCGTTGGAATGGGATCAATCGGCAGGAGGCACGCAAGAAATCTCTCAAAACGCGTTGAAATGATCAACTGTGTTGATCATGCTGAATTTGACGCAGCAGGAATTGAGTGCGATACGATTCAGTACTCTCCTGAAAAAATTGAGGAAGCAGTTCAGAAGTCTGATCTTGTGGTCATCAGCACGCCTCACGCGCTGCATCTTGACCAGATGAGGACTTGCTTGAAATACGACAAGCCCTTCCTTGTCGAGAAGCCAATAGCATCCTCGACTTTTGGCCTAGAAGAACTCTGCAGAGACGCAGAGGACAGAGGCGTTGTTACACAGGTCGGATACAATCTTAGATTTCATCCAACCGTAGAGGAAGTCAGAACACTTCTGAAGTTCAAGCGAGTTGGAAGAATTCTTCACAGCTCCTTTGAGTACGGCTCCTATCTTCCAAACTGGCGACCAGGAAAGAACTACAAGGAGAATTACGCTTCCTCAAGAGAGGACGGTGGGATTCTCCTTGATGACATTCACGAAATAGACCTAGCGTGCCATCTCTTGGGAGAGCCATCTTTTGTTCAGTGTGTGACAACAAACACGCACACTCTCGGAATTCCCAACGAGGAGATTGCCGATATTGTCCTTGCACGTCAGGCAATGTGTCCAACAACATCCATTCACATGGACTACCTGCAGCGTGTTCCCACAAGAAGATTCAAGATAGTGGGAACGGAAGGGACAATAGAGGCAGACCTAATTCGATACTCTCTTGTCGTGAAGAAGCCAGACGGAGAGGAGGAATTTGATCAGCTTCGCGATCCCAATCTCATGTACCAGAAAGAGATTGATCATTTTTTGCAGGCAGTCACAGAAAAGCGCCCAGACCCATCTCTCACAGTGAGATGCGGACTAAAAACTCTGCACATTGCACTTCTTGCCAGGAAAGCGGGAAGAATTAGAGGATGGGAGAAAGTATGATAACTGCTATAGTGCAGGCAAGAGTTGGATCTTCTCGACTTCCTGGAAAAGTCCTAATGGACATTGGTGGGAAGACCATGGTCGAAAGGGTACTTGAGGCGGCGAGATGCGCTGAGAGCGTTGATGCAGTAATTGCAGCAATACCTGATCTTCCCGAGGATGATGCTTTATCTTCACACATTCAAGAACTGGGATACGACGTTTTCAGAGGAAGTTCTGATGATGTCCTTGATAGGTTCTGCGGAGCATCTGTCCTATCAGGAATGATCCCGGGTGACGGTGTAGTCAGACTAACAGCTGACTGTCCCCTCATGATTCCCGAAGTAATAGACCAGGTTGTCGAGGCGTTCATCAACAACAGCGTATGCTATGCCTCTAATGTCAGGCCTCCCACCTACCCGGACGGCCTCGATGTAGAGGTTTTTTCTTTTGACTCGCTTTGCGCAGCCCACGAGAAGGCGACGAAGAAGTCAGAGAGGGAGCATGTTACTCCCTACATTTTTGAGTCTGCCATGACTACGATTAACGTCAGAAATACTGAGGACCTCTCAGACATTCGACTTACCGTAGACCACCCAGACGATCTAGAATTTGTGAGAGAGTTTGTCCTGAAATGCGGAAGCGTCGAGCTTCCGCAAATTAGGGCACAGATTTCTTCAATTAATGACACAAGGTCACACGAAAGAAACGAGGGATACGCGAAATCTCTCAGCGAGGAGAAGCCATGAAGATCGACGAAAACGCTCTGTGGGAGAAGGCCCTTGACCTAATGCCGCGCGGCACCCAGACAATGAGCAAGTGCCCTGACCAATTTGTCGATGGAGTCTACCCTAAGTTCGTTCAGAGCGGCAAGGGATCAAAGCTCTACGGCCTCGACAGTCGAGAGTACCTTGACTATATGTGCGGTTTGGGTCCCATCATTTTGGGATACAACCACGAGCCAACCAATCAGGCAGTAAGAGATCAGCTCGAGAAGGGAATCATCCTCTCTTGGCCTACTCTTCTCGAGTCTGAGGCAGCTGAGCTTATGCGCGAGGTCATCCCGTGCGCGGAGCAGACTCGTTTCGCCAAGAACGGCACTGACGTCGATCTGGCAGCAGTTCGAATTGCACGTGCTTCCACTGGAAAGGAGCACATTGCAAAGTGCGGATACCACGGATGGGGAGACTGGCACGCTGTCACAATGCGTCCATACGGAGTGCCTAGTGTGCTCAAGGATTACGTCCATGAGTTCCAGTACAACGATCTTCCCAGCCTTGAAGCTGTCCTCCTTAGAGGTGACATCGCGGGAGTGATCCTCGAGGCTCAGGCGCTGACTCCTCCTGCACCAGGATTCTTACAGGGTGTGAGAGGCCTCTGCGACAAGCACGGAGCTGTGCTCATCTTCGACGAGGTAGTGACAGGATTCAGGTGGGATCTAGGCGGAGCACAGAAGCTGTTTGGAGTAACGCCTGACCTGGCGTGCTTTGGAAAGGCCATGGGCAATGGGCTTCCAATATCCGCCATCTGTGGCAAGAGAAAGTACATGCAGGAGCTGAACCACGCGTTCTTCTCAATGACATTCGGCGGAGAGTGCCTGTCTCTTGCTGCAACTATTGCCACTATTCGTGAGCTCAAGACAAAGGACTATGGGCACATTTGGCGTCTTGGAGACCGACTTGACGCAGGGATTAAGGAGTCTGCTGTCAAGCATGGTCTCGATGCCAACTTCGCAGGATCTGCTCCTAGGCACAACCTGACTTTCCGCGACTCTCACAAGGATCCAACGGGAATGAAGGACCTCTTCTTCCAGGAGATGGTCAAGCAGGGAATCCTCTTTCCGAACGTCGTCTACATCAATTTTGCTCACACTGAAGCAGATATTGACATGACAGTCGACGCTGCTGACAGGGCGTTCAAGTTTGTTGCTGAACATCAGGATCGAGTCGACGATGTGCTGGAAGGAAAGCGCTCTGTCAGCGTTTTTCGGAAGAATACGTGAGAACTTTTGTTATAGCTGAGGCAGGAGCAAACCACAACAAAGAGTGGGATCTTGCCAAGCAGCTGGTTGAGGTCGCAGTCAAGTCAGGCGCGGATGCAGTAAAGTTTCAGACGTACACATCGTCAGACCTCTACAGCTCAAACACACCTGACTTTGCTGGATATTCCAACATTCCTGAGCTGATTCGCTCCATAGAGCTCCCTAGATCCTGGCATAAGGATCTCAAGATGCTTTGTGACGATTGCGGAATCGAGTTCATGAGCACGCCGTTCGATGAGCGCGCTGTTGATGAGCTTGTTGACGTGGGAGTCAGGAGGCTGAAGGTCGCGTCATTTGAGGCAAAGGATAGACGCCTCCTCAGAAAGATTGCTCACACTAAGCTGCCTGTCATATTCTCAGCGGGTGTAGGAACATCGCTTCAGGACGTCGGTGAGATTATCGACTTTCTAGCAGCAGAGGGAGCAAGTGAAGATGTCACTGTCCTACACTGCAATAGCGCTTATCCCACGCCATTTGAGGACATCTGTCTCAATCAGATCAGGGATCTTATCGAAGAGTATGGAAATCAAGTCAAGGTCGGATTTTCTGACCATACACTTGGAATACTGGCTCCTCCGATAGCTGTGGCACTGGGTGCTGTCACTGTCGAGAAGCACTTCACGCTTGACAGGAGCATGAAGGGGCCTGACCACCCGTTTGCAATTGAGCCCAGCGAGCTTCGCGAGATGGTGACCAACATTCGCACTACTGAGACGATGCTTAGGTCGAAAGTCGGAATGACAGGAAGCGAGCGAGATCGAAAGATGTGGAGCGCTCTAAGAAGTGTTGTTACGTCCCGACCTATCGCAGCCGGCAGCACGATCACGAGCGATGACGTCACAACTAAGCGCCCGAGACTTCCCAATTCTGTGCCTGCTGAGGACTACTTCAAGGTCATAGACGGCACTTCAATTGCGACGAGAGATCTTCCAGCGGATCACATTCTTCTCGCAGGAGACTTGAAATGATCATCGGACCCAAGAAGAAGTCCGTGCTCACTCCTCTTCGCGCCTCCTCGATCGAGCAATTTCGAAAGTGGAGAAACAAGCCAGAGCTAAGGCGGTATTTCAGGGAGTTTCGAGAAATCTCACCCGAGATGCAGGACAACTGGTTCAAGAATCGAGCCACGGGAAATCCAAACCAGTTTGACTTTGAGATCAGAGCAGTTGTCTCTGATGATCTCGCAAGCTGTGAGGATTTTCCTCTTATTGGTCACGTGAGCCTCAACTACGTGAGCTGGACAAATCGCACTGCAGAGTTCGGCATCTATGTTGGAGACGACAACTATAGGAGCGGAGGATACGGTTCTGACGCTCTAAGAGCTGTCATCTCGTACGGATTCCAGACGCTGAATCTCAATAGAATCTGGTGTGAGGTTTTTGCCAACAACGACGCTGTAGAAATTTACAGGCACATCGGCTTCAGAGACGAGGGCAGGCTAAGATCTCATCACTTTGATGAGGGTCGTTATTGGGACTGCCACATGTTGGGACTTCTCAGAGAAGAGTGGGAGCAAAAGTGAAGAAGATCGGAATCGTCGGCTATGGTTACGTCGGTAAAGCAATGGCCAGACTGTTCGAGAAGAACTACCAGGTCTTTGTGTATGATGTCACGCCAGGAATCATCACAGAGTCATACAAGCATCAGCTTGTTGACAAGGAAGAGATCAATAAGTGTGATCTTGGTGTGATCTGCGTTCCTACACCCCGTGGCCAAGACGGATCGTGCGACACTTCTTATGTTGAGACAGTGTTGGGTTGGCTCAACACGCCTCACATTCTTCTCAAGTCTACGGTTGCAGTTGGAACAACTGAGCGTCTTGTTGCGCTAACAGGCAAGAAGATTGTTTTCTCTCCTGAGTACTGCGGAGAGTCGACGTACTGGACGCCGTACGCATTTCACACAGACATCAAGGAGACACCGTTCTTCATCTTCGGAGGAGATCGCGCAGAGTGCTCCAAGATGGTTGACTTCTTTATGACCGTGACTGGTCCGACCAAGACGTACAGGATGACAGACTCTCGCACTGCCGAGATGGTCAAGTACATGGAGAACACCTTCTACGCGACAAAGATCGCGTACTGCTATGAAATTGACCAGGTCTGCAAGAAAATGGGAATTGACTACAATGAGGCGCGAGATCTCTGGCTGCTAGATCCGCGCATTAATCCCATGCATACTGCCGTCTTCGAGGGAAACGACAGGCCTTTTGGTGGAAAGTGCCTGCCCAAGGACCTCTCTGCGCTAGTTGAGACCTCAAGATCTTTGGGATACTCTGCAAATCTCCTGCAGGAAGTTCTCGACACAAACGATCGAATCGCTGAGATTCGTGCCGCTGCCAGAGAGGAGGAAAAGTGAGAGTTCTCGTAACTGGTGCAGGCGGCCTTATTGGAAGCGAGGCCGCATCTCACTGGATAAAGAAGGGATGTCAAGTGTTTGGCATCGACAACAACACGCGCCAGGATCTCTTCGGGCCAGGAGGAAACGTTCTGCCTGTTGTTGCTTCTCTTAAGAAGAATGAAAACTACCAGCACATAAATGAGTCCATCACGAATCGAGAGATCATGATGGGTGTGCTGCGAGGCGTCGCGCCAGATGTAGTCATTCATGCTGCAGCACAGCCGTCTCATGACAAAGCGGCTGACATTCCCTTTCAAGACTTCAACATAAACGCAGTTGGCACTCTCAACATGCTTGAGGCTACGAGACAGCACTGCAAAGATGCCGTCTTTATCCATGTGAGCACCAACAAGGTGTATGGTGACGCTCCTAATCACCTTCCCCTTGTTGAGCATGAGAAGAGATATGACTTTGCAGACGATCAGTACACGCAGGGAATCAGCGAAAGCTTCTCGATAGACCAAAGCCTTCACTCGCTCTTTGGTGCATCTAAAGCCTCAGCAGACCTTGTAGCGCAGGAGTACGGTCGATATTTCGACATGAACGTGGGCGTGTTTAGAGGTGGCTGTCTTACAGGACCACAGCATGCTGGCGTTGAGCTTCACGGATTTCTTTCATACATTGTGAAGTGCGCTGTTGAGGGCAAGAAGTACCGCATCTTTGGGTACAAGGGAAAACAGGTGAGAGATCAAATTCACTGTCGCGACGTGATCTCCTGCTTTGAAAGATTCATCTCATCACCCAAGAAGGGAGCTGTTTACAACTTGGGTGGCGGAAAGCCCAACAGCGCATCGATCATTGAGACAATTGAGAAGATTGAGTCTCTGACAGGACATCGTCTTGACCACGAGTATGTCGACAAGAACAGGGTGGGAGACCACATCTGTTACTACACAGACATGTCAAAGTTCAAGAGAGACTACCCGGGATGGGACATCAGCACAAGCCTTGATGACATCATCCTGGAAATCTTCGACAGCGCTAAGGTGAAGAGATGAAAAATCCACTTGTCTCGTTTGGAATCATTAACTGCAATCGGCTTCACTATCTTAGAAGCTGCTTCGAGTCCCTGTATGAGACAACTTCAGACTACCCCGCAAGAGAGTTCATAGTCGTTGACAACGCATCTGTCGAGGAAGGGACTGAAGAGTACCTGCTCGATCTAGAGGCAAGGGGAGTCAAAGTTGTAAGAATGAAAGAGAGAGATCCTGCAAATGAGTTTGCGAGAGGGCTCAACACGGTCTGTGAGCTGTCATCAGGAGACTTTATTCTCCCCCTACAGGGAGACATGCAGTTTACTGTCAAGGGATGGCTTCAAGAGTTTGTTGACTTCTATCTTGAGAATCTAGAGACAACTGGGTGCATTGCTCTAGACGCACAGAGAAGAGTTACCCACGACTCACATCGTCACGCGATGACCAACTTCGTTGGATCTGGAACAATTAAGTTCTGCTATGATCTTGTTAGGCCGCCTTTCTGCGGCGCAGGTGACGTGATGTACGCTAGAAAGTGGGTCCAAAAGTTCTATCCCTGGAACATCAAGAACCAGAACCACGAGGGGACTCTCGACTCAGAGACCTTCATGCTTCAGAAGTCCAAAACTATCAGAGAGGCAGAGCGACTGCAGATCTACTGCGCTGTCCCTAGCATTCCAGTATCTGTTGCCATTTACACAGACGCAAGGGGAACCAATGCGAGAGTGAGAGGCAACAGGCGATACGGCGACTACTGGCCGCCAAAAGAGCAGTACATGTACTACAAGGTGCACACTCTTCAGGAGGCAGCTTTGTACTCAAAGACTGTGCCATCACCCATCGAAGAGTCTGCATTTCCTGTGGGATGGAGCGCACCAATCGATAGCTCTGGATCGTGGATGAAAAATCCAATCAGGCCTGAGACAGCAAGGCCTGAGGACTTTGTAGAGATCTTGTCACACTCCCACGCTGCACAATCAGCAGCTGTGTAGAGTCATAGAGCGGAGAAAGAGATGCAGACAGTCGTAGGAGTTGTCGGGCAAGGTTTTGTGGGAGGATCAATTACCACTGTTCTCGCAGAGCGAGGCATCAAGCCTTTTGTCTTCGACATCGTGGGAAAGGTCGCACCAGGAGGTGTCTCCACCAGCTCCTTCAGTCTGACAGAGCACATCAGGATCTGCGATGAGATGGGAGTTATCGTCCACTTTCTTTGCCTCCCTACACCAATGCTTCCTGATGGCAGCGCTGATACCAGCTTAGTGGCCAGCGCTCTTGATGAGATTGCGCAAGTGCCTATCAAGCACCAAGAGCGGATTGTTGTTGTTAAGTCAACAGTGCCGCCTGGAAGCTGCGCTTCGTGGGACGCAAAGCACTCCTTCAACGGCACACGGGTAGTTTTCAGTCCCGAGTTTTTGACTGAGGCGCGCTGCCTCGACGACATGAGAGAGCAAGATCGCATTGTTCTAGGCGGTCACATTGCCGCTACGAGCACAGTTTCAGCTCTTATGAAAAAGGCATTCCCAGGCGTGCCAATCGTTCAGATGACAGCAAGCAACGCAGAGATGGTCAAGTACGTTGCAAATTGCTTTCTGTCAATCAAGGTCTCGTTTGCCAATGAGATCAAGCAGGTCTGTGATGGCCTGTCAAGGACAGGCGTCTCCTGCGATTATGACATCATTGTTGAGGCAGCTCGCCTCGACAAGCGTCTTGGAGACACGCACTGGAACGTCCCTGGTCCTGATGGAAAGTTAGGATTTGGGGGGTCGTGCTTCCCTAAGGATATTAACGCCATGATCACGCTCTCAAAGATTGCTGGGGTAGACCCGGTAGTTCTTGCAGCAGCGTGGAGAAAAAATCTTGAGGTTAGGCCCGAGAGAGACTGGGAGTCGCTGAAGGGTCGGGCTGTCGTGTAATTCTGCTTTTTTCTGGGTAGAGTCTATACATGAAAGACTTCCCAACAGGCAAGGTACACGTCTCTTTTTCCGAAGTCAAGACATGGCGCGAGTGTGGGTGGCGACACAAGCTCATCCACATCGACAAGGTGCCGGGAGATCCTCCCTCTGTTCACACAGACTTTGGCAAGATAGTCCACTCCCAGTGCGAGAGCTATCTCAAGACCAGAACAATTGACATTCCTCGAGCCTGTGAAGAGATAAGAGAGGCGTGGCGCGCAAATGGCCACAAGAACGATAGTGGACAGCTAGATGACCCAGAGGTCTGGGTTAAGCACGCAACCAACATTCTCACAGACCTTCCTGCATTCATGGACGC
>SXGQ01116473.1_pt1 | contig 14905 bp, 15 predicted proteins | sample 3178371 | NCBI WGS metagenome assembly SXGQ01 (sample SAMN11356859, study PRJNA531348) | freshwater metagenome | isolation source: freshwater sample F1-20 | place: China: Fuxian Lake, Yuxi | collected 2017-12-25
GATGGAAAAGGTGATCGCCAACAAATCGACTGATGATCATTGCCAGCGCAAATGAGGCGAAGGCAGAAGCGCTCACACCCTTCGATACGCCTAAGTGATCTTCAAGAAGAATCCCTCCCCAATCACTTGCCGACCCTTCTCCAATCAGGGCACCAAGTGCGCCTAAAGCCATGAACCAAATCGGAATCACCGCCTTTCCGAAGACGGGAATTGATCGAGGTTCATCTCCGGCCACGCCTAAATGTTCATCACGATCTGGACCAAGAAGACGCTCAGTTGAGGGGATATAAATGGCAAGAGCAATAATCGCCACTAGAAGAAGGTTTTCGCGCGGTGTTAAGAGATTGGAAATTGCCCCACCAAAGACGGTGATTGAGAATGCCCCAATACTCCACGCTCCGTGAAATGAAACCATGAGACGTTTGCTTAAGAGTTTTTCAACAACCACCGCTTGAGAATTCACAGAGACATCAATCGACGCGTAAGCAAACCCAAGGAGTAAGAGCCCGGCCATCAACATCTCGGGGATGGTTGCTAGGGCTACAACCATCAATCCTGTCGGCATGAATATTTGCGCTACTCGTGTGACGTTTTTTGATCCGAACCTATGAACCAATCCACCGCTTACCTGCGCGCCGAGTGCAGCACCAACGCCACTGCAGATCAGCACGATTCCGAAGAAGCCGTCCGATAGTTCGAAGGAACGCTTTATTTCAGGGATGCGCGGTACCCAGGCCATCGAGACAATGCCCATCAGAAAAAAGAGCGACCAGAGCGAATTTCGGGCGCGCCGGGCAAGTGGGAGGAGATCAGTACTCTCGAAACTCATTACCTGATCATCTCGAACGCGCAAACTTTGAAGCTAACCACGGAGATTATTGGAAGTTGAGTGACCTATCCCTTGGCTACTTGGCCCGGTGGCTGTGCCGACAAGTGAGATGGCGAGCGCAGCGACAATGACGATCACTATCGCTAGAGCAATTCGCTTCTGATGGCGAAACATCAACGCTCACCCACAATTTTTTCGACGAAGAGCTGGGAATTGGAGAAGATCAACGGGGCATCGTAATCAAGCGTTGCCACATGATAACTATTGGTCAATTCGATCCGAGTCTTTTCCCTGCTTCCAACCTCGCTCATGATGATCTCGGTATTCGATACCGGAAGAACATGATCATCGACTGACTTGAAAAGTTGCAAAGGCGCCTTCACCTGACCAAGCATTGATCTTGTTCGCTTCAAGAATTTGTTGAGTTCAAGAACTCCTTTAGTTGGAAGCACGTCATATCCATACTCATTTACTCCAGGCTTCTTGATGTCATCGCCCACAGAGGGAAGGCCCTTCGTCACCTTCGCAATGAGTGGTCCAAATTTGATCCGGATTCCGGGAATGTGAATCATCGGATTAACCAGGACGATTCCCGCTAACTTCTCGCCCATAGCCTTTCCAGCAAGCTTTGCTGCGACATGCAAAGTGTTGGCCCCACCCATCGAGAGCCCGAAAATAAATACCCGATCGCAGAGCGCGATCAATGGTGCGAGCTCTCGTTCAACCTTTGCTGGCCACTCACTCCAGGAGACTCGATTGAGATCTTCCCAATGAGTCCCATGCCCTGGAATCTGAGGTACTCGAACTCTGTAACCAAGATCTTGGAAATGGTGGGCCCAAGGTCTCATTGAGGCTGGAGATCCAGTGAATCCATGTACGAAGACAATTCCGGTTGACTTATTTCGACCCGATCCATCAGAACGGTAATCCTCAAGCCACCCCGCTGGTGCTCCCTCGATACCCACGGTGAGAATCTATCGCCTCACCCATTTTCAATCCTCGCTGGAGTTTGATCTGGTTTTGTCAGTGTCGCCAGGTACCTTCGCTACATGAGGTCACCCGATTCCATTCAAGGCTCTTTCCAAGGCTCTTTCGACGATCTCGGCACCTCACTCTCAGTGGCAACATTCGTCGTGGTCGACCTAGAAACGACGGGTGGATCACCAGAAGATTGCGCGATCACTGAAGTAGGCGCGGTGAAGATTCGCGGCGGTGAGGTAATCGGAGAGTTTCAAACTCTCATCAATCCGGGAACCGGAATCCCACCATTCATCGCGGTGCTCACCGGAATCACTGATGCGATGGTCTCTGAGGCACCGAAAATCGATCAAGTACTCCCTACATTTATCGAGTTCTGCGGTTCGCCCGAAAGCACCATCTTGGTCGCTCATAACGCTCCTTTCGATATCTCGTTTCTTCGCGCCGCCATGTTGCGAAGTGGTCGAACTTGGCCGAAATATCGAGTCTTAGACACCGCAAAAATTGCACGACGAGTTCTCACGCGTGATGAAGTACCTAACAACAAACTCTCCACTCTCGCCCCCTTCTTTGGCGCAGATAGTCAACCGAATCATCGAGCTTTAGATGATGCAAGAGCCACTGTTGATGTCTTTCACGGTCTTATCGGACGGGTTGGCTCACTTGGAGTGCAGACTGTCGAGGATCTTTTTGATTTCTCTCATCGACTGACTCAAGCACAACAATCAAAGCGTCACCTCCTAGAAGGATTGCCAAAGGGTCCCGGTCTTTACATCTTCAAAGGGCCCGATGGCGAAGCGCTCTACGTCGGAGTGTCAAAGAACATCGCATCAAGAGTTCGTTCGTACTTCTCAAGTAATGAAGCAAGAAGCCGAGTCCTTGAGATGATCGCAATTGCTGAGAGTATTGAAACAATCCCTTGCCCAACAGTCACCGAAGCTGAGATTCGAGAGATTCGGATGATCAATTCGATTAAGCCTCGGTACAACCGTCGATCCAAATTTCCAGAGAAGAAGATTTGGTTGCGACTTACAGGTGAGACTTTTCCACGGATCTCAACTGTGCGTGGATTCGCTGGGCTAACCGATGACCAAGGGTGGGCGGGTCCTTTCTCAGGCGTGGAAGAGGCCGAAGCTGCTCGCTCTGCGATCTATGAAGTGAGCAAGATTCGTCAGTGCACAATCAAGATCACTTCACGGAGCATGAAGCTTGCGTCACCGTGCGCTCTCTATGAGATGAAGCGATGCGATGCGCCGTGCGTCGGTGCCCAAAGTGAGGACTCCTACGAGACGCTGGCAGAGAGCGTGCATCAACTCCTCCACGGCGCAAGCACTTCCTTGGAAGAAGTGTTGATGAGGAAGATGAAAGAACTTGCGACCGAAGAGCGATTTGAGGACGCGCTCGCCCTTCGTAATCGGTTATCAGCCTTTGCGCGTGGTGTTAGCCGGGGCCAACGTATTCGCGCCCTTACGAGAATTCCTGAGATTGTGGTTCGGGTGGAAGATGAGTTGCTTCTTATTCGCTTTGGTCGCCTCGCATCATCAGCGCCAGCACCCAAAGCGGAATTGATCGAAGATGCGATTTCATCTTTGATTCTAAGCGGTGAGCGTATTGAAGATGATGAGAGCATCATTCCGGCGAAGAACTATGAGGAGAGCGAGAAACTAGTTCGCATTCTCGAGAAAGTCTCTGAAGTTCTTCTTATCGACGAAAGCCGGGGTCCCTGGGCGATGCCGACTCGAGGAGCGACATCAATAAGACATCGACTACTCGAAAATTCGAGCGACGCTTCTGGCCAAAGTGAATGGATCGATCGGATGAGTGACAACCGCATCCGCTCCTGACCATCCCGCAAGCCACGCGTCCTGAGCCCTTCCTGTGATCACTAAAGTTGGCGGACACTGATAGATCTCATCCTTGAGTTGCCTAGCAATCCCCATTCCTCCTTCTGGCACTGCCTCGCCATCAAGGATGAAAAGATCGGCCCGCTTCTTGCCCGCGGCAAAGTCTTTGACCGCACTCCCGGTAGCGAATTCGAGGATCTCATGTTCGGGTAGCTCTCTCGAGACTCTCTTACCGAGGGCTTTGATGATTGCAAGGCGAGTTGATGAGTCATCGGAATAGACCGCGATTATGAGATTGGCCCGTTTAGGGCGTTCCTCGATGAGTGCTGGCCCGTTATCGCCCGAATGCGCCGAATCCATGCCCCGAAGTCTAGCTCCGCTATAAATGAAGTCAGTTTCACTGCGAGTTTCTCGAGAGGTGTGACCCAGAACAACATTCGGGCCATTGTTGAGTCTCAGTGACCTTCGTAAAAAGTGGCGATTACCACCATTATTCGATCGCGAAGTGGACCCTTCACCGCATGGTTTATGCGCAAGATGGGGAATAATCCCCTCATGTCTTCGGCGGCCATAGCAAGCGCTCCGGCGCAGCGAATCAATCGCCCCAACATCGTCGCCGTAGGAACAATTGTCTGGCTATCGAGTGAGTTGATGTTCTTTGCCGCGCTCTTTGCCATGTATTTCACTATCCGCGGCGTTCAAGGACCTGAGATCTGGGCCCAGTCCACTGAACTACTCGACATTCCATTTGCCGCAATCAATACAACCATTCTGGTTTTGAGTTCGGTCACATGTCAGTTTGGCGTCTTTGCCGCCGAACGTTTTCAGGCTAAGCGCACTGGCTCAATCTTGCAGTGGAGCAAATGGGGAATGCGTGAATGGTTCGCGCTCACTTTTGCCATGGGAGCATTCTTCATCGGCGGTCAGGTCTATGAATACGCACACCTTGTTTCAGAAGGTCTCTCGCTCTCATCAAGTCCCTATGGCTCCGTCTTTTATATGACCACGGGCTTTCACGGAATGCACGTGACTGGCGGTCTACTTGCATTTCTGATCGTGATGGTTCGAGTCTTTCGTGCTGGGCGATTTGGACATCGCCAAGCAACGACAGCAATCGTGGTCTCGTATTACTGGCACTTCGTCGACATAGTCTGGATCGCGCTTTTTTCCGCGATCTATCTCATCAAGTGAGAATGGAGCGATAGTTATGGCTCGTATCTCTCGATATCGCGAACATCGATTCTTCCGTCCACTGCTCCTTGCCTTCGGCCTTCTTCTTGCGGGTGCGTTATTCACTGCGGGAAAAGCTGCCGCTGAATCCATGGAGAGTAAGGCTTTGGTCATTAGTGCCGATAAGACAACGCTTATCAAAGAAGGTAAAGAAATTTTTGCTCGAGGTTGCTCCTCTTGCCACGGACTCAATGCCGAAGGAGCGGGCGCGGCACCATCACTTCTCGGCGTTGGTTCAGCTTCGGTTGACTTTCAAGTAGGCACTGGACGCATGCCAATGGCTGATATGAGTCAACAAGCAGTTCGAAAGCCCCCGGTCTATGACGAGTATGAAACTGCTGCTCTCGCAGAATATGTTGCATCACTAGCGCCAGGCCCAAAAGCTCTTACTAATGAAGAGATCGCATGGGAGCGCGATGGAAATGCTGCATCAGGTGGCACGCTCTTTAGAAATAACTGCGCGATGTGCCACAACCTAGCTGGACAAGGCGGGGCTCTCACGCAAGGTAAATATGCACCAACGCTTATGGGTGTTGAACCAAAACATATTTATGAAGCGATGATCACTGGCCCTCAAGCAATGCCAGTTTTCGGCGACAAAGTAATTACCCCCGCAGAGAAACTCGACATCATCAAGTGGATCAAAGAAGTTGAGTCAGAACCATCACTTGGTGGTGCAACTCTTGGGCGGGTTGGCCCCGTGACTGAAGGATTACTGGTTTGGACATTAGGACTTGGCGCATTGATTGGTGTAGCCGTCTGGCTCACCTCGAAAGCGCGGTGAACTGAGTATGTCGCTTCAACCGATCCAGGATCCAGGTCTTCCTTCACATGTGAACCGTAAAGCAGACGCAGACCCTAAAGCCGCTAAGCGCGCAGAACAACAAGTTGCAATCCTCTTCCTTACTTCGGCTCTAGGAACAGTTCTCTTCATTTTCTCCTATGTTGGAGTTCCGCAAGATCAACTCATCTTCCTTCCTATTCTTGGCACGACCAATGCCCATCAACTATTTCTTGGCCTTGGGCTAGCTATCTCTCTTTTCTTCATAGGAATGGGCGCTGTCCACTGGGCAAAGACTTTGATGCCAGATCACGAAGTCGTGGATGTTCGTAAAGAGCAGCGGTCCAAGGATGAAGATCGCGCCGCATTTGTAGCAACAATTAAGGAGCAAGGCGCAACCGCAGGTCTTGGTCGGCGAACATTGATTAAACGAACTCTTGGACTTTCACTCGGTCTCGCAGGGCTCTCACCGCTTCTCTTGCTTCGAGATTGCAGCGCTGAGCTTCCGGGCGAGGAGTTAGCGCAAACAAACTGGAGGGCGGGTACTCGCCTGCTGACCGACCCAGGTGACCGTCCAATAAAGCCTGGAGATCTAGAGGTAGGCGCAGTAGCTCAGGTCTTGCCGTTGCTTCCAGCTGGCAGGAAACGCACACTCAACGACATAGCCAAGGACGCGCTTCTACTTATCCGCATTCGTCCCGAAGAATTTAATCTTGATGCCGAACGTCTCTCATGGACCTATCAGGGCATCATCGCCTTCTCGAAGATTTGTTCTCATATGGGTTGTGCTGTAGCTCTCTACGAACAATCAACTAAGCACTTACTCTGCCCTTGCCATCAATCCACCTTCGATGTCACTCGGGCCGCGAAAGTTATCTTTGGACCAGCAGCAAGACCTCTGCCACAATTGCCGATCAGCGTTGATTCCGAGGGCTACCTCGTAGCAGCCTCGCCGTTTAATGAAGCAGTCGGACCAAGTTATTGGGAGCGTGATTCCGAATGAAGGCCAGAGAGCGTGCCGCTGGAGCGGTAGCAAATTATGTGGATGAACGCACTGGCGCCGCCAAATGGATGAAAAAGACTCTCACTAAAGTTTTTCCAGATCACTGGTCATTCATGCTTGGTGAGATCGTTCTCTACTCATTCATCATCCTTTTGCTCTCGGGCACTTTCTTGACCTTCTGGTTCGACCCTTCGATGCGCGAAGTGGAGTACGAGGGTTCATATGAAGCTCTCGAAGGTGTTCATATGTCAGCTGCATACGCATCAACGCTACATATCTCATTTGATGTTCGTGGTGGTCTCTTGATGCGTCAGATCCATCACTGGGCTGCGCTCATCTTCCTCGCAGCGATGGTCGCTCATTTGCTCCGCGTCTTCTTCACTGGGGCATTCCGCAAACCTCGTGAGATGAACTGGATCATCGGAGTGGGACTGCTCACCCTCGGAATTGTCGAAGGTTTCTTGGGATATTCACTTCCGGACGATCTTCTCTCTGGTACCGGAATCCGTATCGCTGAAGCGATCATGCAAGCAATACCGGTCGTGGGTTCATATCTCTCCTATTTCGTATTTGGTGGCGCATTCCCAGGCGAACTCTTCATACCTCGCATCTACACCGCGCACGTTCTTTTGATCCCTGGAATATTTTTGGCACTAATTACTGCTCACTTGATGTTGGTTTGGTATCAGAAGCACACTCAATATCCAGGTCCTGGTAGAACTGAGAAGAATGTCGTGGGATACCCGCTTCTTCCGGTCTACATGGCCAAAGCTGGCGGATTCTTCTTCATCGTCTTTGGATTCACTGCTTTCCTCGGAGCCGTGGCGCAGATCAATCCGATCTGGGTCTACGGTCCCTACACTCCGGCACAAATTGGTGCGGGCTCACAACCCGATTGGTACATGGGTTGGCTTGATGGCCTCGTGCGAATGTCGCCACCAATTGAGACTCATGCATTGGGTTACACCATCTCATGGAACATTCTCATTCCTGGTCTGATAATCCCAGGAATTCTCTTCACCTTGATGGCGCTCTACCCATTCATCGAAAGTTGGATAACCGGGGACAAACGAGAACATCATCTCCTCGATCGTCCACGCAATAATCCAAATCGCACTGCTATCGGAGCCATGGCGCTCACTTTCGTGCTTGTGACATTGATCAATGGCGGTAATGACCTTCTCGCCGTTCACTTCGATCTCTCAATCAATCAGATCATGTGGTTCTCACGAATTGGTGTCTTTGTTTTGCCACCGATTGCCTTCGTAGTGACCAAGCGAATCTGCCTTGCTTTGCAGCGAGCTGATCGAGAAATGGTGTTGCACGGCAAGGAAAGTGGCCGCTTAGTGATGCTCCCTCACGGCGAATTCATCGAAGTCCACGAACCACTCTCACCCCAGAAGGCATACCAACTCACCTCACACGAACAACTTCCAGCACTTTCTGCACCAGAAACCGATGAACGAGGGGTCGCACTCCCCAAAGGAATCCGGCAGAAGTTGAGGGCGCGTTGGTCACGGGCAGCATCTGAACAGATAGCAAAACCGACCGTTGAAGAATTGAAGGAAATCGAACACCACTAAGGGTTAGGCGCGTTCGGATAGCTCTTTTAAGCGCACCAGGGATTTAGCAATTATCTTAGGATTGACTGCGAGTGCTCCCGTTACTTCAAGCCACTTCTTGCTCCTCGATGGATTGCCATCGAAGTATTCCCGCACCAGAGTCGACTGCCCATCTATCGAGGTCAACTCGTAGCGCCAGACCCAGTGCATGAGATGACGCCAAGCAATGAGGCGATCTTCTTCGAAAGCAACGACCTCGTTGGTGATTCGATAAGGCAACTTGATTCGCATCACCATACCAAACTTGGCTCCTAAATAGAGGCGCTTTGGTCCGCGAAGTGAGCGCTGGACCGATCCTGATCCATCAAAATCCGGATGACGTTCGGGAGTTGCAAGAATCTCAAAGATCTTTCGCGCTGGAGCGTTGATGGTTATCTCTGCGCCAACGAGAAGTGGGTCGCCAGTCTCCAGAATAGTTGCTCTGACGCTCATCCTTGATACCTCTTCTTACCGAACGCTTATCGAACTCTTATCGAACTCTGACTCACTGACTGACTGCGGAAATGCTATGGACTTCGAATCGAGGTCAACGATATCAGTGGCCTTGATACTCCGGCTTCTCATATTCGAGAACAAACCCCATCACAGCCAGAATCAATGCGCCAACCCCAATGAGGAAGAGCCACCAACCTATTGCAAGACCGAGGGCAGTAAGAGTGGCGGAAAATCCGATTGCTAGGGGCCACCATGAATATGGTGGGAAAAACCCAATCTCACCGGCTCCATCCGCAATCTCAGCATCGAGTCGATCTTCAGGGAGTTTGCCTCCGAGGCGTCGTTCAGTGAACCAGAAATAAAATGCGATGATCAGGGCAAGACCTGCGCTCAGGGCCATAGCGGTAACACCGACAAGCTCTCCGCCTTGTACCCAATAGATGACATCAACAACGATGTAAAAGATGAAGAGGAAACCGAAGAGTTGCCAGCCAAATCTCATCGTCAGTGACTCTCAGTCTTGATGTGAGGGTAATGCAGGTCAAAAGCTGGCCGTTCTGATCTGATCTTCGGCATAGTGTGGAAGTTGTGGCGTGGTGGTGGACATGAAGTCGCCCACTCCAGCGATGCTCCATAACCCCAAGGATCATCGACCTCTACCTTTGGCGATCTGCGCGAGATCCAGACGTTAATCGCAAATGGAATCATCGATAGCGCAAGAAGAGCGGCCCCGACTGTCGAAACCATATTCATCACAGTAAAGCCATCAGTTGCGAGGTAGTCGGCGTATCTGCGTGGGAAACCCTTGATTCCAAGCCAGTGCTGGATCAAGAAAGTCGTATGGAAGCCAATGAAAAGTATCCAGAAGTGGATTTTTCCAAGTCGCTCATCAAGCATCCGCCCAGTCATCTTCGGCCACCAGAAATAGAACCCCGCGAACATCGCGAATACAACTGTTCCGAAGAGGACGTAATGGAAGTGAGCCACAACGAAATAGGAGGCTGAGACCGCGAAATCAAGTGGCGGACTCGCAAGGATGATTCCAGTCAGCCCACCCAAGAGGAAGGTGATTAAGAAACCGATAATCCAAAGCATGGGAGTTTCTAACGAGATAGACCCTCGCCACATGGTTCCGATCCAGTTGAAGAACTTCACGCCAGTCGGAACACCGATGAGGAAAGTCATGAACGAAAAGAATCCTAAGAGGACTTGTCCAGTGGCAAACATGTGATGCGCCCAGACCGCGACCGAGAGCGCAGCAATCGCAATGGTTGCAGCGATTAATCCCTTGTAGCCGAAGATAGGTTTGCGGCTAAATACTGGCAATATCTCAGAGGCGATTCCGAAGAACGGCAAGGCAAGGATATAAACCTCGGGATGGCCAAAGAACCAGAAAATATGTTGCCAGAGTAAGGCGCCACCATTGGCAGGATCAAAGATGTGCGAACCGAAAAGTCGATCCGACTCCAAAGCAAGCAGGGCCGCAGCAAGCGGAGGGAACGCTAACAAGATCAAGATTGAAGTGAGCAGCACATTCCACGAGAAGATTGACATACGAAACATCGTCATACCTGGAGCGCGCATGGTAAAGATTGTTGTTATGAAATTAACGCCACCAAGAATCGTCCCAAGACCGCTCACCGCAAGTCCCACGATCCAAAGATCCGAACCTATTCCTGGTGAATACTCAACTCGAGAGAGTGGCGCGTAAGCAGTCCAACCGAATGAAGCCGCGCCGCCGGGAGCAAGGAAGCCCGCGGTCGCCATCAGTGAGCCGAAGAAATAGAGCCAATACGAAAGCATGTTCATACGCGGGAAGGCCACATCAGCAGCGCCGATTTGTAACGGCATCACGACATTCGCGAATCCAACGAAGAGCGGGGTAGCAAACATCAAAAGCATGATCGTTCCGTGCATGGTGAAGACCTGGTTGTACTGCTCGACGCTCATAAATTGAAGACCTGGACGAGTCAATTCGGCTCGGATAAAGAGCGCGAGAATTCCTGCGAAAAGGAACCATGCGAAGGAAGTAACTAAGTACATGTGTCCGATCGTCTTGTGATCGGTGGTGGTGAGAAGCTTTCGAATGGTTTGACCCTTAGATGTCGGTCTCAACTTCGTCTCGCGGTTTCGCATATCCAATCCCGGAGTTGCGCTATCGATTGGCCTCGTCGCATATGTGGTCATGCCTCTGCTCCTTCAGCCTCTGGCTTCAAAGAATCTAAATAGCTCTGATATTCCGCTGGTGTCACTACTTTTACATCGAAGAGCATCTGTGAATGTTGGCGACCACAGAGGATGTTGCATCGACCCGGGAAAGTTCCAAGTTTTTGAGCGGTGAATTCAATCTGATTTTCAACGCCCGGAATATTTTGAATCTGAATCATGAATGCCGGAACCCAGAAACCATGGACCACATCGGATGCGGTGATTTTGAACCGCACCTTCTCCCCCAGCGGCATGTAAAGCGTCGGTGGTTGTGCAGGAGTTCCCGTGACAGTTGCCTCAGGCCCTGCTTCTTTATAGGTGAACTGCCATGACCACTGGATCGCGTTCACCGTGATGTCATGGACCTTGACGCTCTGATTAGTAACTGGAGTGACTTCTTTGATTTCATTCTGAGCGCGAGCGGTATAAGCAAAGAGCACGGCAACGATGATGAAAGGGATGACTGTGTAAGCGACTTCAACCGAGACGTTGTACTGAGTCTGTTTCGGAAATTCGTCGCTCTTCTTTCGATGAAAAACGATCGGCCAGAGGATGAGGATCAAAGTGATCACTCCGACTACTGCAGCCGCGAGCCAAGCACCTTGCCAGAGTCCCATTGAAGTGTCATTGACACTTGTGACGCCTTCTTCAAAGCCAAAGCCGCGAAGTTCATCGACTGAACATCCACCAAGTAGCGAAAGGAGAACGAGTGGAGAAAGAAGTGCGGCGCGTCGAAGGCGATGCATCATGAACGAAGAATATCGGCCCAGTTAGCGGGCGACTCGGCCGGCGAGTAGCCTTTATCGGGTGTCGCCCGTCACAGCAGATTTAGCCAAGAATTTCCAAGATCTTGCGCCGTTCTCGCCACCAATCCGAGAGAACCTTGAGACTTTTTTCACGCAGGGCGATAGTGACCCACGATCGATATTCGGGCCGGGCGCAGAGAATTCAATTCGCTTGGAAGCCAGCCTTCAAACTTTCTCTAGGGTCCTAGCCCTTCCACCGGAGTCGATTCACTTCATTGCCGATCGCGCCCTGGCCTTCACCCTCTCGATATTGGGTCATGCCAAAACCAATGAGTTCACAACGATTCGATACAGCGCAGTCGACAAGAAAGACGCAATCGCCGCGATAATTGAAGCTGAACAATTTGGAGTTGCTCGATCTCAATCCAATGTGGATCTCACTGGCTCGATTCGCTTTGGCAGTGATCCAGATCTTGATCTGGGAAAAACCCTCACCCTTTTTCAAATACGAAATGGCGAGACCGGAATTTGGCAAACATCTCTTCCAACTGGACCGTTGATTCTCGATGCCACCTCGCTCAACCCGCGCGCCTGGGGGACGACTCTCGCGAGGGAGTTACTGGGCACATCAAGTTTCTGGCAGAGCGCTATCTTTGATGCGACAAGTTGGGGTGGCCCACGAGGTCTCTACATTCTTGCCCTCAATGAGAGAGCGTCATGGCGAAATCCGCTTCCAACTCTCGATCCGAGACTCCCCAAATATGGCGCGAGTATCCCGTTGACTTTGATGAGCGCTGTGAAGTTAGAGGACGAAGTAGCCAGAGACTCATCACGAATCGATAAAGCAAATGCCCTCCTGCGACAAGAGCTACGCAATATTGAGGAGATTGACCTTGCCGGAGAATCCACTGGCGACAGATTGAGCATCTCACTCCTCAACGTTCCCGCAGACGAGTTAATGCGGCGACTTGCCATCGATCACTTCTTGGTCGACTCAGGATCTGCCTGTTCTGCCTCCGAGTTGGCTCCAAGTCATGTTCTTTCGGCGATGGGATTACTCACTCATGGCAATATCAGAATCCGGCTAAGGGACGAGAATCTTGATTCCGTAAGACCTCTGATTAGCTCTATCGCTACCCATGTTCACTCACTTCGAAATGAACTTCTCTGATGCGTGAAATCACCTGCCTCGGAATGAAGTGTCCCCTTCCGATAATCGAACTGAGTAAAGCGATGAAGAAGTATCCAAGCGAAAATGCTTTCCTCTTGAAAAGTGATGATGTCGCAACATTGCCTGACTTGAGGGCTTGGTCTCGAATGACGGGGAACTCAGTCCAGACTATCGACGCTGAGAGCTTTGAGATAAGACGAGGAACTTCTGGGCAATCGCTCTAGGCAATCGCTCTAGGCAATCGCTTTAGGCAATTGAAAGATGCGGCTCAATCTCCGCCGCCGACTGGGCGCCATAAGCACCAGCGAACCGAGCTAAGAACGAACCCTTAGTAAATCGATATTCCTGCGTTCCCTTTGTTTCGATGACATATGTGGCGATCATCGAACCCAGTTGAGCACAACGTTTTGGCTCGAGGCCCCACGCAATTCCTGCGAGATAACCTGATCGGAATGCATCACCGACGCCAGTCGGATCTACTTTAGCTTCCTCTTTCGGCACGGTGACATGTACCGGTTCTTGCCCTTGGCGCTCTACTTTTGCGCCATCACTGCTGAGGGTCACTACTCGAGTTCCCACTCGCGACAAAATCTCTGCATCACTCCAACCTGTCTTCTGCATTGCCAAGGCAAGCTCATATTCATTGAGGAAGAGATAAGTAGCGCCATCAATCAAAATCCTGATCTCATCTCCACTCATTCGTGCTAGTTGCTGTGATGGATCGGCAGCGAAAGGAATTCCAGCGCTCCTACAACTCTCGGTATGGCGGACCATTGCTTCAGGGTCATCGGGCGAAATCATCACAAGATCAAAACGCCCGGACTTCTCCATCACCGGTTCGAGTTCAATCTCCCTCGCTTCACTCATCGCACCAGGAAAGAAGGATGCGATCTGATTGAGCGAGGTATCGGTAGTCACCATATAAAGAGCGGTATGAAGCGTCTGGGAGACGCGTACATGCGTTGTATCTACGCCGTGTCGATTGAGCCACGCTTGATAGTCGTCCCAATCCTTACCAACCGATGCGATCAGGGTCGGACGAAGTCCGAGCATTCCCATACCGAAAGAGATGTTTGCTGCGCACCCACCTCGCCTCACATCGAGTCCATCGACAAGAAAAGAAAGTGAGACCTTCTCAAGGGATTCAGCTACGAGTGAGTCAGTGAACTTGCCGGGGAAAGTCATAAGGTGGTCTCGCCCGACTGATCCCGCGACGGCTATGCGCATTAGCTATGAGCCCCCAGTTGAATGTTGAGTGAATCTAACCTGAGGTAGAGAGTAACGAATGAAGCGTTGGGAGTTAGTTGAATGAATCGCCGCAAGCGCATGAACCTTGCGCATTCGGATTATCGATTGTGAAGCCTTGTTTCTCGATTGTGTCGACGAAATCGATACTTGCGCCCATTAGATACGGGGTCGACATCTTGTCTGTGACGACTCGGACCGTACCGAAAGCGACCACGGTGTCCGAATCTTCAACTTTGTCATCAAAATAGAGTTGGTAGCGAAGGCCAGAGCAGCCACCAGGTTGAACAGCAACTCGAAGGACCAAGTCGTCGCGACCTTCTTGAGCGAGTAGCGATGCGACCTTACCTGATGCCACATCGGTCAACTGGATTGTTGTGCTCACTGCAGTCTCGTTGCTCATCGCGCTTCTCCCTTGCTCATTACCTGACGACAATTTCATGCACGTTCTTGCTGGGCTCATAGTAGCCGCCCGACCTCTCGATCCGCTCCTTGGAATCACTCCGAGCATCGCGCCGAACTAGACTAGGAACATGTCTTTGCTTGAGTTCCTCTCGCGAGGGAGCGCGCCTGATCTAGGCAGCGAACGAGGCGTCTCTTGCACTGGGGAGCTTCCCGAGCCAAGTGATCCCGCTCTAGTCGATCGAGCCATCGCGGCAAAGACTGCGCTCGGTTCGCGATTGATGATTCTTGGACATCATTACCAACGAGATGAAGTAATTCGGTTCGCTGATATCACGGGCGACTCATTCAAGTTGGCTCAGGCCGCTGCCAGCAATCGCGAGGCGGAGTTAATCGTCTTCTGCGGCGTGC
>SXGQ01016403.1_pt1 | contig 14901 bp, 11 predicted proteins | sample 3178371 | NCBI WGS metagenome assembly SXGQ01 (sample SAMN11356859, study PRJNA531348) | freshwater metagenome | isolation source: freshwater sample F1-20 | place: China: Fuxian Lake, Yuxi | collected 2017-12-25
GAACAAGAATTGCTAAAAAAAGAATACGGAAGTACCACAATGACTATATTCGCCAAACAATGAGCAACATAGCCGTTTTCCCAGGAACGTTTGATCCCATTACGGTGGGACATGTTGATATCGTGAATAGGGCCAGTACCATGTTCGATGAAATCATCATCGCCGTGGGCATCAACACCAAGAAAACCACCCTTTTCGATTTGGAAGTGCGCAAACAATGGATTCAAACCGCCTTCGCCAATAACCCAAAAGTACGCGTCGCATCTTATGAGGGTTTGACTGTGGATTTTTGCAAATCTGCAGGGGCTAAATTCTTACTTCGCGGACTCCGTAATGGCACAGATTTCGACTATGAATCACATATCGCCCAATTGAACAAAGCGCTTTGGAGTGAAATTGAAACGGTTTTTATCATGTGCGACCCAGCACTCGGCTATATCAGCAGCACTTTGGTACGCGATTTAATCATTCACAAGGCCGACTATGCTCGTTACCTGCCTACTGGGGTTACACCCAAAAATTAAACGGTTTTGAACATCGCAACACACTTGCGGATCACATCGTGCACACTTTGATATGAACTGAATTCTGGTGTATTAAACCAGTCCAAATCGGCGAATTTGACTTCTGAAATGCCTTCTTCCATTTGAGGCTTAAGGGTTCCCTTTCCGGTGCTGTTCATCAAATACCAGTGGGTTTCCTTCAACAAGAGGATGTCATCTTCATAGTAAACATGGTAGGTTTCACCCACTTTGTCACTGATGTTGATCATGTTTATGCCCGTCTCCTCCATCACCTCTCGCAACGCCGCGGCCATTTGATCCTCATGTCGCTCAATCTTTCCCTTCGGCAAATCCCACAATCCATTTCGCTTGATTGTTAACAGTTGATTTTCTTTGTTGAAAACCAACCCGCCCGCAGCTTGAATTACTGTATAATCTTCCATGAATTCCTTCACCGTGGCTTTCGGGTCAGGACAAATCAAACCAAAATGCAATGGCTTCCCGTTGTTCTGTGATGACAACAATATTTTGAAGCTCTTCTGCAATTCATCGTCCCCAATAAAATACATATTACTCAAACCACGCAAAGCTTCCGGAGAATCCGCGATCACCAAAGCACCGTCGTTGAAATAGATTTTATAACTTTGCACTTCCATGTCTAATCAAGCCGCAAAATTAGCAAAATTTCTCCTAGAAATAAAGGCAGTAAAACTAAGTCCTTCACAACCATTCACTTGGACTTCAGGGATTAAATCACCAATCTATTGCGACAACCGCATGGTGCTGTCCTACCCCGAAGTAAGAACATTTGTGGCCGAGGAATTGGCTGCATTGATACAAAATCAGTTCCCAGAAACCAATCGCATTGCAGGAATTGCCACCGCTGGCATCGCTCATGGTGCCTTGGCGGCGGACAAAATCAACATGCCCTACTGCTATGTGCGTCCCGAACCCAAAAAACACGGACTGAAAAACCAGGTGGAAGGCGAAATGCTCCCTGGCGATAAAATTGTGCTCGTTGAAGACCTCATCTCCACCGGGAAAAGCAGTTTCCAAGCCGTGGAAGGTGTTCAAAATGCCGGTGCTACCGTGATTGGCGTTGTGGCCCTATTTACCTACGGGTTTGCCAATGCCATGGAAAAATTTGTGGAAGCCGGCATCCCCGTGCACACACTCACCAACCTGCCCACCCTCACCGCTGTGGCTGCAGAACAAGGTTTCATACAACCTTCCGAACTGGAAACAGTTAACCGATTTGCCCAGAATCCTGCGGCTTGGGGAGAGAATCTCTAACCCAATCTAAAGCTGTCACACTAGGTTGATTGGCTCCGCGAACCCACTTCAAAATTCGCACAGATTCCGATTTGAACCCCGATTTATGCCGACTGCTCCTTTGAACACCAATGCATTGTAATTCATAAATTTCACCCGGAGTAACCCCGCGGATTGGACCAATGCGCGCGCCCAAATTGCCATTAATCCAAGTGAGGACATCTAACTCATCATCCAATCCCTGAATCCAACCACCATCGACATCTTGTCCCAAATTGGCCCGGAAGCAACCAATGTACGCTCCTTCATGATAGAGGCCAAAAGTGAGTTCGAATTGTGCATTCGTGCGGCCTGTCGGACGAACATAAAGCAGCATTGCATGAACAGTCAATGTGATCATCTCGTTGAAATCCATTGCCGTTGAAGGTTTCCCAAGGCCGTAGTTCATTAATATTTTGGCATTCCTTCTACCCTGGAGCAACGACAACAATAGCCTGCGTTCCTCCACTTCCATAGCCACAAAAACAGACAGCAACCAATCTTTGCGTTCAACTTCCGTCCAATTTGTCCATCGTTCAAAACCCTCTTGCAATGCTGTACCGGTTACACCATCGCTGGGTGATCCCAACAACAAAGCCAACGCTTCATTCAGAGAACCTGTATATCCTTGACATTCATTGAGCAACCAGAGAGGAATACCCGTCCATTCCAAAACCCAAGCCTTCAATGTGTTCGTACCCAACTTGATTGGAAAAATCAGTTTGCCTTCCTCATCGAGAAATGCATCACACCAAATCGGAATATTCAAATGTTTGATTTGATTCATAGATATCATTCCATCTTCCTTTCCAACATACTTTGCTCAACCACAACAGCGTTCAATCCCCGGGCTTCTCTCAGGTAACGAGCAAGAATTTCACTAAATCCGTGGGTGACATAGATGTTTTCTGCACCTGTACCCAAAACTGCTTCAATCAACTGCGGCCAATCCGCGTGATCGCTCAACACAAAACCCTTGTCAATTCCTCCCCAATCACCAGATTTACTTACGGCCATCCAACCGCTGCAATTAGCCAAAGAATAGTTACCCAATGGCGAGATCCAGGCCGACCTTAAGGCATTTGGCGGACAAACCACCAAGCAATTATCCATCTTGACGCCCAGATCCCGCAAATCTGCAAGACCGCGAGAGCCATCTTCCCAAGTTCCAAAATCAAATCCACATTCTTGCAACACAATGTTGGACGCGTTAATAGCACCATGACAAATAATCGTCCCTATTGATCGATCCAAGTATTTTAATATCCGCTGTGCCTTACCCAAAGAATAACCCAACAACACCGAAGGCTTTCCCACGGCTGCATTTTTCTGCCACCAAGTATTAATGTCATCAAACACCGTCTTCTGCTCCCTCCATTGAAAGATGGGCATACCAAATGTGCTCTCCGTAACAAAATGGTGACATCGCACAGCTTCAAATGCTGGGGTAAGCCCATCACCCACCGTCTTGTAATCACCGCTGATGACCCAGACTTCTCCGCGGAAAGATAATCGCACCTGCGCACTGCCTGGTACATGTCCCGCCGGAAACAAAGTGATTTCCACCCCATTCATCCATACAGATTCTCCGTAAGCCATGGCCTGCACCGAAATTCGCTGACCAAGTCGCAGCTTCAAGATATTCACCGATTGTACATGGCACAAGTAGTGCTGCATACCAGGACGAGCATGGTCACTGTGCGCATGCGTAACCAAGGCTTTGGATACTTTTCGCAGTGGATCAATGTACAAATCGGCCTGCGCACAATAGAATCCCAAGGGGGTATAGGTCACCAATGCCATCCTGCCAAATTTCCCCTTTTTTGTGGGATAATGGGAGAAAAAGTTTCGTTGAAATCAAGCGTAAAACGGATGCAAAGTCAAGGGGTTGTGGGTAAAAAAGAGTTAATTTGCGATAATAATTCTATGAAAAAACGCATTTTAAGTTTGGCCTTGGCCTTCTCAGCATTATTTCAGCTGCGGGCCGATGAAGGCATGTGGCCGCTCACGTTGCTGCAAAAGATCCAAGATCCCATGCAAGCCCGCGGATTGAAATTGTCTGCAGAAGACATCTACTCCATCAACCAAGCCTCTGTGAAAGACGCCATCGTTCGTTTGATGACGAAGCAAGGCCGCATGTTCTGTACGGGAGAAGTGATTTCGAAACAAGGTCTTTTCCTTACCAACCACCACTGTGGTTACGGAGCCATCCAAGAGCTTTCTACCAACCAAGACAACATATTGAAAAACGGTTTTTGGGCTGCAAATCAACAAGCTGAGCGCCCCGCCAATTTCAACATCGGTCTTTTGCGCAAAATTGAAGATGTTACCGCTCAATTACTGGCCGGTATTGCCATCAACCAAGATGAAGCTGCCCGTGCAAAAGCGGTTGCTGCACAAATCGCAAAAACCAAGGAAGCTGTAGTGGCTGCTTTGGGCGAAGAACGCAATAACTATGTGGTGGAAATTTCTTCATTCTATAACGGAAATCAGTTTCTGGCGATGTTCTACGAGGTGTACCGCGATATTCGTTTGGTAGGTACCCCTCCAGAAAGCGTTGGAAAATTTGGTGGCGAAACCGACAACTGGCGTTGGCCTCGTCATACATGCGATTTCAGCATGTTCCGCATCTATGCCAATGGCAACAACAAACCCGCCGATTTCAATCCATCAAACAAGCCTTTCAGCCCAAAGCACCACTTGCCCATCAATATCGGTGGCATGAAAGAAGGAGATTATGCGATGATCATGGGTTATCCAGGTCGTACCACGCGCTATACTTATAGTGAAGGCATCAAATACTTGGCCAGCAAAGAGCGCCCGATGCGTGTGCAGTTGCGTCGCGACATCATGGATGTGTACGAAAACTACATGAAGCAAGACGAATCTGTGCGTTTGATGTATTCTGATCGCTTGGCTGGAATCGGTAACTATTGGAACAAATTCAACGGCGAAGCCCACGATTTGGCCAAGCCCGATGGCCTATACGACACCCGTAAAAATGCTGAATTGGCTTTTGAGCGTTGGGTGCGTGAAAACAAAAAGACCGACGTTTACGGCGACGTAACTTCACTCTACGATGAGGCCTACCGCGAATTGTACACCTACGGTTTATACCCTGTATACTTGCAAGACGGTATCGCCAACAGCCAGCCCATGAGCTTTGCGATGTCGTTCAAAGGATTGGCCGATGCGCTGAAAGCCAACGCCAAAGACACTTCTATGTCGCGCGCGATGTTGCGTGGCATCGATGAGATGTACAAAGAGTTCTATCCAACCATCGAAAAAGAAGTGTTGGCCGTGGTATTGAAACACATCTACGAAGACTTGGATCCCGCCATGATGCCTGCCGATTTAACCGCGCTGGTAACCAAATACAAGAGAAACTATACCGCCATCGCCGAAGCCATCTTCGCCAAATCCATTTTCACCAACAAAGAGCGCATGGCCAAATTCTTGAGTAAACCTTCTGCCAGCAAATTGGAAGCCGATGTGTTGTACAAAATCACCAATGGCTACTTGAACAAATTGCGCGTGGATTTGAAGCCCGTGTACGATGGTATCAACAGCAAACTCGATCGCGCCAACCGATTGTTCTTGTCGGCCCAATTGGAAATGTCAGCCAGTAACAACATCACCATGGCCCCTGACGCCAATGGCACCATGCGTTTGACCTATGGAACCGTGAAGGCCTATGACGCCCGTGATGCCGTGAGCTATTCTTATTTCACCACCGCCAAAGGCATTTTGGAAAAATACAAAGCCGCTGATTTCGAGTTCGACGCACCCCAACAGTTATTGGCATTGATTCGCGCCCGCGACTTTGGTCAATATGCTGACAAAGACGGTGAGTTGCATACTTGCTTTCTATCCGACAACGACATTACCGGTGGTAACAGCGGAAGTCCTGTAATGAACGCCAAAGGCGAATTGATCGGTACTGCGTTCGATGGCAACTGGGAAGCGATCAGCTCTGATTTCGCATTCTTGCCAAAAGTTCAGCGCACCATCAGTTTGGATGTTCGCTACACTTTATTCATCGTAGAAAAGTTGGGCGGTGCAAAGCACTTAATCGACGAGATGACCATTGTAAAATAATTCAAACAACCCTCTTTAACATAAAAAGGGCTTCCTCGCGGAAGCCCTTTTTGTTTGAGCTATTTTGTTTCTTAGACTTTACTACGGGGAGCAACTAACAACACCCACAGTGTCCTTGAATCCGTGTTTATTAACGGTTCCTAGAAAACCAACCACCTTTGTTGGATTTCTCCTCCGTTTTCTCCTCTGTGCGATTGAATGAATTTGCCACAGTAGGTTCACTTCTCTCTGTTCTGCTAGCATTTGATGCTATCGAAGTACTCGCAACAGAATCAGATGATTTGCTTGGCGAAGTTTCAATCACCAATGCATCTTTCAATTGCTTTTGCATATTACCAATCATACTCACAAAAGTTTCCCTCGATGCACGCACTTTCGAAATTGTGTAACAACCCATCAACTGTCCAACAATAAACAATGCCATTGAGCGCGCATCTGTTTGGTTTTTCAATTCCCCAGCGACGCGACCTGTCATGATGGCACGTTGTATGATTTTAACCTGAACTTCGTTCACCGCCTCTAGCTTCTGTCGAAACAAATCATCGGAATGACTCATTTCCAATATCATGTTGGTCAATACATCACCGCGCTTGATACTCGTCTCAGTGGCTCTATTTTTCTCTTGTTCCAAAACAGCAAGCAAAGCATCGGCAATCCCTGATTCGATATTTTCCAAACTCACCCACTTCTGCTCATAGTAAAGCATCATAACCTCGTCAACAACAGCATATCCCAATTCAGCCTTATTGGGGAAATAGTGATAAAATGCACCCTTGGTAATTTTCAATCGGGCAATTTCTTTGTCTGTACGCAAGGTCTCGAATCCCTTGGATTGGATCGCTTCAAAGCAACGTTGTAAGATCAATTGTCGTGTAGATGTGCTCATAGGGGGAGCAAATATACCAACAAGATTGTTTAAATGTTAACAAAGTGTGGAAAACGCGAAATTTTTTCTTTGAGACTTCATTATCAATGCTTTAAGCACCAATAATTACCCAGAAATAGGCACAAATCAGCCCAAAATAAGGCACTTTTTTCCTAAAATTACGGTGTAAGTCTTCCGTACATTCTTGGGAACGGAATGCTCTCACGCACATGCTTCAATTTGCAGACCCATGTAACCAATCGCTCCAAGCCTAAGCCAAATCCAGCATGGGGAACGGAACCGTATTTGCGCAAATCCAGATACCACTCAAAAGACTCCATAGGCAACTGATGCTCTTCAATTTTCGCTGTGAGTGATGCCAAATCCGTTTCGCGCTCTCCACCACCCACGATCTCTCCATAACCTTCTGGTGCTAGAACATCTACACCACGAGCGAAACGATCGTCGGATGGATTTCGCTTCAAGTAAAACGCCTTGACTTCATGTGGCCAATCATACACCATCACTGGACGATCGAACAGTCGCGTCAACACCGTTTCGTCTGATCCACCGAAGTCATTTCCATATTCAAAATTCTTGGCACTGGCTATCCACTGTGGAATATTCCTCAAATCTTCTTCGATATCGGTCTTTTCTTGTTTCAGCTGTGTAATCTTCGTTTGATGAAAAATGATCTCTCCTTTTTTGGTTCCGGGTGTCGCCATCTTGGCCTCACGATCGGCAATTTCTGCATCTATTTCCTGCAACTTAGCCTCGCAAGCACCCAACTCGTCTTCCAAACTCTTAATACTGTTAACCCCGTTCACCTCCTCTTCTCCTTTGATGATTCGAACGGCTTGATCGTAGGTCATGCGTGGAAAACTACCCAAACTGCTTTTCAGTACGGAAGTGTCGCGACCAATGGTCTCCAACTCAGCGCTGCATTGTGCCAATACCTTTCCAATAACAAACTGCAAGAATCCTTCAATACAATCCATGTTTTGGAAGATATCGTAAAAGGCCATTTCCGGCTCAATCATCCAAAATTCTGATAGATGTCGCCGAGTCTTTGACTTTTCAGCCCTGAAGGTTGGTCCGAATGTGTAAATCTTACCCATCGCCATGGCCATCGCCTCACCATAAAGCTGTCCGCTTTGACTCAAATAAGCAGCCTCACCATAAAAGTCTGTTTCGAAAAGCGTGCTTGTACCCTCGCAGGCATTTCCAGTGAAAATAGGGGCATCCATTTGCACAAAACCCTGACTCTGGAAATATTCATGAATTGCAAAAATGATGGTATTTCTGATGCGCATAATGGCCCACTGTCTCGTGCTACGCAACCAAAGATGTCGCTGGTCCATCAAAAACTCAATACCATGTTCTTTTTTCGCAATGGGATAATTTTCAGAAATCCCAACCACATCCAATTGAGAAACTTGTATTTCTATTCCTCCCAACTGTTTTTCATCGGCCTTTACAACACCATGTAACACAACACTGGTTTCCAATGTCAAACCCTGAGCCACTGCCAAATAATCGTCATTGGCTGTTTCCGGAGTAACAACACACTGACAAAATCCGGTACCATCGCGAACGATCACAAATGCGATGCCTTTGCCTTCGCGTTTATTGGCCACCCAACCGCGTAATATGATTGACTGTCCGATGTGATTTTTTAAATCTTGGATAACCACAGAAGGAGATGAAAAATCGGGTTTGCTCATGATAAATTTAGGTTTGTAACTGCGTGTAAAATACGATTATCACAAAGATAAGAAAAGGGCTTCAAAAAATTTGGCACGATATTTGTTATTCAGCACAAATTTTTTATATTTGTGTTATGGCCCTCAAACAAGAGTTATCGCAAAAATTTTTACAAAAACTGAGTCCGCAACAAATTCAGTTTATCAAATTGCTGCAACTCAATACACAAGACTTTGAGGAGAAAGTTAGCCAAGAACTGCTCGATAACCCCGCATTAGAAAACATGGAAGGGGCCGACGATAGTATCGATTTTCGTCCCAATGAAGACCGTCCTTTAGAAACACGCAACGAGAAATCCGACGAAACCAAAGAAAATTACGATTCCGACGACATCAATGTAAACAGCGATTTTGATGAATACAGCCACGACATCAATGTGGATGAATTATTACGCGCTGGTGGCGATGACGATTACGGCAGCTTCCGCATGGGCGAAGATTACAACAACGAGGAGCAACGCGACATGCCCATGGCAGCGCAGAGCACCTTCCACGAGTATTTATACGAACAAGCGCGCGCCATCTTCGAAGATCAAGAATTAGAATTGGTGTATCATCTCATTGGAAGCATTGAAGACGATGGATATCTCAGACGAGAATTGCGTAGCATTGTCAACGACCTCGCCTTCAATGAAAACATCATGACCACAGAGGTGAAATTGGAACGATTGCTCATCAAAATACAAAATTTCGACCCGCCAGGAATCGCCGCCCGCGACCTTCAAGAGTGTTTGTTACTTCAACTTTACAAAAAGGATTATGGCGATAACCCCGCCATCGACATCGCAGAGAAATTGCTCTCAGAACAATTCGATGCATTCGCAAAAAAACACTACGACAAAATTAAGAAGAGCCTGAAAATCAATGATGAACAATTGAAGGCGGCGATGAATGAAATCTTGAAGTTAAATCCCAAACCTGGCGAAACAGGCAGTGTTAATGTCAAAACCCAATACATCGTACCGGACTTCTCGGTAAGTAACGACGATGGCATTTTACAAGTTCGTTTGAATGGACGAAATGCGCCAGAACTGCGCCTCAGCGCCTCGTATGTTGAGACACTCAAGGCCTACGAATCGAGTGCACACAAGGAAAAACAACTGCGCGATGCCGTTCAGTATATCAAACAAAAGGTAGACGGGGCAAAATGGTTCATTGATAGCGTTAAACAACGCCAAAACACCCTCATGAAAACCATGCAGGCCATCGTACAACGACAAAGGGAATTCTTCATTGAAGGTGGCGACGAAACCAAACTCAGGCCCATGATTCTGAAAGACATTGCTACTCAAGTTGAACTGGATATTTCCACAATCTCTAGGGTAGCAAATAGCAAATACGTCGAGACTGACTTTGGTATTTTTCCGTTGAAGTACTTTTTCTCCGAAGGCTTGACCAACGAGGAAGGTGAGGAGGTAAGTAACCGAGAAATTAAAAAAATATTGAGTGATGCCATCGGACAAGAAGACAAAATAAAACCCCTTACCGATGAAGCCCTAATGGATTTGCTGAAAGAAAAAGGCTACAACATCGCCAGAAGGACTGTCGCCAAATACCGCGAACAACTAGGAATTTCCGTAGCGAGACTGAGAAAAGAACTTTAATCAACGAACAGCTTTTGTTTGCGAATCACCTTGCCATCGCTAATACGCTTTAACACCGCCACATAATAGCCATCTGCCCATGTCTGAGTATCAAACCTCGTTTCATTGGTTATTAACTTCTTAGGCTCGGTCATTGTTTGGCCCAATAAATCAAAAAACTGAATTTCTAAAGCTTCGATTATATCCTCGTTCCTAACTTCAACCACTACATCGCTTTCTGTATTTATTGGGTAAATCAAAACTTCGTCATAAACAACAGTATCAAACACCCGCATTCGTGTGATAATCTCACGCTTAATCGGCAGCTCCGTGCGAAAATCAGTGATTGAAGTACGCATCATTTGTACCTGTCGCTTGGTAAATAAATTCTGACACGCCTCCGTGGAGTAATCCATGTAATTCTCAAACATGTCTGGCAAATCATTCTTCGGCTCGATGCATGTATTTCCTCCCAAGTTACAGGTGAAACCCGCGCCAATTCCTTGAACAGGGGTGTCGTCAATAAAATCATCCGCAATGCACTTATTGACAGAAAATTGATCATCTGCCCATATATGCCTCAAGCCCAAAAAATGACCAACCTCATGCACCGCACAACGCCCTTTGTTTGCCATAGCGATCGCCCCTGTGGCCCTCGGATTGTTTCTTCCTACAACCTTGTAATGCAGTACAACCCCTTGACGACTATCAGCAACCCATGATCCACTTCCCCATGACGGATGTCCATACGGAGGGAATGCATAACCCAACAAGTTGTCCTGGTTGTTCACACTCAAATCACAAACCCAAATGTTTAAATATTTGGTAGGATCCCAAGGGTCGCTACCCCCAGTACTGCTCGACTTCATTAAATCTTGAATACCACCCCCGCTTGATCCAAACGTGGTTCTCGTCGTCGTTTTTCGCACAATACCTGTCGTTGAAAGTCCGTTGGGATCTACTTTTGCAAACTCAAATTGTATCCTGGCTGATCCTGCACGCGACTTAAAAAACGACCTGGTTTTTACTGAATCGTCATTCAGGCGATTGAAATCACGGTTCAATACCTCCAATTGAGAAATAATCAAGGAATCATGCAAATTCTCATTCGCCACATTGTACAACACATGAAAAACAGCTGGAATGGTATAAACTGTATCGTAATAATACAGGGTGTCTCTCACGATTTTCTTGCGTCGGTCTATCCCTTGAGCACCTGCTTTCATCGCGGGCAGTTGTAAAGCTCGTTGCGTTTGTTGATCAAAGGATGCTTTAAAGCCAGGGTATTGTTTTTCCAACTGAGACAGAACCGTTGCGAATCCGCAAGGCTCGTTGGCATGGGGGTCGGTCTCCACGCTTTGCGAAAAGACCAAGGCATTCAATGACATTGCCATAAGAACAAGCCCGCACTTCCTCAAAATTTGGCTCGCAAATGGAGAAGTCAACATAGACTTGCAAAATACTGTAAAAACCCTAGGAATGCCAGAGGGTGACAATTCTTTGACCTTTTGGCGATGGGATTTCACCCATAGCAACATTTCCAAGATCTATTTGCCTTTGAAATTGGGCTTTCTCTTTTCGTTAAACGCTGTTACACCTTCGCGATAATCCTCGCTTCGACCCGCAATTTCCTGACAGTACGCTTCATATTGGAGCATGGTTTGCAAATCTGAATGTCCGGCTTTGTTCAACATTTTTTTAATCATGCCAATGGCCATGGTGGGTGCTTGCGCATAGTAATCGGCCACCTTGGTTACCTCCTCATCCAACCCTTCCGAAGAAACCACACGGTTTACCAATCCCCACTCAAACGCCTGCGTCGCGGAAATCTTGGGCGCCATTGTGGCCATTTCAAAAGCCCTGGCTGGCGAGATCGCTTTGGGGAAAAAATAGGAAGATCCCGAATCGGGTACGAGTCCAACATTTACAAAAACTTCAATGAACGATGCCGTGTCAACGGCTATAATAAAATCGCAAGCCAATGCCAACGATGCACCAGCACCTGCGGCAACGCCGTTAATCCGGCCAATGATGGGCTTCGGCATCTCACGCATTGCCTTGATTATAGGATTGTATCGCTTATACAGAGAATCACTCAACGACCTGTTTTTTGAACCTGCAATCGCCTTCAAATCCTGACCACTGCAAAATGCCTTACCGGCGCCCGTGAGCACCAATACCCTTACTTCGGCATCCTTGCCCGCCTCTTTCAACGCCGCTTGCAAATCATAGCTCTGGGTTTCGTCAAATGCATTAAAAACATCTGGACGGTTCAAGGTGATGTAGGCTACACTGCCGCGCTTCTCATAAATTACACTGGTCAAATCCATGCTGCTAAATTACTTTATTTTCGGATCATCGCCCCTGCTGCTTCAAACGCCTTCATCAAAGCCTGCATTTTGCTATCCACTTCTGACTCAGTCAATGTGGCCTCTGGATTTGAAAACTGAAATGAAAGAGCAACTGCTTTCTTACCTGCATCCAATGGTTTGCCTTCAAACACATCAAACGCGCGAACATCACGCAGCATGGGGGCCTTTACTGTTTTTACTACCTCTAACAACGATGTAAATGTAACAGCACGATCCACAACCAAACTCAAATCCCTCCGCATGCCTGGATATTTAGGGGCAGACGTAACCTTAAATCCTTCGCCTTTGTTGCCCAAAAACTTGCGCCATGGTATCTCAACGCACCAAACTGTGGCAGAAATATCTGCCGCCTTCATCCAAGCCTTAGGCACTTTGAAAACCTCGATGGGGTCAACGGACGCTTTGCTTCCTATACGAATCAACAAGCCCTGAAGCACTCGCTTGACATCATAAAAACCAATTTCACTCGGCTTATTCTCCCAACTCTCTGCAGCCACATTTCCCCAAAAAACCATCCCCAACGTAGGTGTTTCACGAAACCCCTTGGCTGTCTTTTGATAAATTATACCCAACTCAAACAACTGCACACTTTCAGCCCTACGATTGATATTGTAGGCGACAGACTGCAGCAGCCCCGGAATCAACGACGCACGCATCACATCCATATCGCTGCTCAACGGATTGCTCAAATGTACTAAATCATCCTTTTCTGGATACCACGATGCAGGATGCAATGAATTCGTTGCCGCTTCAGACATGCCCTGGTCACACAAAAATTGTCGCAATGCATTCTCCGACTTGCGCATTTTCATCCCCTCAAATGTGCCCAAAGTAGCCTGTAATTTGCCATTCATGGGAACGCGATCGTACCCATAAATTCGCATCACTTCTTCATATAAATCCACTGGCTGTTCAACATCGTTGCGCCATCCAGGACTCCTCACCATCAATACCTCATCTCCCTCAACCCCAAAGCCCAATCTCTCCAATATCGCCACTACCTCAGCCCGCGGAATGTCTAAGCCCGCAAACGCCGCCAAATCATTCACCTTCATCGCCACAACCCGCGGTTCAAATGCCACCGGATACTCAGAAGTAACACCCGTCCAACTACCCCCCGCATGTGCTTCCAAATGCTTGGCAATCTGCATCGCCACACTGGCCATGTTTTGTTTATCCACGCCGCGCTCAAAACGGAATCCCGCATCCGTGTGTAAATTGTGTCGCTTCGCCGACTTTCTCACAGCAGTTGGATGAAAATGCGCCACCTCTAATACCACATTCTTCGTATCACCTGAAACTGCCGTAGCCTGTCCGCCCATTACCCCTGCCAGAGCAATCGGTCCTGATTCATCAGCAATCACAACATCTTGGATATGCAACTCAATCTTTTTGCCGTCCAACAACACCAGCGTCTCTCCTGCCTTAGCCAATCTCACTGAGATCCCGCCCACGATTTTTTCCGCGTCAAATGCATGGCTTGGCTGCCCAGTCTGATGCAAAAAGTAATTTGTGGCATCCACTACGTTGTTTCTGGGCTCAATCCCAATGGCACGCAACCGGTTCTTCACAAAGGTTGGGCTCTCGCCCAAATGCAATCCCGAAACCCCCAAGGCGATATACCGCTCACACCACTGTGTATCTTCAATGTTTACTGAAATCTCTGTGCCCTTGCTTTTCCAAAGCTCACTATCTTCACAATTGTCATGGGCGATGCGCGAAAATGGCAATTTCAACAACGCCGCCAAATCATTCGCTACACCCACATGGGATGCCGCATCTCCGCGATTGGCCGTTAACCCTATTTCCATCACCTCGTCCTTCACCACGCCAAAATACTCGGCTGCGGACATTCCCACCGGCGCATCCGCAGACAACACCAAAATACCATCGTGGCTATTGCCCAATCCACACTCGTCCTCAGCACAAATCATCCCTTCAGAAACTTCTCCGCGAATCTTGGCCTTGCCAATCACAAAAGGCTCTTTTCCCGCCATCACAATCTCCGTTCCTACCATCGCAACAACGACTTTTTGTCCAGTAGCCACATTCGGTGCACCACAAACAATCGGCAACAAAGCCTCACGACCCACATCCACAGTTGTTACTCTCAAACGATCGGCATTTGGGTGCGTCTCACATGTCATAACCTGCCCAATCACAAAGCCATTTAGGCCCGAACCAGCGCTATACCATGACTCTAAATGTTCGACTTCCAGGCCGCTCACCGACAGTAAATCTGATATTTCTTGCGCCGACGCCTCGGTAGGCAACAGCGATTTTAACCAATCAATGGAAATTTTCATGACGCGTTGCGAAGATAAAGATTTAGCGTTTGCCTTGTTGCATCATGTCTCTGCGCGCCTTCTTGAATCGCACATAAAAATAAAAACTCGCCGAAAATAC
>SXGQ01188826.1_pt1 | contig 14894 bp, 14 predicted proteins | sample 3178371 | NCBI WGS metagenome assembly SXGQ01 (sample SAMN11356859, study PRJNA531348) | freshwater metagenome | isolation source: freshwater sample F1-20 | place: China: Fuxian Lake, Yuxi | collected 2017-12-25
GATGGGCTTCGGCCTGCCCGCCGCCCTCGGCGCCCAGGTGGCGTTCCCCGACCAGCTCGTGGTGGACATCGCCGGTGACGGCTCGTTCGAGATGACGCTGCAGGAGCTCTCCACCGCGCAGGCCTACGGCCTGCCCGTGAAGATCGTCATCCTCAACAACGGCTTCCTCGGCATGGTGCGCCAGTGGCAGGAGCTGTTCTGGGACAAGCGGTACTCGAACACCTCGTTCGCCGAGTTCCAGCCCGACTTCGCCGCGCTCGCCGGTGCCTACGGCATCCCCGGCATGCGCGTGGAGGACCCCGACGACCTCGATGACGCCCTGCGCGAGACGCTGTCCACCGACGGCCCCGCGCTCATCGACATCCAGGTCAACCGCGACGCCAAGGTGTTCCCCATGGTGCCGCAGGGCAAGGGCCCCGACGCCATGCTCGTGAAGGACCCGGCGAAGTAGCACGCCGGGTCCTGGTGATCCTCGGGCACCCGCGGGGCGACAGCTTCTGCGGGGCGCTCGCCGATGCCTACGCCGAAGGCGCGCGCGACGCCGGGCACGAGGTGCGCATGCTCGCGCTGGGCGAGCTTTCCTTCGACCCCATCCGCCGCACCGGGTACGGCGAGGCGCCCCCGCTGGAGCCCGACCTCCTGCGGGCCCAGGACGACATCGCCTGGTGCGACCACATGACGTGGGTCTACCCCAACTGGTGGGGAACCATGCCCGCGCTCATGAAGGGCTTCATCGACCGGGTCATCCTGCCCGGCTTCGCCTTTCAGTACCGCGAGGGAAAGCTGCTCTGGGACAAGCTGCTGAAGGGCCGCAGCGCCCGCCTGCTGGTGACCATGGACACGCCACCGGCGTGGTACCGGTGGGTGATCGGACGGCCGGGGCACAACCAGATGCGCAAGTCGGTGCTGGGGTTCTGCGGGGTGAAACCCGTGCGCGTGAGCCAGTTCGGCGTCGTCAAGAAGTCCTCGCCCGAGCGACGCGCGCAGTGGATCGCCAGGGCGCGCGAACTCGGCGCGAAGGCGGCCTGAGTCCCGAACGACCGTACTCCCACCACCGGGAGGCGTTTAGGGGTGAGAATAGAACCGAGTCCTCGTCCGTCTTCAACCAACGGGAAGGCCGGACTTGAGCACCGCGTCGAATCAGCAATCCGGCATATCGATCGGTTCCCTCGCCCGGCGCACCGGCGTGCCGGTGGACACCCTGCGCGCGTGGGAGCGCCGCTACGGCGTGCTGCGGCCCGAGCGCACCGACGGCGGGCAGCGCCGATACGGCGATCGCGATGTCGAGCGCGTGCTCTGGCTGTCGGCCCGCGTGGCCGAGGGCCAGCGCATCTCTGACGCCGTGGCCGCCCTCAACGCCCTCGAGCGGGAGGATGACGAGGCCGATACCCGGGGTGGCCCCACCGCCGCCCTGGCATCCCGCCTGAACATCGCCGCGCGGCAGGGTGACGGCGCCCGCGTGGAGCTCGAGCTCGACCGGGCGTTCGCGGCCCTCCCCATGGTGCAGGCCATGGAGCTCGTGGTGTTCCCCGCCCTGGCCGACCTCGGCCGCCGCTGGGCTGAGGGAGAGCGCGTGGTGGTGGCCGAGCACCTGCTGAGCGCCGCCACCGAGCGCCGCCTCGCCGCCCGCCTCTCGGCGGCGCGACGTCCACGCGGCCCCATCGGCATCGTGGCCTGCCCATCGGGCGAGCGCCATGCCGTGGGCGCGCTGTGCCTGTCGGTGCTCATGGCCCAGGATGGCTGGCGGGTGAGCTTCCTCGGCGCTGATACCCCGCTCGTGGAGGCCGACGCCGTGGCGCAGGCGCGCAGGGCGCGTGCATGCGTGGCCGTCTGCACCGTGCCCGGGTCCGCACGCGCCGCCGCCGCGGAGATCGCCGAGCTGCCGAACGCCCGCATGTGGGTGCTCGCAGGCCCGGACGCCCCCGACCCCGACGCCCACCAGATGCCGGTGTGGGGCCCGTCGCTGGAGGAGGCCCGCGCCTCCGCCGCCCTCCGCGCCGCGGAGGACTAGGCCCGGAATGCGCGGAGGGCGCCCGATGGGCGCCCTCCGGAGTACCTCAACCGCGTCGCGGACCGGCCGCGACGCGTGCTACATGCCCCGCACCGTGAGGCGGATGCCACGCCACGGGTTGATCGCGTAGCCCGGGATGGTCTGCGGGGTGGTGCCCACCGCCGACAGCCACATCTGGTACGCGGTCGCCGTGACCACGCCACCGTGCCAGCGACGCCACACGATGCGCGGGTTCTGGTCGGGCGGCGGCGGGGAGATGGTGTCGGTGGTCTCCACCACGTTGCCGCCTTGGTCGAGCGTGCCCCATGGCGAGCGCGTGGCGGCCTGGCCGACGCTGCTCACGTTGCCCACGTAGATCTTCGCCAGCCCGCCGAACGGCGTCATCTGGCACTGGGCGGCCGTGAACTGCGTCGGGCACCAGTCGGGAGCGATGCCCGGCACCGCCTCGAAGCTCGCGAGCGGCTGCGTGCCCGCGTTGGTGACGTTGCCGTTGGCGTCCAGCTGGGTCTGGTTGGGCTGCTGGCCGGCGGCGCACCCCGAGGTGTCCACCGGGCAGGGCGTGTAGATGCCCGGGTTGGTCGGGTAGTCCCACCACGAGAACTTGCCGCCGCCGTTGGGGTCGAAGTAGGCGGCCTTGATCCACTCGTTCTGGCTCGACACCGCGAATCCCGAGGTCGAGTTGCGCGTGGCCTGGCGGTTCCTCATGGTGTACATGCCGGTCTCGGTCCTGCTCGACAGGCGGATCGTGTACGTGGTGCGCACCAGCTGCGTGCCGGTGGGCGTGGTGACCGTGTTCCGGCGCTTCGACAGCACCCTGCCGTTGTCGATCGCGTTCGCAAGGCGGGCGCCACGCGAGAAGTCGCCCTGGTTGTAGGGCTTGTTCGCCCAGGCAGGTGACGCCACGTAGTAGCGCTGGCCACGCGGTGCGCGCATGTTCTTGTTGATCGACCCGTACTTCGGCCACACGCGCGAGCTCTGGGCGATGTCCCAGAGGTGGCGCGGGTTGCGGCCCAGGGGGTCCGCCGTGTTCAAGAAGGTCACGTACTGCGCGGTGGTGAGCTCGGTCTCCCCGATGTTGTAGGAGTAGTTCACGCCGCCCACCGACATGCACGAGGTGGCCGAGACCGTCTGCACGCTCGGATCCGGGTTGGCCGCCACGGCCGCGCGCACCGTCGGGAACGCCTGCAGGCACGCTGCGCGGTTCTGGTAGACGTCGTTCCAGAAGGGGATGATCCACGCCGGCTGGTTGCCGGGCGATCCCACCGTGACCGTGCTGAGCGAGATCACGCCCGGCCGTGCCGGCGCCTGCGGGAACACCTCGGTGACCGTGCTCGTGAGGAAGTTCGACACGTAGAGGAAGCCCGCGGCATCGGACGCGATGGCGATGGGCCGCCTGCCGGTCTGGGCGATCACCTTCGACTGCCCGCTCGGGGTGATGCGCGTCACGCTGCTCGAGCCGTCATTCGCGGTGTAGACGTTGCCGGCGGGGTCGAGGGCCAGGCCGATCGGCCGGCGCGAGGTGCGGCCGAGGATGGTCGAGGCGCCCTGCGGCGTGATCTTCGAGACGTTGCGGGAGTTCCAGTTGGCCGTGTAGACGTTGCCCGCGCTGTCGAGCGCCAGGGCCTGCGGCCACGCACCCGTGGTACCGAGCACCGACGAGGCACCCTGCGGGGTGATCTTCGTGACGTTGTTCGCGCCCTCGTTGGCGGTGTAGACGTTGCCCGCGGAATCCACGGCGATGCCGAGCGGGCGCGATCCGGTGGTGCCGAACGTGCTCGAGGCGCCCGCCGGCGTGATCTTCGTGACCGTGCTGTCCACGTAGTTGGTGGTGTAGACGTTGCCGGCCGAGTCGAGGGCGATGCCGATGGGCTGGCGCCCCGTGGTGCCGAGGGTCGTGGACGTGCCGTCGGGGGTGATCTTGGTGACGGTGTTGGCCTCGAGGTTGCTGGTGTAGACGTTGCCGGCGCCATCCACCGCGATGCCGCGCGGCGTCTGACCCGTGGTGCCGAGCTGGGTCGCCCTGCCGTTGGCGTCGATCTTCGTGACCGTGTTGGCGCGCGAGTTGGCGGTGTACACGTTGCCCATGGCGTCGACGGCGATGCCGTCGGGGCCAGCGCCCGTCTTGGCGAGGATCGCCGATGCGCGCGGCATGGGGGCCGCGGCGACGGACTGGGCCGCCACGGCGGCCGAGGTGAGCACGAGCGCGCACGAGGCGGCGATGAGCCCCATGCGACGGCGTGCAGGGAGGGCGGCGTTGGCCTTCATGTTCAGGGGTATCCCAGGATCGAGGTCAGTGGGGTGACGCTATCAGGGAGTCGCCCTAGACCATCCGCTCCCGGGCGCCGTGGGGGAAACCTCAGTGCGCCGCGACCCGACCCGGATCGCCGCGCACCCGCGCCTCGCCTGCTACTCGTCGTCGACGACGAACTTGTACGAGTAGTAGATGTCGCCCTCGTGCCCGAGCTTCATGCGGCGAAGCGTGGCGGACACGCGGGTGCCCACCTCCACCGCGTCGGGGTCGACGCCCATCACCGGCGCGGGCAGGTTGACGCCCTCGTCCATCTGGATGTGGCCCACCACGTAGGGCTCCTGGCCCAGGAACTCGCGCGGCGGGTAGTACACCACCGTGTAGTTGGTGATCTCGCCCTTGCCATTCAGCTCGAACTCGCTGAGCGAGTCGCCTCCGCACTTGTAGCAGTGGCTGCGCTCCCACCAGGGGCTGAGCTCGCCGCACTTGTCGCACTTCATGGCGAAGAGGTGCAGCTTCGGCGGGCCGAGGCGCGAGAACTCGATCGCGGAGACGGTCATCGGCTAGCCCTCGCGCTGGTAGATGTGGATGGCGCCCACCGAACCCGGGCCGCCACGGCAGGCCGAGATGCCGATCTCGGCGTCGGCGCGAAGCATGCCCTCGGGGGCGGTGCCGCGCAGCTGCTCCACGACGTCCACGGCCTGCGTGGCGCCGGTGGCGCCCAGCGGGTGCCCCTTGCAGAGCAGGCCGCCGGACGGGTTTACGGCGATCTTGCCGTCGAGCCAGGTGGAGCCATCCTCGGCGCCCTTCCAGCCGTCGCCGCGCTTGGCGAAGCCCAGCCCCTCGATGCCGAGAGGCTCCTGGATGGCGAACGAGTTGTAGATCTCGGCCACGTCGACGTCGTCGGGGCTGATGCCGGCCATCTCGTACGCGCGCTCCGCCGGGCGGGCGAAGAGGTTGTAGGCGTCATCGAGGGTGTCGCTTGCCTGGTACCAGGTGCCCGAGCCCATGGAGGTGGCGGTCACGTACACCTGCGGGCGGTTCGGCTGCGCCTCGAGGATCTCCGGGCGGCACAGCACCAGCGCCGACGCGGCGTCGGTCATCGGGCACACCTCGTACAGCTTCAGCGGGTCGGCCACCTTGGCGCTCTTCATCACCTCTTCCACCGTGCACTCGAAGCGCAGGTGGGCCGAGGGGTTGCGGGCGCCGTAGAAGTGGTTCTTGACCGAGGTGTGGGCGAGGTCCTCCTCGCTCACGCCGTAGGTCTGCATGTACTTGCGGGCGGTGAGCGCGGTGCCCGAGGGGAACGTCAGCCCGGAGAAGTACTCCTCCTTGCTGTCGGCGGCCTGGGCGATGATCGAGGTGCCCTCGACCGTGGCGAGGTCGTTCATCTTCTCGCAGCCGAGCACCATGACGGTGTCGTAGAGGCCGGATGCGATGGCCACGCAGCCCAGGTGCAGGGCCCACGCGCCGGTGCCGCAGGCGGCCTCCACGCGCACGGCCCCGGCCGGCACCACGCCCAGGTGGTGGGCCACCATGAGGCCCGTGGAGTTCTCGTAGTTGAAGCCGACCGAGCCGACGTTGCCCACGTAGAGCATCTGGATGTCCTGCGGGGACACCCCGGCGTCGTTCATGGCCTTGCGGCCGGCCTCGACGGCGAGGTCCTTGAGCGACTTGTCGTGCTGGATCTTGTGCGGGGTCTTGCCGATCCCCAGGACGCCGACCTTCATGACTTCCTCCGCTCCTCGCCTAGTGGGGCTGCTGCTGGCGCCCCTCGGTCCAGCGATAGTACGTGCCGACGGCGATCTCCTCGCCGGCGTCAATCATCTCACGCGTGCCGATGGACTTCGGCTTCTTGGTGACCTCGATCTCCTGGGCCACCGCCTCGCCGCCGCCGTAGGCCAGGGCCATCAGCGTGCTGCCCTTGCGCGAGGCATCGAGGCCGAGGCACAGGGCCAGGCCCACCGATGCCGAGCCGACATTGCCGATGTCGCCCACGAACTGCGTGGACTCCAGCTGCTTCGGCTGCGCGCCGAGGCGCGCGAGCCCGCGCAGCACCTGCGGGTGCGGCTGGCTCGGGCAGATGCTCGTGTACTTGCCCGTGGGGCGCTCGGTGATCTTCTCGAGGCCCTTGGCTGCGGCGCCGGTGGCCTTGGCGTAGGCGTCGAACAGCACCTCGAGCCGGAACCGCGGCTCCTGCTCGCGGCCGAGCATCCACACGTCGAAGACCTCCTCCGCGGCGCGCGACTGGGGACCAAGGGTGGCGATGCCCTCCGCCTTCTTCCCCGGGTCGATCACGAACGCGGTCGCCGCGCCGGCCGACAGAACGTCGGCCACGCGGTCGCGGTAGCTCACCAGGTGATCGGTGGCCACCACGAGGGTGGGACCCACGTCGAGGCCCTGCGCGATGCGGAAGGCATCGAGCAGGCCCGTGGCGTTGGCGCCCAGGTCGATGTTCACGGCCCCGTCGTCCAGGCGAAGGGCCCGGCTCAAGGTCTGCGACATCTTCCGCAGCTCGAAGGGCGGGGCCTGGGTGGTGGTGATGACCGCCCCCAGGCCCCTCTCGCCCTTCAGTGCCTGGCGCGCCGCCTCGTAGGCCATCGTGAGGGTGTCCTCATCGAGGCCCGGGGTGGCGAGCCCGCGCGACCGGGGACGTCCCGGTCGCCCGTAGAACTTCTGGATCTCACCGAGCGGAGCCCGGTACTGGGGTACGTAGGCCCCGTAGCTGGTGAGTACCGCCATGGGCTAGCGCTTCACCTTCACGCCGGCCTCCTCGCGGTCCCAGGTGTCCGCCGTGATGCCCTCGTCGCGCAGCTTGACCTTCTGCACGCGCTCGGTGGGCGTCTTCGGCAGGGCATCCACGAACCGGATGTAGCGGGGAACCATGAAGTACGGCATGCGCTCGGCCATGAACTCGGTGAGCTCCACCATGTCGGGCGTGTCACCCTCGGCGACGCACACGATCATGATCTCGTCCTCGCTCGAGGCACCCTCGCCGGCCTTCACGCCGATGGCGGCGGCCTCCTTGACGTTGGGGTGCTCCGAGACCTGGCGCTCCACCTCCATCGACGAGACGTTCTCGCCGCGGCGGCGGATGTAGTCCTTCACGCGGTCCATGAAGTAGATGTAGCCGTTCTCGTCCATGCGGCCGAGGTCGCCGGTGTGGAGCTTCAGGTTCTTGAAGTCCTCCGCCGTCTTCTCGGGCATGCCGTAGTAGGCGCGCATCACGATGTTCGGGATCTTCATGTCCACGACGATCTCGCCCGGGGTGTCGGCCGGAAGCGGACGGTCCGTGCCCGGCTCCACGACGAACACCTCGTAGCCCGGGTTGGCCTTGCCGATCGAGCCCGGCACCGGCGGCTGGGTCGGGTCCATGTAGGTGGCCATGCCGGTCTCGGTGAGACCGTAGCCCTCGATGAACTTGACCCCGAAGCGGTCCTGGAAGTCGTAGTAGATGTCCTTCGGCGTCGGCGCGGCGAACACGGTGTGCACCTTGTGCGCCTTGTCCAGATCCGACGGCGGGATGTTCCAGATGAAGTACGACACCGCGCCGATCGAGTTGAAGATCGTGGCCTCGGCGTCGATCACCTGCTGCCAGAACTGGCTCGACGAGAAGCGCTCGACGTAGGCGATGCGGGCGCCGGCGACCAGGGCCGGGTAGCCCGACAGCACCTGCGCGTTGCTGTGGAAGAGCGGCAGGCACGAGAAGAAGGTGTCGTCGGCGAGCTCCTCCTGGGAGCGGCCGGCCGTGGCGGACACGACCTCCAGAAGGCCACGCGCCGAGAAGTAGTCGGCGGCGTTCTGCTTGATCACGCCCTTCGAGCGACCGGTGGTGCCCGAGGTGAACATGATGCGGGCGTCGTCCACCCACGAGTACTCGACGCCGTCGGGCTCGCTGTCGGGCGCCTCCATCAGCGCGTCGAGCGGCTCCCACTTGAATGACGGGTCGGGGCCCTCCTGCGCGCCCGTCTTCATCACGATGACGTGCTCCAGCATCGGGAGCTCCTTCGCGATGAAGTCCAGGCGGTCGAGGAAGATGTCCGAGATGAACAGCTTCTTGGCCTCGACCAGGTTGATGGTCCAGGACAGGAAGTCGCCCTTGTAGGCGGTGTTGATCGAGGACATCACCGCGCCGGCCTTGAGGATGCCGTACCAGATCGGCAGGAACTCCTCGCAGTTCGGCAGCATCACGCTGACCGACTCGCCCTTCTCCACGCCGCGGGCGAGGAGTGCGTTGGCGATGCGGTTCGATCGCGCGTTGACCTCGCCGTAGCTCACCCACGGGTTGCCCGCGAACTTCAGGTAGTCACGGTCGGGGTGCGCCTCGGCCTTGTCCCTCAGGACCTTGGCGAGGATCCAGTTGGTGGGATCCTCCTTCGCGTACCAATCACTCCACTCGGCCATCGCCGTTATCTCCTCGTGAGCTTCTCGGTTGGTGGTGCCCCGCGGCTTCAGCCGGCGGGGGTGAACTTGGGCAGGGTGATCTCATCGGTGACGTCGTCGAAGACGATCTGCACCTTCATGCCGATCGCGACGTCCTCCGGGTCCATCGACGGGTAGCCGTCCTCGTCCTTCACGAGGATGGTCATCATCCGCGGGCCCTCATCGAGGTCGACCAGAGCCACGATGTGCGGCGGGTCGCCCTTGTAGGCCTTGCTCGGCCCGATGAAGTGGGTCGAGTAGGTGTAGACGGTGCCTGTGCCCTTGGCGTCCGTCCAGCTCGTGGCGCTCAGGGTGCCCGGCGCGTACTTGCGCGGGTACCAGAACGGCTTGCCCGTGTCGTCGCAGGGCAGGATGAAGCGGTGCTCCTTCATGGCCTCCCAGAACGGGGCGTCCTCGGGGCGAAGGTCGGGAAGGGGCTTGGTGTAGGCGGGCTTCTCTGACATGTCTCGGTGTCTCCTGGTTCTTCTCGTCGTGGCCGGGGCTACGCCGCCGACGGCGGCTCGCTGGACAGCACCAGCGCGCTCGTGGCCGCGAGGATGCCGCCCGAGCCGTTCGTGATGGCGAGCTTCGCGCCGGGAACCTGGTGGTTGCCGCCGTTGAACTCGGTCTTGTCAGAGTCGTCGGCCTCGCCGCGCAGCTGCAGCACGGCCTCGACGATGTGGTGCATGGCACCGAGGTGCGCCTGGCGGATGAGCCCGCCGTGGGTGTTCATGGGGAGCTTGCCGCCCAGCTTGGCGTTGCCCTCCATCACCCAGTCGCCCGCCTCGCCGGGGCCGCAGATGCCGAAGCCCTCCAGCGCGATGAGCGGGGTGAACGAGAACGAGTCGTAGATCTCGGCCACGTCGAGGTCCTGCGGCGTGATGCCGGCGACCTCCATGGCACGGCGGCCGGCGCGGCCGAGGCCGTCGCGCACCGACGCCACCGACTCGGCCTCGGAGATGTACTGGTGCGAGAAGCCCTCACCGATGCCGGTGATGTACACGGGCTTCTTCTTCATGTTCTTGGCGCGGGCCTCGGTGGTGACGATGAACGCCGCGGCGCCGTCACTCACGAGGGAGCAGTCCATGGCGTGGAACGGGGTGGCGATCCAGCGGTCGGCCATGACGTCCTCGACCGTGACCGCGTCGCGGAGCATGGCGTTCCACTTGAGGGCGGCGTGCTCGGACTGCGTGGCCACGACGGCCGCGAGGGCCTCCTGCGGGATGTCGTGCTCGTACATGTAGCGCTGGGCCAGAAGGCCGTAGCCGCCGATGGTGGTGAGGCCGAAGGGGGCCTCGTAGGCGCCGTGGCTCATCTCGCGGGCCATGGCGATCATGCCCGACGACGAGATGCCCGAGCGGGTGTTGTCACCGCGCACGCAGAGCACCACCTCGGCGAGGCCGGCGTCGATGGCCATCGCGGCCTGCACGGCCATGAGCGGCGCGGTGGCGCCGCCGACGGCGACCGAGGCGAAGTAGCCCGGCTTCATGCCCATGTAGTCGGCCAGCGTGGTCGAGTGCATCAGGGTGGACTCCACGAAGGAGAACGCCGTGACGATTCCATCGACGTCGCTCAGCTGCAGGCCGGCGTCGTCGAGGGTGGTGCGGGTCACCTCGGTGAGCAGCTCGAACGAGCCGCGGTCGCTGATGATGCCCTGCTCGGTCTCACCGACACCTGCAATGCAGATGCCCTTGCCGAGCATCCGGCGCGCTTCCTTGATGTCGGGCGTTCCCTCTGCCATTCCTGTGTCCTCCACGGAAGTCTTCATGGGTCCGGGCGCGGCGAGGACGGCCACCGAACCCGCAGGTATCGGAACCGTCCCGGCAACGACCGGAGCGTGGTCGCGCGACCCTTCTCGTGGGCCGCCCTCATTACCGGTCGGGGAAGTTACCCACCCACGGGCGGCTTTGCAGGAGAACGGTCGATGCGCCCCGGAAACCCGGTGTCACGTGCCGGGAGCGCCGCGCAGGGGCTTCCCCTCGCGCAGCTCGGCGATTCCCTCGGCGCACACGCCGTACTCGAGCCAGGGGCACCCCCCGCACAGGTCCGCGAGATCCCCGGGGGCCACGCGGTCGCGCACGCGGGCGCGCAGGTCGTCCCAGTGCATCTCCTCGCCCGATTCCACCCCCAGCACCTGTGCCACCCGGGCGTCCTGCCGCACCACCGACTGCCCGTAGCGCATGCAGCCGCCGACCGAGAGCGACGGGCACGCACGGCACACGGCGTCGGAACCCACGCGCACGCGCACGCGGATGCCCGGCTCGTCGCGCAGCCGGGCGACGATGCCGGCCAGAGATGCCACGAACCCCTCTGAGTACCCCATTCCGCGAAAGCCGTGCACGCAGAGCGCATGGTGGGCGCTCAGCTCGATGAGGTCGTCGGGCATGGGCGCAGGCTAACGCGCCGGCGCCTCACGGGGCGTGGTGGCGCTAGGCGTCCGCGGTGTCGAGGCGCGGCGGGCCGGCGGCCATGAGGGCGTCGGCGATGGCCTCGGTGAGGAACTGCACGCGGGCCCAGAGGAGTGCCGCCTCCCGGGCGCGGGCGGTCTCGGGCGCGCGCTCCCAGAGGGGCGCCGCGACGTCCGAGCCGGACAGGCCCTCGGGCGTGGTGCGCGCGATGGCATCGTCCACCAGCTCGCGGTTTCGCAGCAGGTGCTCCGACTGCCACTCGGTCACCCGCTTCGCGAACGACGGCCCGTCGTCCCCGCCCGGGTGGCACGTGGCGCCGACGCCCTCGGCGAAGAGCCGCCCGAGCGAGCGGAGCTCCACCTCGCGGTGGTCGTCGTTCGGATCCGCAGCGCGGCCGCGCTGCTCGGCCTTGGACTCCTCGTCGAGCCGCAGGGCCTCGAGGCGCTCCTCGCCCGCGGCCAGCCACTTGTCCATGGCCGAGGTGAAGTCTGCGGGGGCAACGGTCCAGTTGGCCTGGATCGCCGCCGCCAGGTGACGCAGCCAGGCACGGGCCGAGGCCTGCCGGGCGCGGTCGAGGCGTTCCTCGGGAGTGGGGAGCCCCTGGCCGCCCTCGGCCGCCATGAACTCCTGGATGAGGGCCTTGGAGCCCTCCTCCTTCATCTTCTCGTCGAGGGCGGGGCGGTTGTCGACCATCCAGGTCACGAGGGTCGCCCCGAGCAGCTCGCCGCTGTACTCCTGTTCATCAGCCACGCGGCGACGCTACCATCGCGGCCCGAACCCGGTAACCGAGATCGGTGACTAAGGAGAACTGGTGGCCGACGATCCGTACTACAACAAGGAGACCGACACCTATCGCGTGATCCACAAGGGTCACCCGAGCGCGTCGGCGGTGACGAACACCGAGGGCGTCACGGTCTTCTTCGACCCGGACAGCAACGATGTCCTGGGCTTCTCGATCGCGAACTTCTCGAAGTACTACGAGGACCACGTCACGCCCGAGGGCGAGTTCGAGGTGGTGCTCCCGGCGCGCGTGCCGGCGAACCTCGAGGAGGAGATGGACTTCGACGAGGAGAGCATGACGACCAACGTGAGGATCGCCGAGATCTACTAGGCGCTAGGAGACCGGCACGGCGGGGCGGGGCGTGACCCCCCCGCCGACCGGGAACCTCCTGTCGATCTTCTTCACGAGCGCGCGGATCTCCGTGCGAAGGCCCCGTGAGGTACCGGCGATCACCGCGAAGTCCGATCCGTCGAAGTGCGCATTCGATGTGCTGCCGACGGTGCCCAGGTCGCTGCCACGGGGGATGCCGAAGTAGCGCGACACCCGGTCGGTGGACCACCCGATCGACTTGAGCGGGTGCGCCTCGATGTAGGCCTCCTGGATGGTGGTGAGCACGTTCACGGGCACGGGCTTCCCGTCGCGCACCACCTCCACCCCGCGGATGCGCCGCATCAGCTCGCTCACGCGGCCGCCCGTCCAGCGACCACCCGTCGCGTGGATGACGAAGGCGTCCCCAGCCCCGATGTCGAGCTTCACCGCCGTGCGGCCCCTGGCGTTGGTGACGCCCGCCGTCGAGACGGCCCGCTTGGTGATCGGATCGATCGCCTGCACCCGCGCCCCGGACACCGGATCGCCCGGACCGATCGACACCGGCACGATCATCGTGAGCCTGTCCCCCGGGTCGGATGCGCCCTGCGCCGATGCGGAGGAGGCCGCCACGGCCCCGGCAGCGAGGGCGACGGCGACGACAGCGACGAGGCTGGCGCGGGGGACGGCTCGACGGCTCATGGGTGAAACGTACCGCCCGCGCGCCGGCGGTGCATCACGCTGTCGGGTTACCCCACCTCAGGGAGCGAGCAGGGCGGCGACCCCCGGGAGCACCTCGGGCGCGGGCCGGGGGATGACCAGCTTGGCGTAGCGGTCGTAGTGCGTTCGGGTGGTGCCGACGATCGCCACCTTGGATCCTCGCTTGAGCGGCACCGACGGCAGCATGGCCATGGGGTCGGTGCGCAGCTGGGTGTCGAGCACGAGGAAGAGGTCGCTCCACGCCGCCATGTCCCAGGCGCGGATGATGGCCTGCTCCACCAGCGGCTCCCCCCACAGGGTGCCGGTGGGGCGCAGCGGGTACCCGCATCCATCGCGAGTGCAGCGGGGCACGCCGTCGTCCGCGGCGTCCACCAGCGCCTGCACCTCGGACAGCGCGTAGACGTCGTCGCAGCGCGTGCACCGGCACGAGAGCACGTTGGCGTGCACCTCGATCAGGTCGCCCTCCCCCGCCTTGCCGTGCAGGTGGTCGACCGCCTGGGTGATGATCGCCTTGATCACCCCGGCGGCCTCGAGGCGTGCGAGGGCCAGATGCGCGTCGGTCACCTCGCGCTTCGACGCCTCGAGGGCACGTGGAAGCCAGTTCTCCCAGAAGCGCGCCGGCTCGGTGAGCAGCACCTCGAGGCTCGCGAACTCGCCCCAGGCGCTGCCGGCCGCCTTGGCCTCGGTGTCCTCCGTGGCCCCGAGGCGCACGCCGGTGAGCGCCACGCAGCGCTCCGACTGCCCGAGAAGGTCGGCGAGTCGCTGGATGTCCTCGTCGAGGGCGTCGGCCATGCGCCGCAGCCTACGAGACCACGATGGGCTCGGGGCGGCGCAGGGCGTCGACGGCCCGGATGCCCACGAAGCCCACCCACGCCGCTGCGCACGCGCTGGTGATGGCGAGGATCAGCAGGGCCGTGGTGAGCCCGAGCACGTCTGCGAGCACCCCCACCACGAGCAGCGGGATCGAGAAGCCGCCGAGGTAGCAGGCCACGTAGTAGGCCGAGAGCAGCTTGCCCCGGTGCTCGACGGGCGCGATCTCGGTGGTGAGGTCCACCCCGCCCTTCATCATCAGGCCGCAGGCGCCTCCGGTGATGGCCACGCTCACGAGCAGCAGGGTCTCCGACTCCAGCGGTGCCGCGGCCACCACGCCGAAGAACGCCACCGCTCCTACCGCGAGCCCGATCAGGATCGCCCGCCTGGGCGCCATGTTGGGAACCATCGCCTGGCTCACGGCGCCGGCCACCAGCACGAGGAACCCCGAGGCCCCGACGAGCGCATAGTTGGTGATGCCAAGCACCCGCACCGTGAACACGGGGATGAGCGAGAGCGACACGCCATCGAAGAGGCTGAGGATCATCCCCGACGGCACGAGCACCCGCCAGAACACCGACCGCTCGCGCGCGGGCACTCCGAGCGCGAGCCGTATCGGCCTGCGACCCCGCTCCATCACCGTCTCCGGCAGGAAGATGACGATGCCCGCGGCGATGGCCAGCAGCACCAGGTGCGCCGCGAAGGGCAGCTGGAAGGGATCCGGCGCGTACTGGATGAGGATGCCGCAGATGCCCGGGCCCAGCCCGAGGCCGAGTCGCACCGAGATGGTGGCCAGCGCCGAGGAGAACCTGCGCCTGCCCACGGGGCTGGCGTCCACCAGGAACGCCGTGCAGGTGCCGAAGAAGGCACCCGTGGCCGCGCCCTGCAGGCCCCGTGCGATGAGCAGGCCCGTGAGGCCCGGTTCGCTCAGGATGATCACCTGGGCGACGGCCAGCGTGCCGATGGCGCCGAGCAGCACCGGGCGCCGGCCGATCTGGTCGGAGAACTGCCCGAGCGTGAGCATCGAGGGCACGAGCGCCGCCACGTAGCAGAGCAGGAAGAGCGTGACGACGGTGTCGTTGAAGCCCAGGTCCTGCTGGTAGAGCGGGATGAGGGGGGTGATGAGGCTGGTGCCCATCGCGAAGAAGAGCAGCACCACCCATGTCCGCCATACGCGCCCCATTGCCC
>SXGQ01686491.1_pt1 | contig 14889 bp, 13 predicted proteins | sample 3178371 | NCBI WGS metagenome assembly SXGQ01 (sample SAMN11356859, study PRJNA531348) | freshwater metagenome | isolation source: freshwater sample F1-20 | place: China: Fuxian Lake, Yuxi | collected 2017-12-25
AAAAAAGAAAAAGAAAAAAAGAATTCTACATCTAACACGTCATTTTGGGGAAACAATATACATAAACGCAGTAGCACACTTGACAAGTTTATTGTTAAAAAATAAAGTATTACACAATAGTCAACCTAATTATTTTTTTTTGTACACACGTATATGTATATATATATATATGTGTGTACAAAAATGAATGCATATTCCAAGCAAATAAAAAAAGCAACTGATTATACAAGTATACCCACCAGGTTTGGTAAAGGTTGGAATAAAGATAATCAATATATGAAATTTGTTCCACATACATATATAGGCACTTATGCTAAATATGGTGTAGCAGATGGTATTGGGAAAATGTCTTTACCTAATGGAGAATACATCGGGTCGATTGAAGAAGATAAACCACATGGTTTAGGAAGACTTATATACAATGATAAAACAGAGCATTACGGATTTTTTGATAAAGGTACACCAAGAGGCATGGGTCTGCTTATTGAAAATGATAAAAAAACTTATAACACGAATTTCCCATGTGGTAATTCTTTTGCTTCATGTCATATAGAAACTGTACACAATGATGGTAAACTCGTCAAAACTGGTAATAAAGACGATACTGAATTGATGGATATAATAAAAAAAAATATTTATACCGATGTTCAAAAACATGTCAAGGAAATCGAACAACGAATTGAAGATGTAACGAAAAATATGGAATGTTCGGATACAGAAACCTACAAAGGGGTCGGTTGCATTTTCAAACAACCCGAAAAGAAGTCAAGTCAAACACCGAATATACAGTTACGTCAAACACCGAATATACAGTTACGTCAAACACCGACGAGTGATCATGCATCGACAACGGAAACCGTAACATTTTTTGAAAACCGCGACTATAGTGGGAAACAATATAAATATGACATTGGAGAATACCCGTATGTTGGTGATAATGTAAATGATAAAATAAGTTCTGTCAAAGTTCCGTCAGGGTTAGTAGCAACTGTATATGAGGACAGAGATTTTAAGGGTAAAAAATGGGTTTATCATGAAAATATTCCTTCGTTGACTAATGAAAATGATATTATATCAAGTATTAAAATTACACGCGCAGAATCTGGTATTTTCAAAAATATTGGACTTCGAGAAGCAGCAGCAGCAGGATTAGGATTAGCTGGGATGTCATATTATTTGTATAATCAATATAACAGTAAATCAAAGCGACGTTCTAAGTCGAAACGTCGTTCTAAGTCGAAATCGAAATCGAAATCGAAATCGAAATCGAAATCGAAATCGATGAAAAACGTCGTATAAAAAAACCAATATTTATATGTAAATATTGGTTTTTTGTAGTATAACAGCCATGTGGTATTTTTCATGTTCATTAGTGAAAACATTATATAGACCATGTTTCATGGATTTGATCAATCTTTGAGCTTTTATCGTGTAAGCTTTTATTTTATATATTTTCTCTCAAGAAAAGCCCAGGTTTTCATTAAGAGAACAATATTTTTTCTTTAACTTTGATTTTTATGCTTTCAGTCTTTCAGCTTTCCAACTTTCATCTTTCAGGCGCAAACAATGTTTTTTTTGGTATTTACATTATTTGTAAAGCCGCTGTATAATGATTTGTTTTCGAAGAACAAGATAATATTCATAAGCGAGAATATCAGCCGCCACTATGATGCGAAAAACTTTCGTCGTACTACTCAAGAAGGTGATGCTCGCCCCTTCCTCACTCCGCGAGCACCTGTCACATACTCCTCAATTGTGTATTTATGTGTCCATATAAAGGAAACCAAGGTTTCCTTTTGATCCTTCCTTTAAAGGAAACCAAGGTTTCCTTTTAATCCTTCCTTTTTTCCTTCTCTCTTTTTTCCTTCTCTCTTTTTAACAAAAAAAAGGAAGGATCAAAAGGAAACCTTGGTTTCCTTTAAAGGAAGGATCAATCAGCCCGTCGGGCTGCGCCCTTAGGAAACGTAGTTTCCTTTAAATCTTTGTCAATGCATTCGACTCACTCAAGACGTAATCTACATTCGCATTGAAATCCTCAATGCTTGTCTCCAACGCTTTGATAACGTCATCGAGACCCAGCGGATCGAATATGTCGATCGGATCGCCCTTTGCTATACCATCCGACACCGTTTGAATCACCTGCGCATCTGGCTTCGAGTCCTTCCCACAAATAATGCGCACATTATCATCAATCTTTTGCTGAACCTTTATGCGATGTGCTTCCGAATCGATCGTCACTTGCTGACGCTGCTTCTTCAAACTATCTAACAAATTTGTTTTGTACACAATCGTATTCTTAAACTCGATTGCTTGTGCAACCGTCATCTTCTTCCCTGCAATCTCGACCTCGGTAGTCGCATTTGACAAAACTATCGCATTCTTGATCTTTTGTCTCCGCTCAATCAGGTCGTTCAGACTCTGATATTCGGATACAGCCATCTTCTTGAACTCTTCTTCACTATGGTTGTAATTCTTATTCTTTGTCTTGTATGTAATAAATGTCGTATATTCAATGATTTTATTTATTCTGCTATCAAGAGTCTTTATCTCGACCAAAGCACGTGTGATTGAAAGCATAGAGTCTACAGAAGTAAAGAGAAATCTCTTTAAGCCCATTTCGAACAACACCTCGTACTTTATAAAGGATGCTGAATAGCCTGACGGCTTATCAGTAACGATTTGCCGCTTCGCTGTACAAAGCACACCTGCGGTGGTTCGGGAACAGGTGGTTCAACAAGTTACAGCGAAGCGGACGAAATCTACAGCGTAGCGGCACCGGTATAAATGTGTAAAAGTTATAGGATATTATTTTATAACGCATATGATACTATAACATTATTTACATCATTATTTAATTTTGTTTTTTCAAGTTCAATTAAATATCTATATTTTACAATCTCTAAATATTTTTTTACTATTTCTTCAATTTCGTTTAATTGTCGATCAGACCTCCAAATGCTAACAATTTCAGCACCATTACAAGGGCCACCATATTCTTTAAATTTTTTATCTCTTATTATTTTTACCTCATTGATTTGTTTCAATGTAATCTCTTCATCTGGTTTCATTTTGATAAATCCTCCTAGATAAAATGTCCCATTAGACCAAGTAGATTTAGTATCTGCCAAATATTCGTTGATAACATCTTTTTTACAGATGTCAAATATAGTGCGTTCGTTATCATCATTTGCTGTAAATGTTGATAATATATTTAATGTTATAGTACCTTTTTGTGTCATTTAATATAAATATAATATATATATATATATATCGTATTATATATTATTATTATTATTTATTTTACTAGGCATTTTAACAATTGCTTTAGATGAGTGTAATATGCAAATAAACGTCCGACAATCTCTCCACACTAAAAATCTCGACACCATTTGCCACCGGTATTCCCTCGCCAAGTTTCACAATCACTTGATCTTTCTTGACATGGAGAGAGTCGAGAGGGAATGAACACGTTTTTTTACCAAGAAAATACTCGACATTCTTCTCTCCACCTCTCCACAAATCAAACAAATTGTACGTTACAAACACGTGCACATTATTGTCTTCATCCAATTCCACATTGTCTGGCAACTCCGGTTCACACTGAACTATACAAGACTTATTGTATATCAACTCGCTGTGCCATAGAGGCACGTAATACGTCTCTTCCTCTATTTTCAACTTGTACACGGAGTGATCCAACATATCATCCAAGTTCGGATTTAGCACAAATGCTTTGCTAATCGGTGCGCCGCGAATCGTTTCGTTTACACGCTGCAAGAATTCATCCGATAAATGTAGAGAGTCTTTGTATTTCAACAATATGTCGTATATTTTCGTCGCACGGGTCGCATCCATTTTTTCGAAAATCTTGGTCTCACATGTCTCTATAATCTTCATCAACAAGGGGTGAAATACTCTCTTCTGCAAATGCTCGTTGTTATAAAGAGTCTCGAAAAACGAAGAGACTGATGATGACCACGTCGAATGCTCTTCATCACTCGAATGAATATCTAAATATTTCAACAAAAAGTCGTGCGCCTCTTTGATCTCTTGATACCTCGCATTGGCATCGGGCGATTTGTTTTTGTCTGGATGATATTTCAACGCCATCATTTTGTATTGTTTTCGAACTGTCGCGATCGAAGAGGGAAGAATGGAGAGGCTGGTTGCATCGAGCTCAAGAGTCTTACATGCTTCTCGGTAACTCTTCATACTTGAATGTCTTGATTATCATGTAGTGCATAATACTTTCTAAGTGATAAATCGGCCTATAATTATTATTAAAATATTTCAAAAAATTGTACATCCGCGTCAAGACGTCGCTGATGTCTTGCCCCTTCAAATGATCATTCTCTACAAAATACGATAAAATGTACCAGAGACACTCAACCACGTCCAAGTTGTAAATCAAAATGTCGTAGAGAGCGTCTCTGAAACTCGCGTGAACCAACTTCTCAGGCGCCAACATTTGCTCAATCACTACGTCGCAAATCACGTTGAATATGTCGTCGGGGACATTTTCCAGTTTGCTGAATGAATTCAACTCTTTAATGTTCAAAACATTCTTCATGTCGATCGAGTTGATGAGAGCACAGGTTTTGTCGCTTGTGTCCGCCTTTTCGCGATTGTTTGAAATGCGGTTTACAAACTCATCCTCTACAGAAGGCTGATCCAAAAACACCTTGTTGTATTTTCTGATTTTCGGAAGTTGTTTCGTCATCTCTATATACATCGACTTCTCTGGTCTCTTCACATGGATCAGTTCACATGCATCCAAAATGTTGTTGGGCATGAAACTCACGTGCTCACTGATGATGATAAACCGCAATTGAATCGAAGAGAGCTTCGTGTTGTATTCTTGAATATAACTGTAAAATATCTCCAAGAGCTCGGTGTGAATCAAATGAAAGTTTTTGCATACCACGATGCCGATTTTGTCCGATTTCACGGACACAATGTCCACGATTTGTTGAACGATCTCGTGCCAAATCAGCTTCGAATTGCATCCCAATAGAGAGATGTCGATCTCGTAGTGAATGTCGCTGATGTGGTATTGGTATGTGTATTTCTCATTTTGGAGACATATTTTCTTGTCATATTCGAGTTTGCTCGGGCTGTATTTGTGGATTGCGTAGAGCATTTGTGTGTTCTTGCCCACACCCGCGGGGCCGTAAAAAATCAGATTCGTGAGGTCGTGCACATTTTTGGGGAATTTCGCGAAATAAGGAATCAATTCAGGGTGCAGATTATAATTGTTTACCGCTCTCAAGTACTCGTCGAAATGGGTTTCGTAATATTTCATTATAATTGACACTGAGGTTTCCTTTAAACGGTTTAGAGACTTCGACATTTTTCTCATTTAAAACGCCCATTTTATATGAGAACTTATAAATAATTCTTCTTGATTTTGCGTGTGTTGTTTTTCTTGGATTGAATTTGTTTGTTATATTCGCTACTTTTACTAAGTCCTCCTTTTATTTCTTTAATCTTTTCATTAAAACAATTTATATCCAATTTATAATACTTTTTTTTGTTAAAATCATAAGCTTCTTTAACGCATTCATTAAGTGCATTTTTAATTTGGTCATCATTAACATTAGCATCTGTATGACGGTCAGGTTTGTGTGTCTTTTTGATGTTATGCCCGTCTAGTGTTTCTTCAACAGCTTTTTTTTTACTATCGAAATAACAAAAATCATCAAGCTGTTTTTCAATACTTCGACATGTTTTTGTTTCACATTTAGGAAAATGACTAGTGCTCCTAGTGCTCGACGACTTTGATGCTGATGCTGATTCAGACCCCCCTCTCTGTCTCTTGTTACTTCTACGTTTATTCTTTCTATTGCGTCTTTTACAGCTTTGTTTGCCTCCAAGTTGGGACTTGCTTTGGGACTTATCATATGCAGGAGAAGACGCAATTCCAAACTCTTGGTTCATAATTGTTTATATACTATTGGCAGACAATAAATTTGTTTCTTATTGGAGGGATGAATCAGAGCCCTAAGGCCGTAAACATCTAAAGGATGCTGAATAGCCGACGGCTTTTCGGGCCTTAAGCAATCTGAGCGTAGTGACGCACCTTACCGCCCTTAAAGGTACACGCTCTGCACCGGCCCAACCATTCCCAATTTGTCACTGAATTCACGATAATGAACGTGGCTCTTCAACTGTTTTCCAGAAGGAACCACATACTCAGACCCCTTGTCAAACGAGAGAGTCGCAACTCCTAAATCGTTGGCCAAAACAACACCGCTATTACTGAAATCGTCGTAAGCCTGCTCTACTAAGGGAACTCGTCGTTTCAGCCCATACTCATCAGACAAGGAAGAAGAAGTTTCAATCTCCTTTACCGGTTTCGCCGCCCAATAAACAACCTTCGCACCTGGAGAGACATTCACATCTACACTTGTATCTCCTACATTGGTCTTGAGAGGAACCACCGCCGACGGCATAACCGTGTCTCCTAAAAACGGCAGCCAAGTTGTGCGATCGATTGCCAAAATTAAACCGCAGATTGCAAAGAGAGCATACACGATCTTATGAATTGCCGCACGTTTGTTGAATACGCGGAAGTAAACAAGGTTAAAATACTCGGCCAAGTTGTAATCGAAAAAGAGAGCACCGTAGTGAAGAGCGCTAAACAATACGATCGCAGTAACCACCATTCGTAGGGTGTACATCACATAAACATCGGTCATAATCATTTTGTTTCTATATATTACACTATAGAAACAAAGGATGGGAAGTGTCGCCCTTTCTTTATTCACGCTTGATATACGAGAACTCGGTTGCAACCCCAAGTCCTATCCATACACAAATAAACGCGATCAGAAAAAGCACCAATTTATTTCCAGTAGCAGAACCAGCTATTAAATAATAAATAAAAGTAAACCAAGCTACGTTGCCAACTATGAACGACCAGTCAAAAATTTGCAACTTTTTTTTGTATCTGTCACTTAAAATTAAATCGAACGATCCAATTTTGCTTGATTTAAAATAGTATGCATTTAAAATCTTTATTAAGCTATATAAGTTAAAAAACACAATGCACAATGCAAACAATATAAATATCTTGGAGACAACAGACCATTCGCCTAACTTACTTATAAACGGTATATTCGCAACTTCTTTGTTCAAATACTGAGAGAGCGTAGTTACACCCGAGAGAATTTGCTCTTGGTATTGAAAGCTGTATCCGGACGAAAATATATAAGCAATGATCAACATGATATATCCCCAAAATTTTGTGTGTGTTTGACCTAAATACATGAGTGCAATTGCGTAAACAATCATGACTGAAATAAAACCCTTTGAACATTCATCTGCCATTTTTTTTATTATTTATTGAGATTTTTTTACTCTACGAATCTTTGTCTTGCGGTCTCTGGCTCTTCGATTCTTCGATTTACGAGCCTTCGATTTACGAGCCTTCGATTTACGAGCCTTCGATTTACGAGCCTTCGATGTATGAGTGGTTTTATTGTCCCCAAAGACATCATACACATCGGCTATTTGCTGCAAATCTCTCTTCCCATCTATCATAACGATACGATAATGTTTGATACCCTCTTGATTGTCTGGCAAGTAGTGGATTACGTCGCCTACCTCTCCATCTTTGTACATATTGAACTCGTTATCATCATCATTTTCATAAACGGTGTGGACTTTCATTTTTGCTATAAATCTATAAACTGTAATCACATTTTTTTTTTGATGACGACAAGTGTGTTTTTGTAATCCAGTCAATAACCTCTTGCCTCTCACAACTCACAAAATCAAACTGTTTAATGTCAAAGAATTTAGGTTTCTTCATCTTTTCTGTCTTGTAATAAACATACGCGCCATATTTGCTTTTGCGAATACTCAGCTCTGGTGTCAAGATGCGAAGCACACTTTCTTTTTCTAAATAAGAGAGAACATCTTCTAATGTTAAAGACTCATATAGACATTTTTCATCGAGAGACACGCGAATGCCGTCACCATACTCGAGATATGGGCCATATTTTCCACTCTTCAATTTGATCTCATGGCCATTCCAAATCCCTAAAATGCGATCTTCTGCTTCCGCCACCTCATCATATGTGTATACGCCCGCCTCTAACTTTTCCATATCAAACTTGAAATCTCTCTTCACCGTCTTGTAGAGAGACGTGGTTTTTTCCTTCAACACAAAACTGTTTTTGTTTGACGACGTCGCTTTGCAAAACACCAAAACATAGTTCTCGTTGTTCGCCAACGCATAGACCTTCTTCTCCTCTTTCGGAATATTCTTGATTTGCTTTTTCATGTCTCTGTAACAATCCTCGCACACTTTATACCACAACTCTTGTCCAGCGGCCACTTGGTCCAATCTCTCCTCCATCTCCTTCGTGTAATTGTATGAAAAGAGAGAGTCGAAATGTTTCATCAAAAAATCGATCGTGACAATCCCAATAGGATCAATCACCAATTTCTTATGCTCCGCGCCCATTATTTTCTCGCATGTTTTTTCTGTCGCTTCTTTCTCTCCACCTCTCAACATGTATTCAACGCATGTCTCTTTTGTTCCAAGTATGTCTCGTTTGTCTACATATTTTCGCGTCTGGATTATGTCAACCAACATAGAGAATGTAGAGGGGCGTCCAATGCCCAACTCTTCCATTTTGCTAATCAAACTGGCCTCTGAGTATCGAGAGTGTTTATGTGTAAAACCCACAGTGGTTTGAATGTAATTGTATTGTATTGTGCGTGTTGATTGCGTTGCATGCGATCGCATCGACATGGACGAAAATAATTCGGGTGATATCGGTGTCTCTTTTGTCTCTATTGCATCTAAAAAACCTTTAAACTTTGGCTGTTCCAGTGTATACTTGTATTTGTGATTCTGGGGCGCGTCGACCTCGAGAGGCAGCGTGTTGAATATCGCCGGCGCCATGCAACTTTGAACAGTGTTTTGCCAAATCAGTTTGTAGACCTTGGAGACATGTTTATTGTCATTTCCTCCAATCAAAACAATGTCTCTCATCGAAATATTTGTCACGCGGATCGCCTCGTGCGGATTGGTCGAGTCGTTGTTTCCATGCATCTCGAGCAGTTGCGCATTCACATGTTTGTCCGTCCATTGTTTGCTAATGTATGTAGAGGCAACGTCGATGAAAATGGGCGAATATTTGCGATTCTCTGTTCGCATATATGTGATGTGACCCAGTTGATACAATGTCTGGCAACAGGCCATCGTCTCTTTGGCGCCCATGTGCAAGAGATTGTTTGCGGCCTGGAGTATTGCAGAGGTGTTGAACGGTTTCGGCGGCGAACGCTCCAACAGTTTTTGCGGATGTGCGAAAAATTTGTGTTCATGTTTTGTGGAGAGAGACAAGAACTGTTTGACCTCTTCTTTGGTGTCGAATTCGTTGTCAAGTGTGAACAACAGGTTTTGGGGGAAAAAACATGCGGTCACTTTATGTTTTTGCGCACTCTTGTTCTCTTTGTCTTTCGCAACCAATTCGTTCTCGTAGACTAGTCGGAGGGCAGGGGTTTGGCAGCGACCTGCAGAGAGAGAATTGTTGTTTATGTAAGTCCAGAGTAATGGAGAGACGCTGAATCCCACCAACAAATCCAACACTTGTCTCGCTTGTTGGGCGCGCACCATGTTCATATCAATTGTTCGTGGACTCTCGATCGCTTTCAACAAGGCCGCCTTCGTTACTTCGTGGAAAACAATTCGACTCGTGGTTTCGGGCGGCAAATCAAAGACCTCGCAAATATGCCACGCGATGGCCTCTCCTTCTCTGTCGTGGTCAGTTGCTATTATGATGTTTTGTTTAGGGAATGTAGAGATGATCGCCAACATCTTTTTTAAGTGCGCCTTTTTGTCGGGGTCCACTTTGTATCTTGTCTCGAAATTGTTCTTGGTGTCGATGCTTTTCATGTCGTTGATGCAGCGAATGTGCCCATTGCAAGAGATGCATTTATAGTTGGGACCCAAATAGGTCTCGATGCTTCCGCATTTGCTGCTGGACTCTACAATTAAAAGTTTCATATAAATGAAACCGTAGGTTTCCTTTAAATCCTTCCTCTTTTTTTTTTAAAATAGTATTTAATTTTTTTTTATAAAATTATTTAATTTTGTAAAAAAAACATTTTTTCAAAAAATATGCTTGTCGTCGCGAGTAAAAACCCCAAAAACGCGGAAAATACGATAACCGCAACAACCCTCTTCACAAATTCTTTCATCCTTTTTTTTGTTTATCAAATAGAATTATGAAAAAATACCATATACTTCTACAAATTTGTCAAAATACGATTTGCTAACAAGCATCCCATTTGCACTTGGTTTCTGGCAGTAATAAACATACGCATCATATGGAGACGATGTCATATCCTCTCTTCTAAGCTCGTTCATCGCCACTTGTACGTCCATCTGCTTGTCCCAAAGCGTGTTTCGAATTCGATAAATATATTTGTTGTCGTCGATCTCTACATCCGGATAGAAGTAATTGATAATATCCACGATTTGTTTCTCACACATATTCGTCGTGTTTCCGCGCCACATCTTAAACAGAGACGCAATCTCTCCGATTTCCAACTCTATTTCGGTCGCGTCTTCCACCATGGTTTCGTTCCAAAACTGTAAAAACTTGCACACATTCGGCAAATACTTGCTACTGACACCATTAAACGCGTCTTGTTCCGAGTCATAATGTCTGTGCATCAGCTCTATCAACCGTGTTTTCAACTTGGCCGTGAATACCACGCTCGGCAATTGCTTCGATCCTAAAAAGTGTCGCCACAAGTAGTGCATGTTCTTCCACGTAATTTGCGTCGGCTTGAAAACAAAGTCGTTGATCACGTTGTTACCGAGAGACAGTTTGCCCGACGTAGGAGTGACACGAATATACTCTGATATAAACATGTCCACAAGAGACTCTGGTGTCAGATTCTTCAAGTAGAGCACCGAGTTGATTATGGTGTCGTCGTTGCTAAACTTCAATAGATAATTGTCGGAGCTCTGATACCTGTTCGAATAATGGCACGCCACACACAACATGTCTAGAGTCACCTCGCTAACACCGTTAGAGACCGATGTCAACAGTCTAATTTGACTGTAATTATGCTCGGCGTGGTACTTGTACTTGAACGACTGGCACGCGTTTGTTCCAAACCAAGTCTGACACAATATGTTCAAACTGTTTATGAGCTGTTTCGCTGCAGGTGAAATGATGTGGATCATAGACGTCTCTTTGCGAAGGATATTGTCTCCTAAAATTGTTAAGAAATATTTTGCGGCGGCCTTTGTAGAGAACACCGCTGGATACAAACGATTCAACACCGATTGGATCGTGGACGACTCTGGGATCGACTGGTATATGTGATTGTCTTTGATGCGTTTCATTAGAGAGACCTTCGTTTTTTGTTTCCAAGACATCAAGTTTCCGTCCCTGCTTATCGTCGACAATATGTTGTATATCACGTTGTCCTCACTATATTGCACATAGTGCTCTCCATCATAGAAGAAAAAGGTTTCGGTGCTCGGATGGTAGAAATAGCGATTGTAGTAGAGGAATGATTGGATAAACACTTGTTGGTCAATCGTTAAATCGTCGATTCGTTGGATTCTCTCTTGGTGAGTTCTCTCTATGTTTTCTAAAGTTGTGGCGAGCTGGTTGCAAACGAAGTTGTAAACCTTCGATTCCATGTACTCGTTTGACTTGTACTTTTCGTAAATTGTTGTAATTGTTTGAAGCATATCGTCTAAATGATTGCTGTCTGTCTCGATTTCTATATCCATGGTTGAACAATATATAAACTGATTTTTTATATTGTTATGCAGAGAATTTACTTTATTTTCGTGCCTTGGCAGTTCGGCAATATTTGCGGCTCTTGCCACTTACATACTTGCAGCCGGATGATTTGCGGCACTTCTTCGCGCTCTTGCCTTTGCAAGCGGCGGGATCCACCTTTACAACGCCAAACGATCCTTTAGATGCAAAGAATCCATTCCTTTCCAAACGATTCTCCTTCTTCGCTTTCATCGATTTGGCCTTACTCACGATTTTACCCCACTTGTTTTTGAAAATATCCTTCTTCGTAAGGTGGCCCGATGTGTGATGTGCTGTGCCGTGGTAAACCTGGGCTCGTGATCCCTCGAGTTCCTTGTATGTGTGCCCATTAATGTGGTACATGTTGTCGTCGTGTCTGGTGTGCATGTTATATATACTACCTAAATACTTTTTTCGAAAAGTTGGGAAGGAACAAATATTTTAATTGTCGTAAAAGAGTTGGACGGTCTCCACTGTTTTATTTGTTCTGTTTTCTGGGTTTATCCAATATTCGACTTGTTCTTCTAAACATTTTAGTCTCTCGGCCCATTCGGTTTTCTTCGATTTTTTCACAACGCATATTCCTGTTTTGTCGAGTCCCCAGCAAGAATTTACGGATGTTCCGTCTTTCTCATAGTCATCAGGATTGAAACGAATAAAGACGATAGGTCTATGTCCTAAATCTTGCGATAATTCCATAGTGCGTTTGTTTTCACAGCTGCAATCATAATCAGTATGCTGGTTTTCGTCAACTTCTATAATAATTACTTGGTATCCGAGGTCTAATAGCAAATCAGGTCGTCGTTTTGAACAGCCGTCAGATACTTTTTTGTCGGCGTAACTTGAATAATAGAGAGAAAAATCTCTATGTTATTTGCAAAAATAACATAAAAAGGCATTATTTACCATTCATCATCATTTTGCTCAGTAAATCCAAAAAATCTATCACACATTTCCTCAATTTTTTCAGTCATTTTGGTACAGAAAATATCACAATTATCAGTTATATTTTTAACAAATACCTTATTATCTTTATGTCTTTCATGCAAATTTTTAAAAAAATCTCTAACATAACATATCTCATTATAATTGCTAGCAATATAATGGTACGGAGATGTAAAATTTTCTTTCCAATTATCAGATTTTTTTACAAATAAACAATAATTATATAGCTGTTTGGTAAACGTAGAAAAATATTTAACTACTGCATTTCTTACTAATTGCTTAAGTTCTATTTCAAATTTAGTTTCATTATCCCATTCATAATTAATGAATTCGCAATTATTTTGTTTAAGAACAAAAACATATGTTTTTATTTTCTTATCTTTAAACTTTTCAATATCTTTACCTTTGTTAGCAGGATTAAATAAAATAAATCTTTCAACTATAACTTTTATCATCGTATCCCAAAAATTCAACTTGTTTAAATCAGATTGAAACATAAAATGATATACATTTTTTTCACCAAAACCAAGTATTGGTAAATCACGATTCCATATTTGAAAGTCTTCGCGACATTTTCCATCAAGTTCAATCATGTGTTCAATATTCCATTGAACAGTGTTATCTGTACTTAATATTTCTGTCATTACTTTGGTCATTGTGTTTTTAATTATTCCTGATTCCTGTAACAGTTCAGTTATCCTAGTTGGGTCTTCTTTTTCAAAATGATCAATTATATTATATATGGTTGTTGGTGATGTTTGACAATATTTTTTGCGAGTAAATAACTCAATAACATACCATTGCAATACCGCTTCAATTGGTGATTGTTTTGATAGTGACAAATTGTCTTTTTTATAATCAGTTATATTTTTTTCGATATGTTTTTTTATTTTATGCATATAAGTGTTATATATTGGTTTTCGAGACATATTACATAATGGTATTACTTTCATTTCTGATTCTGGATCGCCAGGGTTTTTTCCATCAAAAGATTTCATATAATTATAAAAGTCAGGTGGTAATAATGGATTTACATTCAGTTTGGAAATTTTATCTAAAACCGTTTTAAGTTGCGATCTACAAAAATTATTGTTGTCTTTATTTTTTTCAAATATACTAAAAATTGCGTATCGTAAATAGATTGCACGTCGGATACAATGATATTCCCAATCAACTTGTTGTTTTACTTTTAAAGGACCAACCGATGTTTCTTCTTGAGTTTCTTCAATACCATTATTTTTTAACAATTCAATAACTGCATTGTTGTCAATATAATCAATTATTTTTGTATGTGTTAATTTTACATTAATGTTTGGCATAAATTCAACTAATCCATTTGAACCAAATCGTTTATGTATGTCATCGTTATTTTTAACTAGTCCAAAATATATTTTGTTTTTTGCACGAGTCATTGCAACATGAATGTAAGATTCGTAAATTAAATCAATCTCATCGCTTCTTGAAACGAGTTTTAATGAAGCTTCTGTACATCCAAGAACAAAAACAACTTCGCGACCGTCACCCTTAGATGTTCTGATACTCACAATTCTTGCTGATTTTTCTGACATTGATGTATCGATTACTTGACCATCTTCATGTTTGTGCATAACTGCATAATTTATATAGCCAACATCATCGCCATTTTTTTCAATCCAATACGAATTTAACTTTGTTTCTAATTCAGACGCAATTGCATTTTGCTTCATAATTGGAAAAATGAACAAAAAGTTTTCTGGCAAGTAATTATGTTCATTGACTTCTTTATCAACAAGTTTTATAATATCATCGACATATTTTTCTATTTTTTTTTGGTTTTCTGGATCTATTGCATTTCCAGAAATAACAGGTGTTTCTATAATCTCTACTGATGGTTCAATTGATGGTTCAATTGATTTTAATAAATTATTTGGCGTTTTTATTTGCGGAAGTGCGTAATTATAAAAATAAATTAAATTGTTTATTTCATTTTCCATTCCATCAACTTTTATACGACGGTTTGTATTATCAGGAGTTTCTCTAATTATATTAATATTTGGAATATTATTTTCAACACAAGTCATACAATTTTCTTTGTGTTCCAAACTTTGCAATTTATCACCAACCATAACAATGTCTATTTTGGTTTCTAACATTAACTTTACAATTG
>SXGQ01085151.1_pt1 | contig 14886 bp, 8 predicted proteins | sample 3178371 | NCBI WGS metagenome assembly SXGQ01 (sample SAMN11356859, study PRJNA531348) | freshwater metagenome | isolation source: freshwater sample F1-20 | place: China: Fuxian Lake, Yuxi | collected 2017-12-25
TGAAGAGAAAATTGATAAAACTGGTGATTGATTTACAGTTACTAATTGTGAAACTGTAGTTGTGCAACCTGCTAAATTTTTACCAACTACTGAATATAAATTAGTTGTTGGTGGACTAACAACTAAAGAAGATAAGGTAGAACCTGTACTCCAGGTATATGATGATGCACCAGAAGCTGTTAATGTAGCAGATTTACCTGAACATATTGTTGAAATACCAGATATTGCTATAGTAGATGTGTTAATTGAGCAAGGTGCAGTAACGCTTACATCATCAAAATGAATAAAAGGTGCACCAGCTGCTGCACTTCTGGTTGCTCTGATAGCAATATAATATAAACCAGAACTTGATACAGTAAACGTATTAGACAATAATCTGTAAACTGGTGCAACAGCTACTCCATTTGAAGAAACTATTGTTGTTAATGCAGTAGGAGTTTGAGAGCTACCAATCATTATTGATAAATCAGACCAATTTGTATTTCCTAAATATTCCGTCATATACATTATAGATGCTGAATAATTTACACCTGCATTCATTTGAATACCATTAGTATAAATATAATTAGTGCCTGCTGAACTTAAAGAATGACGAGCAAAACCATTACCTGAATTTGCATAAGAGCCGACAACAGCAACTGAATTAGTTAGTGAAGTAAAGCCTAAACCATCTGCAGCCCATGAACAATTTGGTAAACGATTATTTATTCCAATAGCTTCAAATCCTTCAAAATATGGCACTGTATTAGTTGTAGAACCTGCTATATTAACTTGGGCAACAGGAGAAACGTTCTGATTACTGTTAGTACAAGTAATTAATGGTGTAAACCAAGTTGTTGTTGTTAAATTGGGTGCTGTATATACAACTGAAGTGGCATTCGGAACAGATGTAAATGGACCTACAGAAGATGTTGTAGAAGATTGCCATTGATAAGTTACACCTATTGCAACGTTAGGATTAATAATATTCAAACTAGCAGTACCGCCCGGACAAATAGCAAAAGTTGGAGATGAAATACCGCCAACTGTAGGTGAACCCACACATGCAGGTGTTAAAAACTCTAATGCACCAATGTCAGGAGTTAATCCATTTCTAAGGGCACCAATTTGATCAAATAATAATCCCTGAGGGCTAGCTGCATTATCTATAGCTACATTACTTGGATGTAAATCGCCTTGAGCTTGATTTACATACTGAGGTGTAACTGAAAATCCAAGAGCATCACAACCTTGAGCTTGCCATGATGATAAACTATTTTGATTACCATTTAAATAATTTTGATAACCTGGAACGCCACCATTATTAATGTTAACAAGATTTCTATCTATAGTAATATTACCAGATAAAGCCACATAATAACCATAACGGTTAAAGCCAGCACCTCCTCTATTAATGGTAATAATATTGTTGGTAATAGTATTTGCAAAACCACTATTTGACGAGTAAGGATAAAATCCCCATACAGTGCTTGAATTATTGGCATTCGAGTTATCTAAATCTATAGTATTATTGTAAATATCACTTCCACTGTTGTAAGTGTAAAAACCATAGCACGAAGAGTTATTAAAAATTTTAGTAATAATATTATTACGATAAACATTACGCAAACCATTAAGTACTGGGTGGCCATAATTAAAATAACCATAAAATGTTCCTGGGTAATTTGGACTTCCAGCAAACATATCTGTCATTACGCATCCATCGAATAAGATACCTTGAGAAAGATAACAAAAAGAACCGTAAGTGGTTGAAAGGCTTGTTCTTGTAGGACGGTCAATTAAACAATTAATGAAAGAATGATTTTTTGAATAAGGTGCATAAATACCATATAAATACCATTCCGTAAAACGGCACCTGATAAAGCTATTTCCTTCAGTATATGGGGCAGTAGTTAAACCACAAGAAGTAACATTGTAAAAACCGCTTACCATTGTACAAGAAGTAACTGTATTAAATTGACCGCCATTACCGAAGGTGGTTGCAGAAGTATTAGATCCTGAAATTGAAAAAGGTACATGTTGAGAAAAAGTTGAGTTTAATGGGCATTTAAATTGACAATTATTAAAATTATTAAAATTAGATGCATTGGTTAAATTACAAGCAAAGCCCATAGAAAAACCTTGAGCATCTACTACTAAATTATTAATAGTGGTATAATCTAAACCGTTGAAACAAATTGTCCACATACTAGCAAAATTACTAGAATTGAATTGGATGGTATTATTATTACCATTGATAACTAAACTGTTAGTTGCAGACATTCCGACAACTTGAGGTATAATAATTTGTTCGTTATATGGACCTGAATTTGCAACAACATCAACACTTACAGAACCAGATACACCAGCTGTAGATGTTAATGCAGTAACAAAAGCATTAAAAGTTTGGAAATTTGTTCCTCCTGTTGCCTGAGCAGCATTAATAGTATATAAGCCAGACATAGGCTGAGCTGCAAATTTAAAAGTTGCAACGCAAAGCAAAACAACAATAGTTTTAATTAATTTGTAAGATTTCTTCATGATATAAATATTTTAATTTTTTGCAATTTATAAAATATATTTAATAAAAAAAATAATAATAAATAAATAATTGTAAAATAATTACATTCAGAACCCAAATACATTCATAAATTACTCATTTTCAATGATTTAAAAAAAATTGGATAATTAAAAAACTATTTCGAAGGTAAAACAGTTGCTTTGCAGGAACCAAATCCAATTCGAAGATTATTTTTTTTACAAAAGCCGTTTAAAGTAATCGTATCAAAATCGTTAACAAATTTTCTTTCTGAACCATCATTTAAAATAATAGGCTTGGTGCCGCGCCAAGTTAACTCCATTAAACAGCCATATTCGCTAGGATTTGGGCCACTTATGGTTCCACTAGCCATTAAATCGCCAACATTGATATTACAGCCATTAACTGTGTGATGGGCCAATTGCTGTTCCATTGTGTAATAAAGGTATTTATAATTACTAGAACACAGTAAATTATCAGAACCATTTTGAGGAGTTAAATAAACCTCTAATTGAATATCGATATTTTTATTTCCTTGATATTGCAAATAGGGTAACAACTCAGGCTCATGCTCATAACCCTTAACTCTAAAAGGTTCAAGAGCTTCTAATGTGATTATCCAAGGAGAAATTGTACTAGCAAAATTTTTAGATAGAAAAGGACCCAGGGGAACGTATTCCCATGTTTGAATATCGCGGGCACTCCAATCATTAAATAAAACCATCCCAAAAATATAATCATCTGCATGATCGGTAGAAATGCTATCGCCCATTTGGGTAGATTTGCCAATAATAAAAGCAGTTTCTAATTCGATATCTAGTGACTTAGAAGGACCATAAATAGGAAATTCAGAATCAGCTAATTTTTGTTGACCTTTAGGCCGATGAAAAGAATGACCGCTAACGCAAATGCTACTTGCACGTCCGTGATAAGCAACAGGTAAGTGTTTCCAATTGGGCATTAATGCGTTTTTTGGGTCACGAATCATAGTGCCTATATTTTGAGCATGATTGATGCTACTATAAAAATCAGTATAATCACCAATTCTAACAGGTAACATTAGTTTAACCTCATTTTGTTTTTTAAATACTAAATTAAATAAATGAGTATTTGTAATTAGTTCGTTTTGGTGATTGCACAATAAATCAATAATATTTAGTCTAACAGAATTAGTAATGGGTTTTCCTAATTGAATAAAATCATTTAAAAATGGTAAATTAAAAACATCTTTATTGATTTTTAAAAAACCATTATTAGCCAACTCATACAAATCAATAATATAATCGCCAATTGCAGAACATGCGTGATTTAAAATAGCATTATCCGAGTATATACCAAAGGGAATATTATAAATAGAAAAATCTGAATCGGGAGAAACATTTAAAAAGGAAATTAGATTTTTATTTTTCATAAATTTAAATAATAAAACATGAAATTTTAGATTTCGCGATCTTTAATAATTTTAATTAATTCTTTATTTAAAGTTTGAAGTGTATATTTTTTTGATTGAGCTATAGTCATAGCTTTAGATAAGGTTTGTTCATCAATTGTACCTTCAATATTTTCTAAAACAGTTAAGGCCTCTAAAGATAAATTAAAATTTTCATGGCAAGAAAGTTGAACAAAAAATAAAAAATCGTTTGTAAAATCGATACCACTTTCCCAGCAGGCAGCAGTAATTTTAACTTTTTCATCAATACGTTGAGCAGAATCAATAGCATCTATCAATAATTTTCCGGCATTAACCTCTTTTAATTTAGAAAAAATAGTTTCGCTCTCAAAACGAGTTATATTTTGTTTAAGTAAATCTTCTACTAAATCGGCTGATGAATTTTGAGATTTAGAAAAACCTTCGCGTTTTATTATTAAGGTGCTGTATTCATCTTGGTTGAATAATTTTTTGGGATCAAAAGCATCATCATCCAGTAAATCGTTTACAATATCAGTATTCATAAAAAGATTACAATAATTGATTAATAATTTCTTCAATAGATAAATTCTCAGCTTCGGCTTTATAATTAAGAACAATTCGGTGACGAAGAATAGGAATGGCAATTGCTTTTACATCTTCGATATCAGGACTAAATTTTCCATGAATTACGGCATGGCATTTAGCGCCAATAATTAAAAATTGAGATGCTCTTGGGCCAGCACCCCATTGAATATATTTTTTAGCAAGATCAGAGCTAAATTCACTTTTTATACGAGTTTTATTAACTAATTTAACAGCGTATTCTATAACATTATCAGCTACAGGAATTTTACGAATTAAATCTTGAAAAAATAATATTTCTTCGGAATTAAAAATTTTATTTAACTGTGGTTTATAATTAGAAGTAGTAAATTTTACAACTTGTAACTCTTCAATAAATTTTGGATAATCTAGCCAAACATTAAACATAAAACGATCTAACTGTGCTTCGGGCAGAGGATAAGTTCCTTCCTGTTCAATAGGATTTTGGGTTGCTAAAACAAAAAAAGGATTATCTAAATGATATTTTTTACCAGCAGTAGTTATTTGACGCTCCTGCATAGCTTCTAATAAAGCCGACTGAGTTTTAGGGGGTGTACGATTAATTTCATCGGCTAAAATAATATTAGAAAATAATGGACCTTTTATAAATTTAAAATTTCGTTGTTCGTCTAAAATTTCACTTCCAATAATATCGCTAGGCATTAAGTCAGGTGTAAATTGAATACGGTTAAAAGTTAAACCTAAAGCATCTGCTATTGTATTTACCAATAAAGTTTTGGCTAAACCAGGAACGCCAACCAGAAGGCAGTGACCCTTACTAAAAATAGAAATTAAAACGTTTTTAATTGTTTCTTCTTGGCCTACAATTACTTTAGCAATTTCAAAATTGAGTTGTTTATACTTAAAAATAAATGCTTCAATTGCTTCGGTATCGTTCTTAAAATTCATATAATTATATGGGTAATAAATTAATTAGAGGTAAATAAATTTGTTCAAAGATAATAATTATTCCTCACTCGAATTAGATTTTACAATTGCTCTTTTACGAAATGAAGTATAAAAAAAATCGAGCATATATTGAATATTATCATCTTTACTTTTTAATCGATCAATTGGGGTATTAATTAAAAATAATTCGATTTTAGAATTAATTTTTTTGGAGTCATTGATAAATACTGAATGCCAAATTTCATTTTCTGTATTTTTATTTTTTTTATTAAAAAATAAATATAATTTACCCTTTTGATATTTATTTTTTACATCAATAATTTTTAAAAGATCTAAACTATCTAAATTTGTTTTTTCTTTATCATCAATAAAAAAATTAGCCCATTTTATTTGACAAGCAATAACAGATATAGCCAAATTTAGTTGACTTAAAGAACTATTATCAAATTTTTCAAGTAAATGTTCTTTTTCTAATTCGCTATAAAAATAAGTTCGAGTATATATATTATTAGAATAATAAGAAATAATTGTGTCGTTTAAAGTGATATTATATTTTAGCAAATTAATTACTGTTGGCATTTGAATAGAAATATTTTTTAATTTAATAAGCTTATCAAACCATTGTTTAATTTTTATATCAGTTTTGTAAAATGGAGCTAAAATAAAAGCGTAATTAACAATAGGATTTCTGTAATAAGAATCAATTTTTTTTCGAAAATAATGACTTTTATATAAATTATTATTTGTTATACCATCAATATTAAATTTTATTGTAAAAGCAATTTCTTGAGTTGACTTATCTAATAAATTTAGGTAAGGGTATTCATTTTCAGAGAGAGTATTACTTGAGGTATTATATCGTTTTAGTGCCAAATTAGCGTCAGAAAAAAGATTTACTTTTTGAGAGAGATAGATGTTAGGATTAATTAATTTTTGATTAACTAAACAAGCTAATAATGAATAAATAGAAGGACGAAATTCGTCGTATTTAGTTAATTTTAGTAAGCCGGGGAAAAACTGACTACATAATTCAAGTGAGTCATGAAAAACAGAAAATACATCGGCAACAGTATATTCGTTACCAACTAATGGTGTTTCAGAAAGTAATAAATCATAAATTGCTTTATATGATTTTTCGGTTTTCAAAAAAGCTAAACCTTTAATTAAGCATAATTGAAGATAAAAACTATCAGTATAATTTTTATATAATAATTTGTAAGGATTTATAATATTTTCATTTTCAAGGGTACCCATATTTACAAATAATTGGGCTCTGCTTTTTTCGTTTACTAAATTAATTTTTGGCCCTGAAATAAATTTTATTAAATCACTTGAAAAATCTTTGTGAAAAACAAAGCTACTCAAAGATTGGTTTGCTCGCCGTCTTAATAAAGTATCGTTACTAGAAACATCATTTAAGAACTGATTAATTTTATTTTCAAAAATATATTTACCAATAGCTGTATCAATGGGAACAAATGATTCAACAAAATTTTTAGTCCATCCTTTTAAACCAATTGTAGAATCAAATGGAGTTGATAATTCGAGAGAAAACCCATTTTTGAAAAAAACTTTATAATCAATAGCACGTTGCGAGGCAGTATCTTTTAATAAGCAACTGTAATTATAACCTCCTTGTTGAATAGATGTTTTTTTATTTGAAATATAAAGACTTGTATTGTGAATAATTGAATTCTCTATGCGTTTATCAATTTCTTTTATATTTCGAAAGTCGTAATCATTATATTTTTCAAAATTAATCTTAATATATTCATTACTTGATGGTGAATAATAGTATTTACTTGTGTTTTCAGAATAAAAATTATAAATAGTTGAGTCTTTTTTTGGTTTTACAAGCTGGTATTCTTTAAAAAATAACTCATAAAATTGTGTAGAAAGATTGTCAGTTATTTCGTCTTTTGATTTAAAACAAAACTTTAAGTCGGTGATATCTTTAATCGGATTTACATAATTAAAATCAGTTAATTTAAATGATTTAAAAAATATATTTTCAAAACTAATATTTTGAGGGGAAGACGCGAAAACAAAATAATAATGAACCCCTTTAATATAAATTTTCCCCAAAAACTGATGCCCTAATTTATTTTTAGCGGAAAATTGAATAGTTGGAAAACCCTGTTCATTTGATAATTGATATGTTTTATCAAATGAGAATGGATATCTCTCTAAAATATTTTTCGCCAGTTGTTTAAGTTCAAAAGTATCTTCTTCTAAGTAGTCAAAATCGTTATAAACTGCATGCTTTATTCCTAAAAATAATGCTGTTTTTTTTTGATAACCAACAATATCTTCAGTTTCGCCTATTATTAGAGGGCCATCAATTTTTGAATAAAAATAGTTTGATGGAATTTTTACCGAAAAACCTTTTGTTTTTGGAGTAAAATCGATTAACTCGTCTGACTTATTTTTAAATTGGATTGAATTAAAAAATCTTTTTGCATCGGAGCTGTTGTTATAATTATTTTTACCGCCCAATTTAAACATAATCATTTCTAAATCAGTAAAAAATATTTGATAATGTTGAACATCTCCATTACTTATTTCACTTACAATTTCAATACCTTTAATGCCATTATTTGTTGTTATTTGTTGTCTTAAAGTAATTTTTCCTGGAATAAATTCAAATAAAAGACTGTCAACTTTTTGAAACATAGCATCAACAGAAAAATTATATAAAGGTGCATGATGTTTTAAGCGCATAAGAGTATAAAAGCAACCATTTACCATATCGGCATGTATAAAGTAATTTAAAGTTTCAATATTTGATACTGGATAAAATTTACCTGGTAATTCAACTGAAAAAAGCGAATCACTTGAGATTTGTCTTTGAAAATCTCTTGGTTTTATCATTTTTTCTAATTTTTCGCGAATCACCAAACTTTTTTTGGAAAATTTTGGCATAATTGGTTCAACTGAATAACCTTTTTTTCTTAATAATTCAATAACACCATTATCGCCAGGTAAATGAGCCGCTCCAACCCCACTAAATAATGTTTTATTTTTTAAAACTGAATCGATAGTATTTACAAAAAAAATATTTCGTTCATTAATTAAAAAACGTTGATTATTTTTTGAGTTGGATTGCTTAGAGAGACTATCAAGATTATCTAAGTTTCCATTTCGATAAGCATCTTCTATTTTTTGAATATTTACATCACTATTTTTATAATTATCTGAAGTTTCATTATCTTCAGAAGATTCATCAGGCATATATGCTAAACGAGACTTTATCTCGGATTTAAAAAAATTTTCGAGGCTAATAATTTGTTTATTTAATTTAGAGGCAGATTGATAAATAAATAAATCGATGTATGTACTTTCTTCGAATTCTTCTTTTGCTGAGTTTTGGCGATAAAGCAAATCGTTAATAATATCTGGGTCGGAACTTAAAATAGCTTGAAGCAATTCTTTTTGTGGGAATAAAGTTCTGAAAGTAGTTTTATAAAAATTTTTATTACCCACATTATTTTCGCTAGATTTATTCAAGTCAGCAAGTTCTCCGATTTTTTGCATGTTTTGGAGCCACTCACCTGGATCGGTTTCCAAACCAACAACATCAACTGACTTTAAGGATTCAAAAAATTGATCAGACAAGTTGTAAGCAATTTTATTACTCACATGCATTGTTCCGTATAAATAAGAAGGTTTTTTTAATCCATTACCAGAAATTTTCCAGAGTAAAGAAGGATACTTTGTTCGATTCTGAGAAAAAAGCAAAGTAGGAAATAAAATATAAAATAAAAATAATCTCTTCATTTAATTTTATAAAATATAAACATAATTAATTATTTAATAAAACAAATTAAGATTATTAGATAGTAAAAAAAATAATTACTTAATGAATATTTGCTTCTGCTAAAAAGCGTTCAGCATCTAAAGCACCTATACAGCCGCTACCTGCTGCTGTTACTGCTTGGCGATAGGTTTTATCTGCACAATCTCCAACGGCAAAAACACCATCAATATTTGTTTTAGAAGTGCCTGGCTTAATCTGTAAATACCCTAAATCATCCATTTGCAATTGTCCTTTAAAAATTTCAGTATTAGGTTTATGACCAATGGCGACAAAAAAGCCTGTTACATTTAATGTTCGTAATTCATTTGTTAAAATGTCTTTAACAACAACACCTTCAACAGTTTCTTTTCCTAAAATATCATGAGTTTCAGAATGCCATAAAATTTCGATATTAGCCGATGATTTAACCCGATGTTGCATGGCCTTACTTGCTCGCATTTCGCCTTTGCGAATAATCATATATACCTTACGACAAAGTTTTGATAAATAAGTAGCTTCTTCAGCAGCTGTATCACCTGCTCCAACTATAACTACATCTTGTCCTTTAAAAAAGAAACCATCACATACAGCACAGGCACTTACACCACCAGCATTCATTCTTAAACGAGTTTCGTTTTCTAAACCTAACCATTTTGCTGTTGCTCCAGTAGAAATGATTATTGTATCGGCAGTAATTTCGATAGTTTCGTCAACCCAAACCCTTTTAGGATTTGATGATAATTCGGCTTTAGTTACTGATCCAAATCGAACTTGTGTACCAAAACGCTCGGCTTGAGCTTTAAGATCTTCCATTAAAACAGGACCAGTAACACCGTTTGGATAACCAGGAAAATTATCAACCTCGGTAGTTTCTGTTAACTGCCCACCAGGTGTTAAGCCAGTATATAAAATTGGCTTTAAATCTGCTCGAGCCGCATAAATAGCAGCTGTATAACCTGCTGGGCCGGAACCAATAATTAAACAACTGCTGTGTTCGTTATTTGATGACATAAAAAATATAGGATTAAATTAAAATTTTGATTTAGTTACAAATTATACAATTATAAATTAACGTTAAAAAAAACAGAAAATTAAACTGCTAGTTTTTTATAACGAGGTCTTTTTGGTTCGGTATTTCCTAAACGCTTTTTACGATTTTCCTCATATTCACTGTATCCACCTTCGAACCAATAAACAGAGCTATCGCCTTCAAAAGATAGAATATGAGTACAAACTCGATCTAAAAACCATCTATCGTGACTAATAATAACAGCGCAACCTGCGAAATTTTCTAAACCTTCTTCAAGAGCTCTTAAAGTATTAACATCTAAGTCGTTAGTTGGTTCATCTAATAATAACACATTACCTTCATTTTTTAAGGCCATAGCCAAATGCAAACGATTTCTTTCACCACCAGAGAGAACGCTTACTTTTTTTCCTTGGTCGCTACCTGCAAAATTAAAACGCGAAATATAAGCCCTTGAATTCATAGCTTTGCCACCAAGAATAATATTATCTAAACCACCACTTATAACATCATATACTGTTTTGTTAGGTTCGAGTTCTTTGTGGTTTTGATCCACATAACTGATTTTAACCGTTGGACCAACTTTAAAATCACCACTATTAGGTTTCTCTTCTCCCATGATCATTCTAAACAATGTTGTTTTACCAGCGCCATTTGGTCCAATAATACCGACAATTCCGGCAGGAGGTAGTTTAAAATTTAATCCTTCATAAAGTAATCTCTCGCCAAAACCTTTAGATACAAAATTAGATTCGATAACATCGTTACCTAAACGAGGTCCATTAGGAATAAAAATTTCTAAATTATCTTCTTTTGTTTTAGCATCTTCACCTAACATTTTCTCGTAATTATTTAAACGAGCTTTTTGTTTAACACCTCGTCCTTTAATCCCCTGACGAACCCAATCTAACTCACGGGCCAAAATTTTTTGACGCTTGCTTTCAGTTTTTTCTTCTTGTTTTAATCGGGCACCTTTTTGTTCCAGCCAAGAACTATAATTACCTTTCCAAGGAATACCTTCTCCCCTATCCAACTCTAAAATCCAACCAGCAACATTATCTAAAAAATAACGGTCATGGGTAACAGCAATAATTGTACCTTTGTATTGTTTTAAATGTTGTTCCAACCAATCTACGCTTTCGGCATCTAAATGATTTGTTGGCTCATCGAGCAGTAAAATATCAGGTTCTTGTAATAACAAACGACACAATGCAACTCTTCTTCGTTCACCACCTGACAGTACTTTAATTAACTCATTACTTTCTGGACATCTCAGAGCATCCATAGAACGTTCTAATCTATTATCTAAATTCCATAAATCGTTTAGATCGATTAACTCTTGAAGTTGAGCTTGACGATTTATTAATTTATCCATTTTATCAGGATTATTTAAAATTTCTTCATCTCCAAACTTATCATTGACCTCTTCAAATTCATTTAAAATATCCATATATTTTTGAACTCCCTCACGCACAATTTCAATAACCGTTTTAGTTTCATCTAATTTAGGTTCTTGCTCTAACATGCCAATTGAATAACCTGGAGATTGATGAATTTCTCCAATATAATCTTTATCCAATCCAGCAATAATTTTAAGTAACGTAGACTTACCTGAACCGTTTAAGCCTAAAACACCAATTTTAGCACCATAATAAAAAGATATATAAATGTCTTTTAACACTTGCTTTTGAGGTGGATGTATCTTAGATACATTTACCATACTAAATATAATTTGACGACCTTCAGGGACAGTAGACATAATAAAATAAATTTAAATTTCTAAATTAAGAAATGTTTGATAATTAAATAGATAAAATTAGCAACTTTTATAAGAACAATTCTATTATGAGCATTGAATAAATGTTAAAACATTGTGACTAAAAAAATCATTAATTAAATAAATTTGATTAAAAGTAAACATAAAATAATAATTGTTTAGTATGAAGAAACTAAAATAAGACAAAAAAAAACCTTAACATAAATGTTAAGGTTTTTCTAAGTTAATCTTAAATTACTATTTTCCTTTTTTACCACCTTTTGAAGCAGCAGCAATTGAATCAGCAATTCGGGTTGAGTCAGCAACACGAGCAGCTTCTGCAGCGGCAGCGGCAACAGCAGCATCAGCAGCAGCGGTTGAATCAGCTATACGAGTAGCTTCAATAGCAGCAAGTGAATCAGCTATTTTTTGTTCAGTAGCAGCAATTTCCTCTTTAGAGGGACCACAAGCTACAAATGCAGTTGACAAAATAGCAACTACAATAATTGAAGATAATTTTTTCATTTTGATTTTTTTTAATTTTAGAATGTAAATTTAAGTTTAATTTTTAAATAAAAAAAATTATTGTAAAATTTAATAATAGATGTGTATAAGGAAAATATTTAATTATTTGAACTAGACTAATACATAATTTTAAAATTTGATGGATTTTTAATTAATTATTTTTTTGAACTTTTATTTAATTATTATTTAATTTTAATATGAAATCTTGTTATAGATATAAAATTATATAAACATATAAATATCTAAAACTAAAAAAGCGTCTAATTTAAATATTATTATTTCCACTCGGTTGACTCACTTAGTATGTGACGAACATCGTTAAAAAAAATAGATGCTTTATTATTTTCATTTTCGGTTAATAGGGCTATTTGTTTTTCGGTAATCAAATAATATCCATTAATCAAACCGGAAGAATTATTATCAGACTTTAATGCCCATACCCAAAAGGGCAGATAATCGCAATTAGTAATTTCAACTTTACCGTTTTTACGATTACAGGTTAATCTAATCATAATACCGCCATCACAATATCTATTGGTTTGAGCAGAAACAAAATTACCCAAACTATAAGCAACAGGAACAGAAATTGAATCGTTATTTATATTTGTTATTTTAATTTTTTTTATGGGCTCAACAACATGTGGATGCGAACCAATAACTGCATTGGCTCCATTTTTTGCCAATAGTCTGGCTATTGAAATTTGATTTTCATTTTCTGCAGTTTGATACTCAGTACCCCAATGCATTATAGGAATAATTAAATCGGCCCCTAAGTTTTTGGCTTTATTAATTGCATTAATCATAACAAATGAATCAATCATGTTAACCATATTAGGATGAGTAACTGATAATCCATTAGTACCATAAGTGTAATTTAAAATAGCAATTTTACATCCAGCTACTTTGATAATTAATGGATAGTTTTTTTTAAATTCTGATGTATCAACAAAAGTTCCTGTGTGAGGCATCTCGATACTATCGAGAACTCGTATTGTTCGTTCTAATCCATATTTTCCTTTGTCTTGAGAATGATTATTTGCATTAACTAATGCATCAAATCCAGCATTTTTTATTGAAACTGCATAGGCATCAGGAGAAGAAAACTGAGGGTATCCAGAATAAGGTTGACCTGCAAGAGTAACTTCCAAATTAGCAATTGCCCAATCACAACTTTTTATATACGGCGAAATAAATTGAAACCAATGATCAAACTCATATTTACCTGTAGAAAAATTATACGCTGTATTTATCATTTGTAAATGGCCCATCATATCGCCACCAAAAAGCAATGTAAAAACAGTATCAGGCTTACTTTTACTCTTAGTAATTAATTTAGATGTATTGATTTTACTTGAAGAAAAATAGTAAGAGGAAGAGGAATAAGAATAAGTTAAGGCAAAAATAGAAATAAAACAAATTATAATAAAGAACAAAAAAAAATATTTAAAAGACCTCATACTTTACTAAAAATGTAAAAACATGCTAACTTAAATAATCCTAATTAATAAAATAAATTTGAATTATTGGCCTGCAGTATCTTTATTGACTTTCAATAGTTCAACTTCAAAAACCAAATCGCTTTTTGGAGGAATTGCTCCTGGATAACCTTGTTCGCCATATGCTAAATCAAATGGAATAAAAAATTTGTACTTAGCTCCTTCTTTCATTAATTGAACACCTTCAGTCCAACCTTTAATTACTTGATTTAAACCAAAATCAATAGGTTCGCCACGTTGAACACTACTATCAAAAATTTTTCCATCAGTAAACATTCCTGTATAATGAACTTTTACATTACTATTAGCACTTGGCATTGCACCAGTTCCTTCTTTTAATACGATATAGCGCAAACCACTTTTAGTAACAGTGCCATTTGCAAATTCAATTAAGCATTTTTCGTTAGCTGCTTTTCTTGCTATTTCAGCAATCTTCTCTTTAGCTGCAATTTTCTCTGCCATTCCTGCTTTTTCGTTTTCAAATGCTGTTGCGGCATTAAATGCTTCAGAATCTTTACCTTTTCTTAAAATAACTAATTTAACTAAGGTGTCATTTCCTACAATTTTATTAACCACATCTTGTCCCTGAACAACATGACCAAAAACAGTATGTTTACCGTCCAACCAAGATGTTTCTTTATGAGTAATAAAAAACTGAGAACCATTTGTTCCTGGGCCAGCATTAGCCATACTTAATATACCTGGACCAGTATGCTTTAGAGTTTCGTCAAACTCATCAGAAAATTTGTATCCAGGGTCTCCAGTTCCTGTTCCCAAAGGACAAACTCCCTGAATCTTCAAGACAGGAATTGCTCTATGAAATTTTAGTCCATGATCATAAGGAA
>SXGQ01764606.1_pt1 | contig 14883 bp, 1 predicted proteins | sample 3178371 | NCBI WGS metagenome assembly SXGQ01 (sample SAMN11356859, study PRJNA531348) | freshwater metagenome | isolation source: freshwater sample F1-20 | place: China: Fuxian Lake, Yuxi | collected 2017-12-25
CCCCTCCGTCCGCCACCACACCTACATCCGCCTCGAGGACACCGGCATCGCCGGCGCCACCTTCGGCGTCGAACCCGGTGGCGTCCTCGCGTGGGTCTCCCCAGACCAGGCCGGGTGCGTCAACTGGTCCGCCATCGCCCAAGGTGGCCTCACCTTCACCAAGGAGACCATCATGCAGTTCCAACTCGCACGCGCCGTCCCCGGTGCCCTCCTCTGGGTCCTCGACGGTGCCCGCAACGGCGAACTCTATGAAGTCGATGCCTCAGGCACCGCCACCTACGTCACCGCCGACTACTTCAAGGCCAACCAGGACCACTTCACCAAGGTCTGGGCCAACGTCATCCCCGTCAGCACCTCACAGGTCGATGGCCTCGCCTCCCGCGGTGCCGTCAGCCGCTAGCATCCGCCCCCCTCTCCCGTCGCAACGGGTGAGGGGGGCTTCCCCATGACCATTCAGCACCCCAAGCACATGACACGTTCCGGAGGCAATCGGTGATGCGCGCAACATGGCACCGGGCACTCGTCGGTCTCGGCATCGCCGTGGGCGTCGCCGTGGCCGCGTTCGCCACCGTGACCGCCACCGCCGACACCATCCTGCCGACCGCCACGCCCTCACCGGTCTCGGCGCCCGCGCCGACCGCCGTCCCCGGCGGGACCGTCACCCCGGTGCCAGTGGTTCCGGTTCAACCGACCAGTACCCCCACCACAACGGGCGCGCTTTCCGCGATACCCACCGCGACCGCCACCGACGCGACCGCCATCGCCGCGACCGCGACCGCGTCGGCCGTTCCCGCCGCCACCGCGATACCCACCGCGACCACCGTCACCCGGCCTGCACGCTTCGTGGCCCGGTTGGCCTCGCGGGGCATCGTCGCGAGGGCAGACACCGCGACACCCTCGGTCGACCTCACCCTCGCGCCCGTCACGTCCACGGTCCTGGGACCCGGCCAGACCATCGCCCTCGACCTCATCATGCGCGCCGGGTCCACCGGCATCGTCGGCTTCGACGGCTACCTTGACTTCGACCCGGCCCGCCTGCAAGTCACCAGTGTCGACATCACCGGCAGTCCACTGGAGGCCGTCCTGCAGAACAACTGGGACAACCGCACCGGGCACGTAAACCTCTCGGCCGGTGCGTTTGCCAATCAGTCCTCCGGCGCATACCCATCCGGCTACTTCCGGGTCGCCCGGATCACCATTCGCCCAACCGACCCTTTCACCACCACCAGTTCGCTTGCCACCACCACCCTCAGCTTTGCGTCCGATTACCTGTCGGGGCGCGAGACCGCCGTGCTAGCACCGGGGGGATCGGTCCTGCGCCAGAAGACCCCGGCCACGATCACCCTGGATCCGGCCGCCGTGGCACCGCCGGAAATCGCGACATCCACCTTCACCTCCATCTACCGGGGCATACCCGGTGACGTGACCTTCACCGTCCTCGGTGCGAACAACCGACCCCTCGCCGGCGCCTCCTACACCGCCACCTTCCTGCCGGGTGGTGCCAGTACCGTGACCCCGTCCACCGGCACCACCGATGCCAATGGACGGGCGACCATCAGCATCGCCCCCGACCCGCAAGGCACCGCCACCAGTGGCATCGTCGACCTTGCGGTCACCGGAACCGGCGTTCCCGGCGGATCGGTCACGCTTAGCCGCCTGATCACGATCGCCACGCCGGTGCCGGTCGCCGTCACCATCGCCTCACCGACCTTCCTCTCACCGACCTTCCGCGTCCTCCGCGGCACCGTGCCCCTGCTTGCCACCGCGACATTCGGCACCGTTCCCGCCGGAACAACATTCTCGGTGGAGTTGGCCTTCACCACCGATGCCTCGAACCCGGATGCCACCGTCTGGGCGACCATCAGCATCGCCACCATTGCAGACCCGGCAACCGGGCGTGCCGAAGCATCGTGGGATACCACCGTTGCCGCCCTTGCACCGCCGGGCACCACCCGCCAAGGGGTCGTCCTGCGCGCCACCGCCCGCGCGGTGAACGCCGGCATCACCGTCGGCCTCAAAACCACCGAAGTTACCGGTCTCGTCATCGACAACCAGGCGCCGACCCTTGACGCCGTCGCCCTCAATGGCACGCCAGTTGCCGATGACGCCACCCGTCACCTGCACATCGCCACCCGCACCTTCACGTTCACCGGGATCACCGAAGCCGGATCAACCGTCCGTGCCTACCGCCTGCCAACCCTCGGTGCCACCCGGACAGATCCGATCGCCACCGCCATCGCGACAACACCGAATGACGAGAGTGCCTTGCGCGCCGTCACCCCGAACAGTGGCGTCGCCCCACGCACCATCACCACGCCGGCCACCGGCACCTTCACGCTTGTCCTGCCAGACTTCACCGAGGCGGACGAGACCGCCACCGGCTTCTACCTCGACCTCGACGCCACCGATCCGGTGGGCAACACCGGGCCGGTCACCCTCGCCACCGCCAGTGGCACCGCAACCATCACGCCCAACCCATGGACCGTCTGGGTCAGTGTCGATACCGTCGCCCCGCGTGTCGCGTCCATCGCCACGCCAACCTTCGATCCCGGCATCGGGCAGGCACCACTCCCGATCACCATCACCTTCACCGAGGCGGTCGTTCTCACCCCCGCCGACTACGGTGGCAAGGTCCGGTTCGAACAACTCTTTGACGCGATCCCGAGGATGGTGCCGGCGACGATGTCGGTCACGTGCGCGGATGACCCCGCGCCCACCGTAGGCTCATCCGCGTCCACCCGCGCCATCATGCCCGCCTCCGGCCCGGTCAATGCCCCGCTTGCGTTGCCAACCGTCGCCACGCGCAACGTTTCCCCCTGCAGTGCCGGGACCCGCGAGGTCGCCATCATCCCCACCGAACCCCTCTACCCGGGCAGCACCTACATCGTGACCATCGGCGATGCCACCGTTCCCGCCAGGGCAGTCAGGGACCTTGCGGGCAATACCCTCGCCACATCCCTGCCGGATGGCCCGCCCACCAACACCGTCACCTTCCTGGCACCGGGTGTCGTTGCCTACCCACAGGTTGGCATCACCGGCATCGAGACCGACGCCGTCATCCACAGCACCGCGGCCACCCCATTGCCCCTGCGCGCCGCCACTGCGAACATCGACACTCCCCTGACCTGGCGGCTTTGTGCGAACGCGTCGTGCAGTGATGCCGACGGGGGCACCATCACGCCCATCGGCATCGCCTCGCCCACGTTCTCGCTTGCGACGACGACGTTCGATGTCGTGAACTGGGACACCATGGCCACCAACGGGTCGGGCGTCCGCACCTTCCCGGACCGCGCCGACGCCTACATCGTCGTCGAGGGGCGTAACCTGCGCCTCTCCGGCCAGGCCGGGTACACGCGAGACGTCCGGCACATCACCCTGCGGTCCACGCCTCCCGAGATCAACGGGGAACAGATCCGCGCCGTGCCGTGCGCCTCCGGGGAGCCGGGCGATGCGACGCTGGTCGCAAATGCCATCTTCAACATGGCCCAGGACTGCGACCAGGATGTCACCGGGTTCCAAACCACCGTCACCGGCACCATCCAGAATGCCGTCGGAGGAACCATCACCGTCACCGCCCAGGTTGGCAGCGGCACTCCCGTCAACCTTGTCACCGCAAAGCCCTACGGACGCACCGGCACCGTCGCATGGACCACCCTCGGAGATGACCCGCGAGGATGGGTGACCATTCCCAATGGACGTGAAGTCACCATCGGCGTGACCGCGACCGACCGTGCCGTACCGGTGCCGAACGTCGCCTCGGCAACCGCGACCGCGCGCGTCGATACTGTTGCGCCAGTCGTTGTCCTGAACTATCCGGCGAATGCCACCCGGTTGTCAGCCCCGAATGGCACTCTCGATGTGCCTGTGACCGGTGGCACCGAACCGTTAAGCACCGTGGAACTCAATCTTCGCCGGATTGATGTCCCTTCGACGATCTTCGAAGAGTACCGTCCCGCCACTTCGACCTTCGCGTTCCGGTTCCCCGCCACTGGTGGCACGAACATCGGACCCGGCACCTACCAGGTGACCGCGCGGGCCACCGACGACGCCGGGAACCCAGGCCGAGTGGCCACAAGCACCTTCCAGGTCACCCCGCCACCACCCGTCGCCATCCTCGGCGTCCCGGGGGCCAACGGCAAGGTCGGCAAGGGTGACGATGCCGATCCGGATACCGATGGCGTCCAGATTGTCCTCCAGGGAAACCTGCCGGTTGACACGACTGCCGCACAGGTCCCTGAAGGCCTGGTGGCACGCCTGATCCGCAATGGCAAGGACGCCCTCGGGGACGGCAACCGCCCAGTGATCGCACCGGTGATCTACGCCGTTCCCACGTACACCTTTGCCTTCCCGGCCCTCTCGTTCCGCGCCGACGCCACCGCGGAGTACACCGTCGTCACCAGTGACGATGCCGGCAACCGGTCGGCACCTTCCAATGCGGTCGACCTCACCGTCGACCTCACCGCGCCGGCCTTCACCGTTGCCACGCCCCGTGACGGCGCCACGGTCGGATCCCTCCGTCCCGAACTCGCCGCGGTCATCGCGCCATCGGCCAACGGAACCTACGACACTTCCCGTGTGCAGTTCGAGGTCCGCAAGGCCGCCTCGCCTACCTTCCGCCTGATCCGGGACATGACGATCGACCCGGCCACCCTTGCGTCAGGGTCCGATGGTGCCGGGGTCGTGCGCGTCACTCCAGACGACTGGAACAATGCCGGCGTCCTGGATGGCGTCGAGGCACCCGCCACCGAGAACTATGTGCTTCGCGTCACCGCCACCGATGATGTCGGCAACATCCGGGCCGCGAGTTCCACCTTCGTCCTCAAGCCGGGTGTCCCGTCAGTCACCATCACCCAGGGAGGCGCGGCCGTCCTGGGAACCGTTGACGTCAGTGGCGACGCACCACCGGAGATCGGCGTGACGGCCGGGGTGACCGGCGAAGGCGTCACGCTTCGCAGCGTCACCGCCACCATCCGGAACCGCGCCGGAACCGTCACGACAACCGTCCCGCTAACCGGCGAGGGCACAAGCCGCACATTCGATTTCTCAACGATCCCGTTGCCAAACGGCACGATCCACGATCTTGCCGTCACCGCCACGGATAGCAACGACCGGTTGGCAACCGCCGGGGCCACCCTCCGCATTGTCCGCCCGCGCGACCTCGCCGTCACCGTGCAACGCGGGGGCAGTGTCGCCACCGGCACCATGGTCATCCTGCGCCGCGATGGTGGTGACCTGCCGCCCGTATCAGTCGACCAAGTGACATCAAGTAGCGGCATCGCAACCTTCACCGGCGTCCGGGGCGGGCCCGTCCTGATCGCGGTCAAGGACGTGCCCGGCTATCCCGTCACCACCGTCGCCGCCAACGTCACCGAACCGCACGCCGCCGCGACGTGGACCTTCACCATCGACCTCGACGCCCTCAACCCGAACACGGTCACGACCACCCTGCGGGGCCTGCCGGCATCCGTGTCCGGTTCGGCATCGCTTGGCAGTCTTGTCAAGGTCGATGTCATCGCCCCGTCCGGCGCACAGTTCAGTGACACCGCGATCGGCAGCGCAACGTCGGGGTTGGTGCATACCTTCGCGAACAGCATCGCCAGGATCGACCGTCAGGTCACACCGGCATCACCCGTCGCCACCGGTACCGTCGTGACCACGACCACCCACTTGCCCAGGGGTGCGGTTGCCTGGCGCGTGATCCCGACCTTGTCCGGGTCGGCCGCCGATGACGCCAAGGGCAAGGGTGCATCCGAAGCCGCAGCCGTCTTCGGTTCCGGCACCACCGGCGAGAACGTGCCGGTCAGTTTCCGGTACGCCGCCACCAACCTGCGCGTCAAGTCCCTGTCCGGGACGGTCTCCCGTACCGATGGCAGTTCGGTACCCGGGGCCACCATCGTCATCGCGCAACCGGGCGGCCTGAGTGTCACGACCACGACAACCCTCGTAGGTACGTTCGGTCCGGTCCTCCTCGAGGCCGGTGACTACATCGTCACCGCCGTCGCAAGTGCGGGTTCCGATTGGTTGCCCGGACGCGCCGGACGCATCTCGTTTGCCCCGGGTGATCCGCCAGTCGTCGAGGCCGGCACCGTCGATCTCCGGGTCCTCGCCGCCGGTGGGACCGTTCAGGCGCGGGTGACCCGGGCGGTCGCCGGAAGCCCTGCAACCCTCGCCACCGGCAAGGTCATCCTCAACGGGCAGGGCCAGGTCATCACTGCCACCGCCGGCGCCGCCGTCCTGCCGGGCCAGGATGCCTCCACCGGCCCGAACGTCACCATCGCCGCCCCCTCGGGCATCTATGTCCTCACCGTCGTACCCGATGACGCTTCCCTGACACCACCCGATCCATTGACCATCCGGGTCATCGACGGCAAGACCCGCACGATCACCGCAGACGAACTTCCACCGATGGAAAAGACCCTCGGGCGCCTCACCGGTCTGGTGCGACTGACTACCGGCGAACCGCTTGCCGGTCTCACCGTGCAGGCGCGTCGCGATGGCGAGGCATCGGTCATCCCCGCAACCACCGACGATGCCGGCATCTACAGCGTCGCCGCCCCGGCCGGTTCCTACATTGTCAGCGCGGTCATCCCGCGTGGCGCCGCCCTCCTGCCGGGCAACGCGATGGCCGCCGTCGTCGTCGCACGCACCACCACCACCGTCGGCGACCTGGCCATTGCACCTGCGGCTGCCGTCATCGAACGCAACCTTGTGAAGACCGGCGGTTCCCTGACCGAGGACGAGGCCGCCGGCCTTTCCGGAACCGCCTTCGTCAAGAACCTCGCCACCGGCGCGGGCACCAGCATCACCTTCTCCGGCACCCGCGTCCGCATCAGCGTGCCGGTTGGCACCTACCGACTGGGCATCGCGGTCATCGCCGGCGGCTTCCTCGCCCCGGAAGCCGAGACAGGCATCGTCGCCAGTGCCTCGGCTCCCAACGTCGCCACCCGCACCGTGACACCAAGCAACATCCCGGTGACCGGCAATCTCGTGACCGGCCAGACCGACACTGCCGCGGGAACCAGCGTGGCCCTGCGCACCGTCGTGCGCGCCACCGGAACCAGCGGACCCGCGTCCGGTGTCGTCAACCTCACGGAAAGTACCCCCGCCGGCGCATTCACCTTCGCACTTGCCCCCGGCACGTGGCGCCTTGCCTCGTCACCAGATGCCAGTCAGGGCTACCTCACCAACCCCGACCGGCCCTACACCATGGTCACCGTCGATGCCAATGGCACGTCCGTCCCGGCATCCCCGGGCATCGACCTGCGGGCCGCCTCGCGCACCGTGACCGGGACGGCTTCGGTCAGCATCAACAACACCGATGTCCCTCTCGCCGGGGTGAAGGTTCGCCTGGAGGTCACCGGTTCGACCGGTGGTGCGCTTTCCCTCTCCGAAGTGACCGACCGCGACGGTCTCTTCACCTTTGCTGCACCCACCGGCACCGCCACCATCTCGGCCTCGGGTGCCTCCGCCCGCTACGGCACTTCCGCCGGTGGCGTGACTGCCGACGATCCCGCCTACGTCATCGACCCCGCCCCGGCCGGCGTGCCCGATGGCATTGCACCCGTCTCCATCCGCTTCACCAACGCCAGCATCAAGGTGGCAGGCACCGTCGCGACGGTTGACGGACGACCCGTCGGCGGCGTGACCGTCAGCGCTTCCAGTAACGGCCTGGTGCGCACCACCACCACCAGTGGCGGTAAGGATCCGGGACGCTACGAGTTCCGTCTCAGTCCCGGTGTCTGGGGCCTCATGGCCGCCACCGAGGTCACCCGCGCCGATGGGTCGCGCGTTCCCGCATCCAGTGTGGATACCCCGGTGACCGTCGTGTCCACCGACCAGACCGGGCAGGGCCTCACCCTCATCGAAAGTGCCGTCGAACTCCCGCCATCGGCCACTGCCGGTGCCGACACGGAAACGGGCGGGCAGGTCCGTGCGGGCAAGGACAGCGCGCAACTTGTGCTTGCCCCGAATGCCGTCTCCGAAGCGGTGAACGTCTCCATCGACCCCTTGGGCAACGTGCCGTCCGTACCGGGCTTCTTTCCGTTCGGTGATGCCTTCCGGATCAGCGCCACCACCGCCTCCTCCAACCAGGCCGTCGGCACCCTCGCCGTCGATTCGACCATCACCATCACCTACTCGCGCACCGACCTCGCCAAATTCTCGGCCACCGGCAATCAGGTGCCCGCCACGGCAACAGACCTCCGGGCCGCCCTCTTCGATGCCAGTGCCAGCAGCTACACCGCGTTCGATGGTGCCGTCGCCACCGTCATCGACGACGCCACCGGCCAGTTCGTGATCTCCACCACCAACCTCGGGACCTTCGTCCTCACCACACGCAGCGCCCTTACCCGAATCGTGCCCATCGTCACCGGCGTGACCGCCGCGACGCCGTCGTCCGGCACCCTGAACACCGGTGCCAGCGTCGCGATCACGGTCAACTTCGACCTGCCCGTCACCGTCGTCACCAGTGGCGGAACCCCGCGCATCGCCATGGGCACCGGAACCAACGGCGCCGCCCGCACCCCGGCCACTTACGCCACCTACACCTCCGGGTCGGGAACCACCTCCCTCACCTTCACCTACACCGTCGTCTCCGGCGACGCCGCCTCCGACCTCGACTACGCCTCGGCCTCCGCCCTTGAGGCCAATGGCGGCACCATCCGCAACGCCGACGGTTTCAATGCCACCCTCACCCTCGCCACCCCGGGTCAGGCCGGATCCATCTCCATCGGCAGTGCCATCGTCATCGACACCACGACAGTCCCCGCCACTCCAGTACCCACCACCGGTGGCGGTGGCGATTCCGGCACCACAACAACGGCGCCGGTCACGACGGCAAAACCGGTCATCTCGGTGGTGGTCTTGCCGGGCGCCGCGCCGGGCGCCGCGCCGGGCGTGCCTGCCCTGCCCATCGCGCCCGTTTCTTCGGGACCGGCCGGCACGGTCACCGGGCCGCCGGGCCTGTCGACCGACGGGTTGTCCGGGGCCATCGCCGCGATTCCTGGTGGCCTGTCGCCGGCAGCGGCGGCCACGATCGGCGAGGCACTTGGCGCGGTGGACGTCCGGACCGCACGGGCGTTCATTGACACCATGGTCGGCCTGCCGGCCGCGCAGGCGGCACATGTTCTTGGGGTGATCGCTTCCGGAACTGCCGAAGAGGCACGCGCCGCGATCGCGGCGACAAGTACCTTGCCGCCGGGCGCCACGATCGCCCGGCCAGGTGGCTCGTTGCGGGCACCGGGTGGCGCGGAAACCTTCACCTACTCCCTCGACGAGGATGCGGCCCCAGCGCAAGCCCACCTCGTGGGCGACGTCGAGGTGGCAGGCGCACACCACGCCACCACCGCGCGCGGCCCCGTCGTCTTCCTCGTCCGTGGCGGGCAGGCGGCCCTCGTCACCCGCCCGCGGGCCGGCGCATGGCCGGACTTGCGCTTCCCGCTCCTCGCCGGGTTCCTGGCCGGGACCGGACCGTCGGTCGCTCTTCCTGCCGACGCAACCTCGCTCACCTTCGAACCGGCACCCGACGGACTGAACATCGTCGAACGTGGAAGCCTGGGCGGCGGCATCGTCGTCCCGATGGCGCGCCCGTTCGCGATCCGGGTCGAGGCAACCAACCCGTCGGCACGCGTGGGCTTCGCCCTGCCATCGCCAAAGGTCGGGGGGGGCCAGGTCCTCGCGTACCTCCACTCCCTGCGCGCGCCGGATGGGAAGTTCCAGGGCTACCTCCGTGCCCCGGCGGCCTTCGACGGCGCGACCGGTTCGCAGACCTGGACCCTCGACACCCGTGCCTCCACCGACTTGCTGGTTCTGGTGGCCGCCATCCAGCCGGGATACGTCCAGAACTTCGACGCGGGGGCGCGCTTCTACTCGGGCCCGGACAACCTCGCAATCGACTTCGGCGAGGCAGGCCCGGCCTTCACGACGTTTACCGTGGTCGGCCCGCAGGTCGGCGCGCGCATCTTCGTCTACAGCCCCGTTTCGAAGGGGTACGGATGGATCGACGCGACCGGCGTCGGCCCTTCGGGACCGCCCCGACCCGACGCGGCACCGTCCCCGGACACCACGACGGCCGATCCAGTCACGCCTGCGCCTCTCGAACCCCCACCGGGTCCGCCGACCGATCGCCGCCCTGACTTCGTCCAGAACCTCAGCGCCACCGCCCGCCTGTTCTCCAGCCCGTATGACGACGCGGCGGACTTCGGCCCGATCGGGGCAGCGTTCGTGACGTTCGTGGTCGTCGGTGGTCCGGAGAATGGCCACCTGCACGTCTACAACCCGACCACCATGAATTACGCCTGGATCGAAGCCCGCGACCTCGCACCGGCCGACCCTCCCGCCCCCTAGACCGGCACCCGGCCCAGACACCGGCGGGCACCACCACCTCTACCGGAAACCGAGACGGTACCGGCACCAGTCAGGTTGACATCGTCGTGACCCCCGCGTATGGTCATTGATCAAGTCGTGACAGTTCGGTGCCGTCTCTTGCTTTCTGGCGACGTTCACTTATTACGATGCAATAGCGTTGATGATAATGTTCAATGCAGTTTGGTGGTTGCACGCTGTTCAGTGATTTGCATCACAGCCGGTAGCGGTTCGTCGTGGTCCACCGAACCGGAATGTTCAAGGTAGCGCGCCTGGAGGCAAAGGTGCAGCGGGTCGGGCAAGGGCTAATCGTCGGCGCCGTCAGTCTCATGGCCATGTTGACCATCGGGACTGTAAAAACATATGCCGAAAACTCACCGATCCAGACCGCCCCCATCAAGGTGTCGCCAGTCGCGACGGTCTCACCGGTACCCGCCAATCCGGTGGGCACGCCGGCCAGTCGCGCGGTACGCACTGCGGTCACCGCACGGGGCATGAACCCGGACACCTGCAACACCACCATCACCGCGCCCACGACCGATTGCCCGGTCACCATGAAACTGGTTGCAACCAATCTCAGTGCCGCCACCACCACCTTCCGCATCGGCGACACCGTCCGGTTCGACATCGCACTGGCAACCATCCGCAACGTCGAGATCAACGCCATCCAGGCCTACCTCGACTTCCCGGTTGCCGATCTCCTGCTTGTCGCAGGACCGACGAACCTCACCCCCCGGCCGGTATCTTCGGCGGTCCTCGCCGATGACAGGATCGTTGCCGTCGCATCCGGTGCGTTCACCCTGAATGCATCCGTCCTGAAGAACAGTTACACCCAGTCCGGGAACGCCCCCAACGTCGTCGGGCACATCAACTTCGATGCCGGCGTCGCCCTCCCTTCCAGTGGAACCGCCTCCACCATCCCCCTGGCGCCCGGGACCGACACCGTCATCGGCAGTGTCCACCTGCGCATCCGCAACAACCCGGTCAGTCCACCGACCGCCAACCACACCGTCTCCCTGAAGGATTCCGCCTCGCCAGATGGCCGGTACGGCGTCGTCTCCGTCGTCGGTGGCACCACGACCGGCACCAACATCCTCGGCCCGGTCTCCGGCACCACGGTCGCCGTCGAGCAGACCATCGCCACCCTGACCGCCAACCCTGCGACCCCGGTTGCGGGCACCGTCCGGCGCATCGGTGATGTCGTTCCCGTCGCCCTCGTCATCAATCCCGTCACCACCGTGCGCAACGCCAACCGTGCCCGCGTCACCGCCACCTTCAACACCGCCGACTTCCTCCCGGTCAGCGGGCCAACCGGATCACCCCCGACCGCCGTGACCGCGGGTGCTACCTCGAACTTCGCCGATACCACCGGCAGTGTGTTCGGGTCACCCACGTCAACCTCGGCCTACACCGTCTCCGGGACTACCGGAACGGTCACCGTCACGGTCACCGGCAACCACCTCGCTGTTGATGCCGGGTCAGGTCCCCACGTGATCGCCACGGTCTACTTGCGACCGTTGCGCCGGGGCAACCTCGACATCAATACCGCCACCACCACCATCGGCGAGTTCACCGCCAGTGGCGACAACCCGGACTTCAACTGGACAGTCACCACCACCGGCGCGGTATCGGCGGTTCCTGCCGTGCGGGGCACCATCGGCCTCGGCCTGACCGTCGCATTCCCACCCGCGGTCACCTCCGGCCTGGCCCCACCACTCGAGGTCACCACCACTGGCACCGTCGCCACCGGCACGGTCACCGACCTCCGGTTCCTCGATGTCCAGATTGCGGCCCTCGCCGGGACGGCCGACATGCAGCAGGCCGACCGCTTCGACCTCGACATCGCCTACGACCCGGCGCAGATCAGCTTCGCCACCACCCCCGCCAGTGGCACCGACTTCGCCCTGGCCAGTGGCACCGACGCCAACGGCAGCACTGCCGTCGCGGTCACCACACCCGGAACGGTGCAGGTCCGTCTCGTGCGCACCGCGACACCCTCCCTGCTGACGGCCCCGACCGCCGTGATCCGCCTGCGGTTCAGCGTCCGGGCCGGCACCCCTGCCACTTCGGCGGTCACCCTGGGCATCGCCACCACCACCGATATCCGCCAGAAATCAGGGACTACGTTCGTCACCAACCTCTACGACAGCGGTCGCGATGCGCAACCCCTCGATGTCCTTCCCACAGTCACCCGCCAGAAACCATCGGTCCTCACCGTCGAAGCCCTCCTGCAGGGCCGGGACGCCTCCGATGCGGATGCACGCTTCATCCAGACGATGCGCATCGGCCTGCGCCGGCCCGGCGAAACGGACTTCGCCACCCGGCGCGCCCAACCGGTCACCCTCCCGTCGGTTGCCACTGACCCCACCAACCCGGCCGTCGTGTCGGCCACGATGCGCTACACCGGCACCAGTGCCCGCAAGGCCGGTTCCACCACGCCCCTGAGTACGGTGACCATCGAAGACCTCGAACCGGGCACGTACGACGTTTTGGTCAAGGGCCGGTCCGCCCTGACCGTCATCATCCGGGGCATCTCCCTGACACCCGGGCAGATCACCCTCGCGCCGGCAGCCACCGTCACAGGCCTGCCCGAGGGTGACGCCTCCGGTGACGACGCCATCAATGGTGCCGACTTCGTTGCCCTTTCACGCACCTTCGGGACCGAGACGACGGGGACAGCCGACTTCAACCAGTCCGGCTACGTCGACGCCTGGGACTTCAGCCTCCTGGCACGCAACTTCGGTCTCGGCGGACAACTGAACCTCGGGAACCTCACGGTTGCCCCGCCATTGCCGGAAAGCCTTGTCCAACCGGTCGATCCCTCAGACCATGAGATCACCCTTGCCCTGCCCGCCGGGGTCACTCTCGACGAGGCACGCGTGATCGTCTCCGGCACCGCGACCATCGTGGCCACGTGCGCCCCATCGCAACCGGACGGGATCACCTGCACCGCCGACACCGCGACGCGCGTGACCCTCGTGGCCACAACCGATGGTGGCGCCGGAAGCGGTGGCACCGTCACCCTCGGGCGGTTCACCCTTGCCCCGGGGACGCCGGGTACCGGCAACGTCTCCGTGACCCTTGCCGAGGCAACCGGCCACGACAGTGCGACACCATCCACCACCGTGACCGTCCGTGCCCCGGTCTCTGGCACAGTCATCACCGTCGATCCCGCCGCCACCTTCGATCTGGATGTCACCACCCCGGAAACCGGAAGTCTCACGGCAAGCATCAACCTGACAGTGGGTGGTGTGGCCACCGCCACGGGCGGACGCGCGACCATCGACTACGATCCGGCACACTTCACCGCCACCTGCACCGGGACCCAACCGGACGGGATCACCTGCGATACGCAAGTGCTTTCCGGACGGGTGTCATTCACTCTTGACCCCGCCGTCGCCACCTTCACCAGCGGCCCGGCAAGCATCGGCACCGTCACCCTGACCGCCAAGGCGAGTGCCACTGGCGCAGGTAACCTGCGCGCCAGTGTGGCCGGCCTCACCGATTCCTTGTCGGACCCATCCGCCCGCACTGTCCTGGTCACCGCACCATCGGCACCCGGGGCCGAGACGCGCCGCTACACGGTCACCAATGGTGCCGTTAGCAGCCTGCGTGCCCGCACCACGGTCACAGCCTCAAGGGTCTCCACCCGCACCACCGGGGCCGCCGCAACCATCTGGCTTGCGTCGCCTGCCCTCGATGTGGCCGTTGCCCCCGGATCAATCGTGCCAGTCAGCATCGGTGTCACCACCGGAAGCCGGGCCATCGACGCCACGCAGGTCGTCCTTGCGCCAGGCAGTGGGTTCGAGTTCGTCGATGCCTCGGGGGCAAGCACGGCAAACATCCTGACCCGCGCCACCGGCAGTCCCCTGCCCGTGATCCTGCGCCAGGCACTCGCAACCGCGCAGTCCTTCCTTGAACTCGGTTTCGCCCGTCAGGTAGGCACCAGTGTTGGCAGTTTCAGCGGGCAGGGCCTCCTGGGAACCGTCTACCTGCGCGTCACCGGCGATGCCCTCAGTGGCGATGCCCTCACCGTCGTCCCGGCCGGTACCGGGCGCTTCCAGACGGGTCTCGTCTCCGACGGTGCATCTGTCATCGCAACCCTCGGGCGTCTCCCACTCACCATCGATGCCACCGGTACGCTCATGGTTCCGGGCACGGGCACGGTGTCGCCCCCAGTGGATGCCGTCGTCGAACCGGTCCTCACATCCATCATCAGCACGCCATCGAACACCCCGCCGAACGCCCCGCCGATCGCCCCGGCCCCAACCGTCACGGCCCCAACCGTCACGGCGCCTCGCAGTGCCTCGCGTCCAGCCACGACGGTCTCGCCAGTCAGCCCGTCAACGTCCCCGGCCCGGCCCGGCCCCCACGCATTCGCCGAGGACACCGCCCGGGGCATCGTCACCGTCGCCATCCCCGGTCGCGCACCGGTCGAACTCAAGACCGGCATCGCCACCTCCGTCCCGGATGCCTTCTGCCCCTCCGTCCGCCACCACACCTACATCCGCCTCGAGGACA
>SXGQ01568170.1_pt1 | contig 14882 bp, 32 predicted proteins | sample 3178371 | NCBI WGS metagenome assembly SXGQ01 (sample SAMN11356859, study PRJNA531348) | freshwater metagenome | isolation source: freshwater sample F1-20 | place: China: Fuxian Lake, Yuxi | collected 2017-12-25
AGATGATCTGCAAAAGTTATGAAAATAATTAAGCGCTTAGAAAGGGGATATATTCCACAAGTAAGAAAAAAAAAGTACTATGTGTTTATAAAAGCAATAACACTTATACCAATTCTATTTGTAATATACATTATAAAAAGTGTAGTGGTGAAGTTGATAAGCAAAGTAATCATTAGTAGAAAGGGAAAACCAGATATTGTTTTGCAAAATATTATTGATGGATGGGCAAACCTGGCTTTTCCAGATAAACAAGTAGAAGTACTTGCTAAAGGTAGAGCTGCAATATGCGCTAAGTGTCCCTTTGCTGTCACTATGGGTGGGGTATATACTATTAATATTGACGGTAAGGATGTGAGTATGCGTGGAATAAAATGTAGTAAATGTGGATGTCCTTTATCTGCAAAGGTTAGAGCACCACATGATGCATGTCCTATTGGAAAATGGTAAATAAAAAGATTAAAAAATTAGGATTGTTTGTTTATCATCACGATTTTAATAGTTACGAGAGATATTAAAGTAGTGTAAATAAAGTTGCTAGTTTGAAATAAACTTTGTATCTTAGTTATATGAATAATTTAGGATACGCTTGTATTAATATGGAACTACGTAAGCAAAAGATATTTGCTGGTAGGACTTGTAGAAAAGATAAATTTAAAAAGCAAGGTTTACCGTATGTAGGCGAGTTGGGTTTACAAAACCTCAAAGACTTATATCAAATACTTCAATGGAATGAACGTAATGGTATTAAGTTCTATCGTATAGGTTCGGATATATTTCCATGGAGTAGTGAGTATGAGTATAAAGACTTACCACAATATGATGAGGTATGCAAATTACTTAAGACTATTGGTGACTATGCAACAGAGGTTAAACAAAGACTAACATTTCATCCAGGACCTTTCAACATACTAGGTTCAAATAAACCTGGAGTAGTGCAACGTACAATGATAGACTTAAGACATCACTCAGAGATATTTGACTTGATGGGCTTTGAACCAAGTACTTATAATAAAATTAATATTCATGTAGGTGCTGCATACAAAGACAAATATGCAGTCTTAGACAGATGGTGTGAGAATTATGAGAAACTTGATGACAATACTAAAAAGCGAATTACAATTGAGAATGATGATAAGCCTAGCCTATATACTGTATCTGATTTGTATGATTATATATATTGTCGTGTTGGTGTTCCTATTGTGTTTGACTATCATCACTATCTTTGCAATCCTGGTGATCTATCTTGTAAAGACTCTCTTAAATTGGCTCTTTCCACTTGGGACACAAGAATAACACCAGTAGTTCACTATTCATCTTGCAGACAAATAGAAGATCCTAAAGCCAGAAAGCAAGCACATGCTGATTATATTTACGAATATATTGATGCATTTGATCACACCATTGACATAATGCTAGAAACAAAAGCTAAAGAGATAGCTTTGTTGCAATATCGAAAAAAACATAGTATATTAATATAAACAAACAATAAAAAATATGAATAAGTATTACAATGTGTCAGTAAAGTTTAAAAGAACAAATGACAAAGGTCAAATCAAAACTACCACAGAGCGCTACCTTGTAGACTCAATGAGTGTTACCGAAGCAGAAGCAAGGGTAACTGAGTTTCTAACTGATTGTCCAGACGAATGGCAAGTTGGAACAGCTGGGGAATCACGGATCTTAGAAGTGTTAAATTCTGCAACTACTCCATCTGTATATACATAATATATAATCTGATACTCAGGTAGTTATATAACTACTTAATTATCAAGATGATTATTTTTATCAAAATGTTGTATACTTATTTTAATGGTTGTATCTTTAACTAAATCAAAACATAAACTATGAAATACTGTACTCACTGCGGAACTGAGATTCCAGCTGGAAGATTAAAAATGCTACCTTACGCAACAACTTGTGTGGCTCATTCAACTACTACCAAGTTTGGAACTAACATTGTTCAACATGGTCACATTGATGACGATGGTTATCAAGAAGTCGAGATTGTCCGCGATCCAAACTTATTACAAGCATTGCATGATTATAAACAACTGCAAGGAAAATTCCAATAATGAATACAAGTAAGGTAACGCCAATATACGATTTTAAAACTGTTTCGGGTGGCCACTTTGAAATTTGTGTGGATAATGAAATTGATTTACCACACTTAGTTGGTTTTGTTCCCTTACTAGCTAGCAAGGTAGTTGAAGATAAAAATCTTTTTGATTACCTTAAAAAGACTAATGATGGCCTAACAGTATCACACGCAATATATGACTTATATGATATTGGATTTCCAGTTAGTGATTGGGTAATACAGTACCACAAAGTTAATGGTAGCGCTAATAGCGATATGTTTAAGGTGCTATTACAGTTTTACAACTTTATTAAAACTTTCGGTGAGCCAACTGGAAGTATGAATCTATAATTATGATTACTCAAACGATTACAAGTATACACCCTCCAACAATAGTGCAAACACGATCTAATCGCTATGTAGTTTACGCTGGGAATGATTGGATTGCTGTAGATGACAGCTTTACATTAGATATGGCTATGTCCAATTGGAAAAAGTTATCCTTATTAGCTATAGTAGCACCTGCTGTTGCAGATAGTAGTTGGGAAGTAGAGAACAGCAAGCGAAACGGATACTATACAGTAACCTCTCAACAAGGATTATGGTCATGCAGCTGTCCAGGTTTTGGATTCCGTCGTGATTGTAAGCACGTCAAGCTAATAAAAGAAAAGAATAAACATAAACCAACAACGACAATAAATGGATAAGTTTTGTATATCGTGTAATGAACCTATTCCTAAAGGTAGATTAAGTATAATGCCATTAACAGCTACTTGTGTAAATTGCTCTAAAGAAAAACAATGGTCAGCTATTCATGTAATTCATCATAAAACAGGAAACGAAATACAAATTGTAAAAGATCCTGTTGCGGCTGCTGATTTTCGAAGGTTATCTGCTCGTGCTGGGTTTGGTACTTTACGAGGACTAAAACCTGGTGTGAGTGGTGGATCAAAGCGTCGGTATGCTAAATCAGTAGCCACTTGTATTGTAGCTTCAAAAGAAACTTTTGAGCAAGTAGGAAAACAAGCAATGGATTATTATGAGCTGATGGGGATAGAAAAAGCAGTGTCTTACCTTGAGTCGCAAGAGCAAGAAAGAGTGTTATCAGTTACACAATACATTAAAATTAAAACAATACTATTGGCTTTAAACCCTATAAACAAACATATACTAACTAAAAAAACACATTAATTAAAATAAAAACAAATGGGATCAGTTATTGATTACATAGATTGTCCAGTCTGCGGTCATGAGGCAATTACCGACTTTTATTATAAGTCCGGTGAAGAGTTTATCACGTGCAATCATTGCGGATATTGTAGAAAGTTTTTTATTGAAAACTATGACGACCAAAAAGACGGCACAGCCGAAAGTCCATGGACACCTAAGTTTAAGTTGGAGGAGGTGCATGGTCATGGTGCATATCGACTAAGAGGTAAAGGTGCTGTGGCAACGGAGTGTGGAAGCTTTGTATCTGCGGATAGTGAAGTAGAGTTTGTTGGTCTTGTAACAAGAGAGAAAGATAACTTAATGCATGCAAGTTACACAATATATAAAGAAGGGCGACCCATAAAAAAAGTTGTATTGATACAAGGGGAGCAGGAGCAACAAGTAATCGCAGCAACATCAGGTATCGAGGAGTACCCAGATTTTGGTTTTGGTGAATCTATGAGCTCATCAACACCAACTCGAAAAAAGAAAAAGTAATATGCATAAAAACATGTTCCGATATTTTTTATATAAACGTGCACGGTTCCTAGTGAGGTTTCGGAGACTAATCAATAAAAGACTTGCTACTGATGCTGGTGAGTGTAGTGAAACACAACAACTTGCAATCGCAGTTGTTAAAAGAGCTATTAATTTGAATAAATCTGAGTTACTGATTGCACCGCTTTCAGGTACTAGATACATTCATATGAAGGATATTTTTATTCGAATGGAGTTTCGAGACATAACAATAATCAACGGAGTGTATTCCTATCATGTCACTATACCAGATTACCATGCTGATAAACTTTGTCGCAAGTTTAATTTAAAGTTAGAGACAAGGAGAAAATTATGGGAAAATAGCATTTTAACAAAAACAAACAGGAGCTTGACTAATATACTAAAAGAATTTGAAAAATAAACTATAGAATATGCCAAAAGGAAGAAACACAAAACTAAAACTATACTGCTTGGAGCAGTGGATCAAAGCTATCAATATAGTTAAAACTCCAAGGAGATTGGCTGAGGAAGACGGCCAAATTCAAAATAGCAGCTTTACTAAACCAAATCGAGGTAAATCCGGGAAGAGAAATGGCTAAGACTAAAAAAGTTACTCTACCAGTATACTCAAGAACATACACTGATGAGGAGGGTAGTTCTATTTGGACCTATGATCCTAATATAACCTTGAATGGTCCTGTGAGTGTTGAGATTGTATACAATGTACAACCACCAAAGAGAGCTAAAAATAAGCCTTCATAGCTCAGCTGGATAGAGCACAGGTTTTCTAAACCTGCGGTCTTTGGTTCGAATCCACTCCCGCCCACAAATGTGTGTGTGTTAGTAATCAGCTGAGGATCAGTTCAAAAGAATTTTCCTAAACTGTTGTTTTTCTGAAATACTTTTCCGACCTTTACTTTAACAATAATAACACACAATATGAAAACATTCACCATTTACGAAACAGTGCCAATCATGCAGCATCGAACAATCACTATTGAAGCTGAGAATGAAGACGATGCAGTAGCAAAGTACTTTGAGGGTAAAGTTGATTACGATGTGGATACGGAGGATGTAATTGAGTGGGATAACGCAGAAATAGTGGAAGTAGGGGAGGAGAAGGAATGAGGTATCTTGAATTGATGAGTCAGCCTGAATACCACAAGGCACGCGAGTTTGCAATGTTCCTTAACCACCTCATTAGGAGGGACTTTAAACAAGAATTGCTGGTAGTCAAACGGTACGTGGATCCCAGAGTTAATGGAGTGAGTACCAAGTATATAGATATAGATGGCTTATTAGGAGAGGAATTAGTAAAGTATATTAAGAGAATACCGATCCCAACGGATCAATTTAAAGTCAGTGTAGACCGCGTAGATAAGGAGTACACATCCTTACGGCTCACTGTTAAGGCGGCCTAGCTAAAAAATAAGCCTTCATAGCTCAGCTGGATAGAGCACAGGTTTTCTAAACCTGCGGTCTTTGGTTCGAATCCAAGTGAGGGTACTATAAATTAATATGGTCGGTTCGTCTAGCTGGTCCAGGACATCAGATTTTCATTCTGAAGATCACGGGTTCAAATCCCGTACCGACTACTTTTATCTATTTTTAATTAAGTTGTTGCTTTTAATTAAAATTATTACTATATTAACAACAGTGTAGGTTCTTTGACATAAACAAAAACAAAAACTATGGAAACATTATCATTTACTTTTGGAATACTCACAATGATTGCTATTATTATAGTAGCAGCAGCTGTTGTTGGTGTTGTAAAGGTAGTAAAACAGCAAAGTCAAATCAAAGATTTACAAGACATGGATCGCAACTTAAGTGATCATTACAACAAACGTTTTAGTGAATTAGAACACAATCTTAGTGAATCAGAACACAATCTCAGTGAAAGAATTGATAAAAATGATGAGAATGTTTGTCGTCAGATAAATGACACTCATTCATATATTGATTCTCGAATTGATAAATTAGAAGCAAAAAAACAATTAATTAAAGGATAAATTTAACCTGTTAAAAGAACCTACACCTTTTAAAAAATATTCGATGGACAAAATACAAGAAGCACAAATGAGTATCGCAGCTTTAGAGCAGATGCTTGAAGATGAGGATATGAATCCTGACCAATTGCATGAAGCACTGGAAAAACTAGACATGTTACTTGCTAAGTTGTATACTCTAAGCATTGATGAGTTAAATAAAACACAACCGGAATAGCTTCGTAGACTTATAACCAAAAAATAGGCATAAAATTATGGCATACACATATACAAATACAATATACCCACCACCAGTGGAGGAAAAGTTAATCACACTATGTGACTGTATTCCTACTTGGAGCATATCAATTTCATATGGGGAGGTTATTAAGCAAGTAATGCACCCACAATGTATTCGTTACGTATTTGGTCCAGTGTTGTTTAAGCGTTGGATGATAGGAGAAGAAGTAGAATTAAGTGAAGATATGATGATAGATCTATTAAACCAAGCAGCTGCTGAAAGTTTAGTGTATGACTTGGAAGTGGCAGGAGAGGTAGATAGTGTGGAAGATGTGAAGGGAGAGCATATAATTTTCTTTCCCCCTAAGCAAATCCAATAATGCACAATTGCTTCAATATGACTACTACTTGCTAAAATAATATCCCCAGCAAAGATTAATGGATCTGAGTATCAGCTGTTTACATAACTAGTTGATACTCAGGTCCATTGCCTTATCTAATTTAAAAAATAATAGCCCTCATTCTCAGTTAGTTACATAACTAGCTGATACTCAGTGCCATTATTTTAGCTTGGCCCAGCAAGGTATTTGAGTGAAAAGGGTGATCTTTGTACACAAATCAACTAAAACTATGAGCAAAATTCTAAAAACCCTTGCGCACGCAGCGCAAACAAATCCACTCAACTTCATGATGAATGTTGTGGCAATACTAACCATATTTGGACTCTTATGGGTTACAGTATGGATCAACTCAATCATTAACTAATAAACCAATGAAAAATGAAACAGTCAGAAACATTAGTACTAAGTAGTGCAACAGTAGCAGAACAAGAAATTTTAACATATTTAAACGACCTGCGAAATTCAGGTGCAACCAATATGTTTGGAGCGCTTCCATACCTCCAAGCTGAGTTTCCAGATGTAACAAAACAAGAATGTAAACGATGCCTGCAGTTATGGATGAATACCTTTAATGAAGAGGGAATGTAAACTTAAAACTATGCGTAAAAAAAGAAGTGATAGAAACCATTTGGTATATGTAATTACCTGTGTGCCTACTAACGAACAGTATATAGGTGTAACCGTGGTGAAGCCTGCAGGTAAAAAGAAGAGTCTGAACCAAAGATGGCAAGGGCATTTATATAAAGCTCTTGTACTGCGGGAGAGGTGGGAATTACCACGTGCAATAAGAAAATATGGTCAGGATAGCTTTACCAGCAGTGTGTTGGAAGTAGTGCGTGGGAAGAAAGCTGCTTTTGCACTTGAAGCCGCACTAATTAATGCTCTTAAAACTAAATTAAACACACGAATTAAACAATAAATAAACACTATGAAATCAACAACCACATTATACAAGCGTCAAGAGTCGCTTAATAAAATTCAAGAATACACCATACAAGTTGAAGATGATAAATACCGTACTATTAATGGATACACTAATGGTGCAAAAACTACGTCTGAATGGACTGTTTGCTCTGGCAAAAACATTGGTAGATCTAATGAAACTACACCAAGTCAACAAGCCGTATTAGAAGCACAAGCTAAAATCAATAAAAAAGTTGATAGTGGTTATTTTGCTGATATCAAGCAGATTGACACATCCAAGTTATTTAAACCAATGCTTGCAAACAAGTGGGAAGATCAGAAGCATAAAGTAACTTATCCACTGTATTCGCAGCCTAAGCTAGATGGTGTTAGATGCATTGTTAAAAAGGATGGAATGTACACGAGAACTGGTAAACCTATTGACTCAGCACCACATATCTTTACAGCACTAGCACCACTGTTTGCAAACAATCCGGATCTTATCTTTGATGGTGAGTTATATTGCGATAAATACGCTAATGACTTTAATGCAATTGTATCGCTTGTGAAAAAGACAAAACCAACTCCTAAAGATCTTGCTGATAGTGCCAAGGTTATTGAATATCATATTTATGACTTGCCATCACACAAAGGCACGTTTAGTGAGCGTTATAAAGCTTTAAATAAAATACCACATGCAAAGCACTGTGTGATAGTGGAAACTAACATAGTCGATTGTGAAGATGATGCTGCTTTATTGTATGAAAACTATATTAGTGCGGGTTACGAAGGTCAGATGATTAGAGTGGATAGTAAGTATGAAAACAAGCGTAGTAACTCACTATTAAAGGATAAGTCGTTTATTGATCAAGAGTACACTATTACAGGTGTTATAGAAGGCAATGGTAACTTAGCCGGCATGGTTGGTGCGTTAGAGTTTGATTGTCCTACCGCCACTACTTCCTCGTTCTTTAACGCATCAGTGAATGGTGGTTGGGAGCATTTAAAGCAGTTGTGGAAGGATAGAGAGTCTCTTATCGGTCAAACTGCGACTGTTAAATACTTTAACCTTACTCCTGATGGTGTACCGCGGTTTCCAAAGGTTACTGCAATTAGAGACTATGAATAAAATAATGACTTTGAGAATCAAGCAGTTACATAACTCTCTGATAATCAAGCCCTTTATTTTCAATTTGGATTAGCATTATCAATCAAAAATAAGTACCTTTAGTATAAACAATATAAAGCATATTATGAAAAAATACACAGTAACACAAAGCTCTACAGCCGTGCAAACATGGACATTTAATGTAGAAGCAGAATCGGAAGAACAAGCGTTGAAGCTTGCACAATCAGGAGATATTGATCCTGATGATTACACAGTGGAAACAATAGCAGAGTTTGATGACAACGAGAGTACGTGGGAGGTGGAAGGTGAATAAGATTTACATTACTTGTGACGCTCGTATGCCACAGAAGCGTATTGAAGTAGTTCTCAAGCCTTTCAGCTATGTCAAGTAATGCAAGTTTTTGCACAATAAATAAATTAATTAATAACATAAAAACACACAAAAAACATGAAAAAAGACACACTATTTTCGCATTACAAAAAAATGATTAACAATATGTGGGACGAAGGATTCCGCAAGTATACTGCAAATGAGTTGAATACTCTTGTTGGTAGTCATGAAAATATAACTGGGTGGAAGAGGTGGAATAACAATCCATATTACACTACTCGTTGCTATCAAACACAATTAAAGCAATTAGGGTGTATAACGATGATTAAACGTGGGTTATGGCAAATTAACGCTCCCATTCCTGAGTGGTTTGGAAGCTTTCATATCAAAGGTTTGAAAGGTGGATTTGATCTTAATAACAAGTATGCTGATCATAACTGCATATACTGGAAATCTTTACCTGATACACACAAAGTGAATCCTTGGAAGAGCATAGCTGATAGAGCACAGTATGCAGATGGAGGAGTAAGTCCAAAACTGCAATCACTACTCAGCGCAACAAGACTGAATGAAAACCAACGAAGAAGAGACGAATTAAATGCAACGCTTGACGCAGTAAAAGAACAAAACAATCAAGCACGTTTGGAAGATGTAATAGACGCATCAACTGGAGTATATGAACCTAATAATAACACACAAAATAGGACACTAAAAAAATTCACTGTAAACAAGGTAGACGTTGAAAAAACTTGTGAGAGCTACAATGCAAACTTCACTATAACAACACCATTTGGAGCACAATTTGAATGCAGGGCATATGCAAATAGAGTACTTACTCATAACAATACGTGGGAGATAGAAACTCCTGAAGTTGAGCTTGTTTTGGTTAGTAATAGATCAGCTGATTACGTAAGTATTAAGAGTATGATATTCTTAATGATGGGTGATGTAAAGGGTAAAGAGTTGTTAGAATCACTTGATAAGTATGCTATGGAACTAGTGGCAGAATGTGTTGAGATGAACAAACCACAAACAACCAATTCCACTGGCTTATACACAAAGGAGCAAGTAGAGCAGATCTTAAAAGCTTTTGTTGATTACTCAAGATCAAGTGTTAAGAGTGAGGTTGAGAATGCTGTAGAGCAATTAGATGCAGAGGATGCTGTAGAGCTTGATTTTGATACCTATAATCGCCAGATTAGTCTTGATTTCGACAGTCGTCTGATATCTGCTTATATGGTTGATAGTGTGGATGAAGCATTAACTAATGCACTTAACGAATTCGACTACGAAACAGTGGTAACAAAATAATAGTATTGACAATCAGGCAGTTACATGACTACTTGATGCTCAGATAGAAAGAATGCAATTATTAAAGCATAAAAAAAGTTATGAGTTATAGAGAAACATTTAGAATGGACTATGCATTAAATTCGTTAATAGCACCTTCCGTCCTCGAGGAAATCGACAACGCGCTACTACCTAACAAAACACTTGTAGTATATAATGATGATTTTAATACTTTTCCCGACGTAATTAATTGTTTAATCCACTACTGTGGGCATGAGCTTACCCAAGCCGAACAATGCGCTCTCATTATACATAATAATGGTAAGTGTGGTGTTAAATCCGGCGAGTATGATAAACTGAAGCCTATATGTGAGGCTTTATTGGAACATGATTTAACAGCAAGAATAGAATAATTATCATTGGGGCTGCCTGGTTTTGACAGGTAATCTAGTTTTTTAAAATGCAAGCAGTGCTAGCTTTGGAAGCACTTTAATATCCTAAGTAAAAAGTAAATAACGAAATCTCTGATTTCACTTTCGAAGACGCATTGTCTTTTGTAAGCAACGAAGTTGCAATAGCAGCCTAGTTAACGGGGTGTGTTTATCCTAGGAACAGAAAAACACAAACAATAAAGTAGACCTGACTTATCTGGTTGCATAGTTTTATCAATTTCTCCAAAGATCCAAAAAATTGATTATTTTGTTAAGTTTAGAAAAAATTAACTATGCTTGTAAATGAATTTTACTAATCAGTTGCTTGGACGAGGGTTCGAATCCCTCCAGCTCCACTAATTTAATATTGACATAAACGTTGTAAAGTTACTTGTTTATGACTATATTATGTAATATGCTATAACTAACATGAGGAAAATCCTCATGTATTAATTAATAAAACAAAATGAAAAACTTATTTAGATACAATGTTGAAAAGCTTGCGTTTGAGTACATTCCTACAAAGGTTTATATCAAGGTAACATCATATATACTATGTGTTGCCACTGCATTATTTTTAATAGGATGGGCTTCAGGGTGCAATAAGCAAATTATCGATAGATTTATACATAAAATAACGACAGATACTTTATTAGTGTATAGTGAGCCTTTTAGCGAATTAGCTTTAATTGAACTGCTAAAAGACTGCAACATTAAGTATCCACACATTGTATTGGCGCAAGCTAAGATTGAATCTGGTAACTATACAAGTAACATTTTTAAAAGGAATCATAACCTATTTGGTATGCGTAAAGCACATCACCGAATCACTGCGGCTCAAAGTGAACAAAACACTTATGCATATTATAGAGATTGGGTTGATTGTGTTTATGATTATGCTATGTATCAGTCTGAGGTGATGTGTAATGTAACTAATGAGGAACAGTATTTTAATAAACTAGGAGCCAGGTATGCTCAAGATTCTAGTTACGTATTTACACTTAAAAACGCTATCAGTAGCGGCAAACTTAAGAATATATTTGAAGAATGATGGTAAATTTGGAAAATTAAGTAGTAACGGAAATGTATTTGAAATATAAAAACAAACAAGACTAATATGAAAGGAACATTGAATAAAACAGAACAAGGATGGATAGTAATATATGATGAAGGCATGGGTGTAAACAAAAATCAAAACTCACTACCATTAGCAAACAATGGCTATATAGATGGTTTAAAACTATATGACTCTAATGAAGGATTAGAAGTAGATTTTGAAATGGTCACTGATTATGATAACAACAGACCTGATCACTTTCCTAAATTTGCAAGGATACTTACACCTGAAGAAGTTGAATTAAAAGATTGGGATGTAACTTTAAATGATGGTTTAGAAGATGAACATACTGAGGATTGGCCAGAGGATACAACCCCAAGAGAGAAAGCAAAAAGTGAATTAATTAATCTATTATTTTGTCAAATAATGGACTTAACAACAATGTCTAAAATTGAATTAGGTGATGATGTAATTGCTGAGATTAGACGATTAAACAAGATTATAAAAATTGTTTAAAAAAATAGAAAAGTTATGAAATACGAAAAATTTAAACAAATAACTATGACTGAGCCAATAGACACCAACAAATATCAAATTTGGTTTCAAGACACAGATCCTGACACAGGAGAGGTGAGTCAAACCAAACTAATATGCATTGCTGAAAGTAAAGCAATGGCTAATTGGATAGCATCATCATTAGAAAGTACTAATAATGAAATTGGAGATCCAAACAGAGACTTTATAATGGCAATAGACTATCCACTACAATCATGAAAAAATACATAGTTGCATTAATATTATCAGTAGGATGTAGACAATATCAGACTGCTCCAAGTTGGAATACTTGTGAGCAATATGAATATATTTACACACTGCCTGAAAACAAAAATAAACCCTGTGTTGTAGAACAAATCATTTATAATGAGACTAAAGCAATTGGATATTCCACTCCTTGTGGATGTTTAATTGTAATACCTCATCCAACATTCAACACAGGACTAAAATTTACAGTTGGAGACACAATTTACTTAAACAAATAGTTAGGCTTTCTAAATTTTAAAATATATATTTAAGTTATGAAAAAATATCTGCTTACTTTGCTCATTTTACTATTTGTGTTGAAAATATCAGCACAGGAAAAGTTTATACTTCATCCAAATGTGTATTCTAAAAAATACATAATAGGAACTCCTATTAAACTTGGAAGTATAGAAATAGCTGAACATGTTGTAGTAACAACATCTATACATGATGCTACATTTGTAATTCCTTTTTTAAATTATCATGATGCATTAGCAGAAGTAAAAAAGTTAGGACCTGGATGGAGATTGCCTACAAAAGATGAATTACTTATGATTAATGGTATTAACACATTACCAAATGGAAAAACCTTATTTTATCCTAATTTTGGATATTGGTGCAGTGGCATAGACAGTGACGGTTGGGCAACATTCTTTTACTTTTCAAACAATATAATAACTAAAAAACCATACAGTGAAGCAATAAGTCCATTTTATCCAATGGGCATAGTCATAACAGTAAGAGACATTAAAAAGTAAAAATATGAGACTATTAGTAAGTAGAATTAAAAATTTAATTAGATGGCTTCCAGTCATTTGGAATGACCAAGACTGGGACAGTGAATTTACACTAGACATTTTACTTAAAAAGTTAGAACATCAAAGAAATTTCTTTTTGTCTAAAGATACTCATCTTGCTAACAGTTGGGAAGTAGCTGATGAAATAAAAATAGCTATTGATAAACTGCAACGCACAAAAGACAGTTGGAGTCATTATGAACAGCCAGCACATGATGAGTTAGATAAGAAGTGGGGAAAAGGAATAATGAGAACAGAAAAGTATGGTGAGTATTGTAATGAAATTTTATTTGACAGAGAATTTGTTGTGACACCAAAAGATAAAGCAAAATATAAAAAAGAATTTACTGTTAAACTAGCAAAGGCAAGAGAAGAGTATGTTAAAGACAAAGCAGAAGCTTACTTGTACCTTGCAACTAACATAGACAAATGGTGGGACTAATCTAAAACAAAACATGCTATGAAAAATAATAAAGTTGAAATAGTACAACAAGAAGACAAATACATTAAGTTTAAAACAGAAAATTCAACATATGAACTAACAACTAAATAATATGAAACAATTAATTATTACTATTTTTTGTGCTTTAAATCTTACAGCACACTCCCAAATTCCAATAGACATATATGTTGCTAATGTAAACTGTGACTATACTATTACTGAGTCCTATTATAGTGTAACTGAACATGGTAACATGACTCTACTCTATGTTGAGCATTTACTGTCTCAAGACATATACCATTATGAAATTCAAGACACTGTTGCGTCACTATTTACTGTGAATGTGTGTCTTTGGGTTGGAAGTGGATCATCTCAACCACAAATGCAACTAGACACTTGTCATCACATAGCAGACATCAATAGTGGAATGGCTTTAATATTTATAGTTAACTGTCCCACTGTTAACATTATGGAACATACTCAGTTTACTACTTCCAAGTTAATTGGAATTAAAAACTTACTGGGTCAGCCAATTGAAACAGCACCAAACCAAATTATGATATACACTTATGAGGATGGCACATTTAAAAAGATATACACTGTAAAATAAAATATGAAACATTCAATTGACAAATTAACAATAACAAAGTCAAATTTAAAAAAATTACTTGTTGCATCTTGTGAGTATGGTAAGAAACATGCTAAGCTAACTGACAAAAATGCATTTAATCAACATGCTAACTGTATAGTTGATGATTTAGATGTGGAATGTTGGAACAATGAGTATAAAAAAAACAATAGTGAAGTTGAAGAAGATGAATTATTATTAAAATTAAAACTATTAAACTTAACAAATAAATCATAAAAATATGAGCTATATTATTGGAAAAGCGTGTGTTGATTGTATGGACACAGCCTGTGTAAATGTGTGTCCTGTAGATTGTATTCATGGACCAATTAATGTCGACGGTTCAGGTACTGAAGTTGAAAAACAAGGCAGAAGTACTTTTCCGGGTGGTCAATTATACATTGATCCAAGTACTTGCATAGATTGTGGAGCATGCATTTCAGAATGTCCTCCAGATGCAATTTATGAAAATGAAGATGCAGCAATTGCAGCAGGTGATGAAGAATCAGTGCACAAGAATTATAAATTTTTTGGACAGGAATATGAATAATAAAGAAAAAATAGAATCGGCAATAGCGCATTTCCTATTAATATTAGGAATAGTTCTTTTCCTAAGCATACCTCTTTGGGTATGGACATTGAAAAATAAAACAAACAAAA
>SXGQ01193093.1_pt1 | contig 14881 bp, 12 predicted proteins | sample 3178371 | NCBI WGS metagenome assembly SXGQ01 (sample SAMN11356859, study PRJNA531348) | freshwater metagenome | isolation source: freshwater sample F1-20 | place: China: Fuxian Lake, Yuxi | collected 2017-12-25
CCCCTTGAGCTGCCCGAGCTGTGCAGCGAGTTCACCGCCCGCATGACCGGCACGTCGCCGTCCACGACGGGGGCCGGCTCCGAGGGCGCGCTCACGAAGGGGCCGTTCAACGCGCTGCATCCCATCATTGACCTCAACGCCGCGCTGGTGAGCTACATCCTCACCGGCAGCGACGTGTTCATCACCTGCGCCGGTCACGTCGGCCCGAAGGTGCGCGTGGACCACGACATCAGCCTGCTGGTGCCGGAGCTGTGGTGCCGCATGAGCCCGGAGGAGCGCGCCCCGGAGTTCATGAAGCTCGAAGGCTATCTGGAGCGCTGTGAAGACTTCGACTTCAACGGCCAGCGCGTGCTCGCCAGCCGTCTGGGCTGGCGCGTCACCGGGCGCTTCGTCCGCCACTTCTTCGGGCGCGTCTTCAACTACCCGCACAGTGTCTTCACCGACGAGATGCTGCGGCCCGAGTTGCAGGACCCCGCCACCTTCGCCGACGGCGTGGACAATATCGTGACCACCGCGCGGCGCGTGGCGGAGCACTACTTCGCGGACGGCGGGGTGGAACTCGCCTGCCCGCCGCTGCGCGCGCTGCTGCACATCATGCGCGACGGCCAGCACGAGGGCCGTGACCTCGCGCATCCCGAGGTTCGCGCCCTGTTTACCCGTGAAGCCCTGCTGGCGAGCGACTGGTATGCGGAGCGCCTCGCAGCGAAGCAGTCTGCCGAAGTGAAATTCTGGCAGCGGCGGGTGAAAAATCTCGAGGCATTCATCGCCCGGTCGAACACCAGCGGTGTCTCCTCCCAGCTCAACATCCGCGCCCGTCTCGACACCGCCTGGGTCGAACTGCGCCGCGCCCAAGCCCCAGAGCATCTCACGTCGCTGCGCGGCACGCTCGGCGTGCAGCCCAAGCTGCGGGCGTAGCAGCCGATTAAAAGCTGTAGCGGCGCTCGGAGAGCGCCGAACGAAAATCCAGAACTAGCCCAAACTCGGCGGTCACAGACCGCCGCTACATCGGGTGGGCTTGCTTGGACGGGTCAGGGCAGCAACAGCCGCAGGGGTTCCGTCCGGCCCTCTATGGCCAGAACCACGGCGTTGCGATCAATCTCCGTGCAGTGGGCCTTGAGCTGCGCGCCGCCAGAGGGGAAGACGATCTCCACCCCGGGCGCGACGGTGTAGGTGGCCGGGCCGATTTGCAGGAGGGCGGTGCTGCGCTTCGTGCCGATGGAGATGCTCTTCACGCTGATGACGTGGTCGCCAAGCTTTGTCTCGGGGCCTCGCGGGGCTGCCGACGGCGGAGTGGCGGCAGGTGCGTTGGTGGCCGGAGGCGGGGTCGCTACGCCGGGTGTGGCGGCTTTGGCTGGTGGGGCGGTGGCGGGCTTCGCGGCGGGCTTGGCGGGAACGTCGCCGCTCTTGTCGAGCGCGGCTTTATCCTCGAAGACACCGCGCGCGGCGTTGACGGGATTTCCAGTCTCTTTGAGCAGTGCGCTGATCTTGCGGTCCATGCCCGCGCCGGCGCTGATGAACCGGATGACGCCGTTGCGGTCGAGCAGCCACATCGAGGGCCAGTGGAGGATGCCGAAGGTCTTGCCCGGCGCGGCGGCGCGTCCGCCGCCGTCGAAGTATTGCGGCCAGCGGATGCTCTCGCGCTTGACCACGTCATCGAGCCGCTGCTTCTCCGCGTCGAAGCTGATGCCGACGATCTCGAAGCCTTCCTTGTTGTAGCGCTCGTAGGCCGCGCGGACGTGGGGAATTTCCTCGATGCACGGCGGGCACCACGTCGCCCAGAAGTCGAGGAGGACGACCTTGCCCTTGAGTTTCTCCAAGTCCACCTCTCGGCCGTCCAGCGCCTTGAATTTCAGCGGTGGGGTTGGCTTGCCGACCATGGGCAGGTAGCGCTCGTCGGATTTGAAGAGCAACTCCTCCTTGTCGCCGGGCTTGCAGCCGGTGAGCGCAGCGAAGATAACGAGAACTAGGAGTAGTCGCTGAAGTCCAGGTTGGTAAAGCGCTTCTCCCTCTCCCTTTGCGGAGCAAGGGGAGAGGGCCAGGGTGAGGTGTTCGATGCGGCTTCGTTGGTGGCCGCACCCCTCATCCGGCCTTCGGCCAACTTCTCCCCTCGCTCCGCGAAGGGAGAAGGCACGCGATAGACACCCAGCTTTCAAGTGGAGCGGGTTGTTGAAGTTTATGTCGCGCTCGCAGGCTGCGCGCCGAAGCCGCACAGCTCGCCGATGAAACGCCCGATGGCCTTCAGCCCGGCGATGATGCCCACATCGGTCGTTGCGCCCCAGCCGTAACACTGCGAGAGCGCCTCCTCGTGTGTGCTGTAGCGCGGCGGCAGCGTGAAGGCGGCGGTGTGGTCGTCGCCGTTCACCTGCACGATCTCACTGTGGAAGATGCCCTTGCCCACGGCGTAGGTGGCCTTCGGCATCACGAGCGTGCGCGGCGCGAGCACAAGCCACGGGCTGTAGGTGAAGACCAGTTCGCCGGCCTCGTTGCGCGCGAGCGTGCCGTAGGTGCGGAGGGGAACTTTGTTAATCTCGCGGGCGAGAAACATTGCGTTGCCCTGCGCGCACGGCTTGAAGCGCGTGCGCCCGAAGGTGAAGTAGTCCCAGATGAACTGCGTGCCGCAGACTGTGAGCCGGAACGCCCAGCCCGCGAGAAACCAGCTCGCGAGGATGATGATGAGCGACCAGACCAAGCCCACCATCGGGTTCGCGAAGCCGGTGATGGTCACGGTGGAGAGCAGGAAAGTCCGGAAGGCCTTCAGCCCTGCGTCCACCGTGGCGAATGGGCTGATGAGGATGAGCATGTTGATGGCGTGCGCGGACAGCCAGACCACGGCGAACGCGATGATGGCGAAGGGAACCATGAGCACGTTGAAGATGCCGGAGATGCCGAGCGAGGCGAACATCGCATTGCCTGCCACCGCCTCTTTCACCGCGTCCGAGCCGAACACGCTCGCCACGATCGGCACGAACAAGCCGGCGGCGACGAGGCCGCTGACCTTGTTCTCCAACGCCTCAGCGACATCGAGCGGCTTCTTGAGCGCCGTGGGGATGACCACGCCCCCGGTGTCCTTCAGCGCGACGGCACCGACGAGCAGAAGCGCGGGGCCCCAGAACCACACCTGCGCGAACCACGGCAGGTTCTTGCGCTGGCTATCCTCGGTCTTGAAATACTTGAACGCCCCGTAAGCACTCGCCCCGAGCAGCGGCGAGATGGCGACGCCCGTGACGGTCGTGACCGTGTGCGCTATGTCCATGCCGGGGGTGGCCTTGGCGGCGGGCTTGGCCGGAGCGGGTGCGGCGGCGGGCGCTTGCGCCGCGTGCGCGACAATCAGGGCGACACAGAGGACGAGGGCGATGAGGAGCCAGCTATGCTTCTTCACGCGGCGAAGGTTTGTTAGTCCCTCGGCTTTGGCTAGCACCGGTTGGCGAAGAAGCTCCCTACCGACCGGGGCCGCAGGCGTGCTTCGCCTCGCTCACCAATAGCCGATGATGCTGGTCTGGCCAGTGGCTGGGTTGCCGGTCCACCGCACGAAGCGGGACTTCATGTCGCTCGTCTTGCGCCACTGGGCAGAACCGTCCGGCAGGGCGACATTGCCGCCAGCGGTGCGAATTTGATCAGGCTCGAGTGTCTGGCCGGGTTGGCTGTGAACCGGACCAGTCGGCCCGTGCGAGGCGGACGTGGGGCCTTGCCCAGGCTGCGGATTGGCAGTGCCCTTCTCGGTGACGTCAGCCCCGATGATGTGATGTGGGCCGGTGTCGTGGGTGAAGCGCGGACTGTCCCAAGGAGTCGTCTGCGCCACGGTGTAGGTGCCACTGCGGCTGCGAGTGTCGTTCTCGGTCGGATAGCCCCAGAGGTTGTAATAGCCAATCCGCCAGCCATTGGCAGCCGTGAACTGAACCCAATCCTTCTTGTTCGGACAATTGAACGAGTTGGTGTTGAAGCCCGTGCGCAAGAACGCGTTGGTAAACGTCTGGGCAGCGATGAAGGTGGAGTGGTAGGTCCCGTCGCCGCGGCGGCCGTCCGGATAGCGGTCTGTGTTGTCGCTGGCATACATGTTCATCGATAGCCCCATCTGCTTCATGTTGTTCAAGCAGAGCGTGCGCTTGGATTTCTCCTTCGCACCCGCCAGCGCGGGCAGGAGCATCCCGGCCAGAATCGCGATGATCGCGATGACGACAAGGAGTTCGATCAGGGTGAAGCCGGCGACGCGAGAGCGGAAGGAATGATGGCCAGTGTTCGTGGCTGGTTGGTGACAGCCGGAGACTACCAGTCATTCGCCCCGGGTCAACGCACGGTTTTGGCGTGGCTCGACGTTGGAATTTCGAGCCAAAGGTCGCGGTTACTTCTTCTTCGTCTTGGCCTTCGGCTCGACGACAGGGGTTCGCACAGGCGCGGGCTTCGCGCTCGCATGCTTCTCCATCAGCGCCCGAGCTTCGTCCGCCGTGACCTTTGTCGTCAGCGGCCAGCCGAGGGTGTCGCCGTTGGGCTTGAAGCCGCCGCCGTCCACGTCCGCCCAGATGGGGTTGTGGTAGGCGATGGGTTTGATCTTCGCCTGCGCGCTCGTGCCGTAGCCGGTCTTGAGGTCGAAGTTCTCGCCCGCCGCCACGACGATGAGATGCGCGTCCTCGGCGAGCGGCACGTCGAGCGTGCGGTCGAATTTCACCACGCCGTTCGCGAACCAGTCCGGGTGCGTCGCGCGGGTGAAGTTCAGCTCCGGCTCGGCTCGGCCGTTCACGAGCACCTGCACGCGGTCGATGTCAATCCAGTCGGTGCATTGCACGCGCACCTTCAGCTTCACGCCGCCGGCCGCGCGCACGGTGCCGCCAGGCTGCGTGCCGTCGTCGGTCTGCACTTGGAGGAACGGCCCGGTGGTGAGGTAGCTGCGGCCTTCCTTCGCGTGGCGGCTGTTCTCGCGCCAATCAATCTTCGCCGGCTCGTCGCTCGCGCTGGGCATATACATCCGCCAGCCGCCCGTGCCGTTGCCGTAAACCGAGTGCGCGTCGCACACCGCCACGCCGACGTAGCGGTGGCCTTTGTTCAGCAGTTGCAGCCAGATGAACTCGCGCTGGTAACGCACCGCGTCGCGGCCCGTCTTCGTGTCCCGCGCCACAGTGAACGGCGCTCCGCTCAAGATGCTGCTCGCGCTGTAGTTCTCCACCTCGACGCCATCAATCAACAGCGGCAGGCCGATGAAGCCACCGTCCGCGCGGCCGTCACCGTCGCGGTCGGTGAAGTTCGCAACCATGTCGGGGTGGTTGATTTGAATCCACCGCGCCGGCTCAGGCTTCTGGAAGTCGCGCAGCGTCGCCGCCGTGATGCGCGAATCGGTGCTCCACACGGGCGCGCCGTTGTCCTGCGTGAGCGGCACGGGGTCGAACGGGAACGAGTTGAAGTGCGCGCCGCTGCCGGTCAGTTCGACCCCGGCGATGGTCTGCAAGTGGTTCGTCAGCCCGAGGCGCACGATGTGCGGCCGCCAGTCGTAGAAGCGGTTGTGCTCCGTGGTGGGCGCGAACTCGATGCCCTCGGCGGCGAGGTTGATGAGGCGGTCGTCGGTGCCGCAGGTGTTGTCGCCGCTGGGCGTGGAGTGGTTGTGGTAGTCGGCGCTGACCCAGCCGCGCGTGTCCACGAGGCGTTTCAGCACGCCCTTCACCGACGCGGTCTGGCCGGCGGCGAGCTTCACGGTCTGGCGCAAGTGGCCGAACTCAATGCCGCGCGTGACGACGACTTCATACTCACCCGGCGGCAGCGGCTGGAGGAACTGGCCATTGGCCGAGTGATACTGGTCCACGCAACCGGCGGCGCGATTCTGCGGGCCGAGGTTGGGAACCTTCGTGCCGTTGACGCCGATGAACTGAGCTTTGCAGGGGAGCGGTTGGCCGTTCTCGCCGCGAATGTCGAAGGCGATGGCGGACTGGTTAGCGAGTGAGGCGGTGAAGCTCGCCGCCTTGCCCGCCGCGACGCTGACTTTCGCCTTGCCGCTCTCGCGCCCGAGGTCGGCGATTTCGAGTTCCTGTTCGCCAGCGGCAAGCCACACGCTGATTTCGCCTGTCGCGCTCGGATACGCCGGCGGTCGGTTCGTGGAAGCTCCCGGCGCGACGGCTGTCGCGACCCGCGCCGTGGCGATGCCTTTGCCCGCGCTGTCCTTCACCGTGCCGCTGACCAGTGCACCGGCCTCGCCACGAAACGCCTTCACCACCCCCACCGCCTGCAACGGCGAGGTGCCGACCGCGACAAACCGCGCGAAGGAAATTTTCTGGCCGGGCTGAAGTTCGAGTTCCGTCGGCGGCGCTTTCATGCCGTCGCGCTCCACCCAGCCGCGGGCGTAACCCGCCTTGTCCGCCGGGTCCACGGCGTCGGCCCACGCGATGTCGCCGGACGTGCCCATGCTGGGGAAAGTCACCCAACGGTCGTCCACGGTGCCCTTGCGCGTGTCCTGGCCGGCGTTGCGATACGTGGTGACGACGAGCACGCCCTGCCAGCCGTCGCGCAGGCGATACTCGTGGCGCTTGTAGAGGCCGCCGTTGTTCGGCGAGGTGACGACGGCTTCGATGACCGCCTCGCCATCGCTGCCGTCCTTCGCCACGCGCACCCACGAAACCGGCCCCTGCTGGCCGCTGGGGGAGAAGCAGGTGAGTTGGTCGTTGTGTGCGCCGCGCAGCGTGAGGTCGTAGAGGCAGCCGGGGGAAATGCCGTTGGTGCCGTAGAAGGTGCTCATGTTCGCGCGGCGCAACGGGAGGTTCGCCGAGATGACGGCCTCGACCTTGTCATTGCGCAGCACGAAGTCGCCGATGATGCCATCGGCCTCCTTGCCGCGCGGGAGTTGGTCCTTGTTGTCCGGGCCGATCTCGAAGGCGGCTGGCGCGGCGAAGAGCGGCAGCGCGAAGGCGGACAGGGCGAAGGCGACAGCAAGACGACGGAGTGCGGATGGCATGAGGCGCATGATGGGAGCCTTTGACTGGCGAGGCAATACGTGCCTTCGATCCGCTGTAGCGGCGGTCTGTGACCGCCGTTGCGCAACTCGGCGCTCACAGAGCGCCGCTACAACGCGCTGCGGAATTCCCCGTAGCACTTTTGACTAGATTGGCCGCTGGCCCGCGCTTAACGTCGAAGCCAGCACAGCAACCCGACACGCGCTATGGCCGAATTCTCCTTCAACTGCCCCTTCTGCAACTTGGAACTGAGCATCGACGAGTCCGGCGTCGGCCAGGAGATCGAGTGTCCCGGCTGCAAAGAGGTTCTCATCATCCCCGCGCCCGGCAGCGGCGGCGGCGCGGAGGAAGCGGAACGCGCACCCGTCATCCCGCAGGGGAATTTCCCCGAGGCGAAGATCATCAAGAACGCGTCGAAGTCGCTGGATGTCGCCGCCAAGACCGTCAAGAAGCTGCGCGTGAAATCTTTCCGCCATCACGAGCATGTGAAGGACGGCAAGGACGGCTTCGACGACGCGGTGTCCGACTTCATCGGCCAGCACGCCGAGGACGACATAGTCAGCCTCACCGGCTTCCAATACACGCAGCAGCTCAAGCAGAATGACGCCGAGGGCAAAGAAACCACTATGCCCGTCACCGAATACGGCGTGCTCGTGGAATACAAGGCTTGAACGGGAGCCGGCTGTTCTCAACCACTGACCTGCACTGACTGGCACTGATGAAGAGGGGGCAATGAAGCGAAGCACTTCGGTTCGGACAAGTGCAGGTTAGTGCCGGTCAGTGATTCAATTCGGCTTTTCCTGCATGTCAAAGCCAGTCCCAAAACCCATCGCGCCCGCCGAGTTGCTCGACCTCGCCCGTGCCGTCCTCAAGACCGACCGTTTCCCTGTCCTCGCCACGATGGATGGCGACCAACCGCGCCTGCGCCCTGTCTCGCCCGTTCGCACCGATGGATTCACCGTGTTCGTGGCGAACTTGCGCTTCTACGGCAAGACCGCCGAGATCGCCGCGAACCCAAAGGTTGAGCTGTGCTACATGGATGACGGCCACAACCAGGTGCGGCTCACCGGCGTGGCGGAAGTCGTCACCGAGCGGCCGTTGCTCCTGGAAATCTGGGAAGCGAATCCGCTCATGCGCCAGTTCCTCGGCTCGTTGGACAACCCGCAGCTCCTCGTCTATCGCATCCTCCCCACGCGCGTGCGCTTCATGCAGGAGTGGGCACTGGAGTATCACGAAGTGCCCTTCGCTCCGTAGGAGACGACGTGAGGAGTCTCACTTCGGATTCGGGTCTGGCATCTGGGGTTTGGGATCTGCCGCGGGGAGTTTCCCGATGTTGATCTTGGCGCCGAAATTTCCCCGCTCGCGCCAGCCGAGGTAGAACCGCCAGCACTCGCCGTTGAAGGAAACGAATGGCAGGCGCACCCACTTGTGCTTCGCCACCGCCCAGTTCCATCCACCGTCTGGCGCGAAGACGGCCTGGGGAAACTTGCCTGTGCGCGTGAACGGTTTGTCCGCGATGCCGATGACGTAGAAGGTCAAATTGTGGAGCGGGTTGCGCAGTTGCCAGGGCCAGCGACGGTTCGGCGATCCAGGCCGATACCACGCGGGCGGCTCCGGGTCGTCCACGTTGCCAAACCACCAGATGGGGTTCCATTTTTGAAAATGCCCTGCTGGCCACTCACAGTCGCCGACCGTTGACCCTGCCACCGGCTGAGGCGGCGATTGCAAATCGCCGGCACGGGCATCGCGCGCTTCCCCTCCCTCGCTCCCAACGGGGGAGAAGGCCGGGGTGAGAGGGCCGGCTGACTGGACAGTCGGATGTGGAGCCCGCACCGTCCCGCACGCAGCGCCGACGCATAGCGTTAGTGTCACGAGAGCGAGCTGAAGCCAGTTGTTCATGGCGGAACCTGACACAAAAACCGCGCGCCTGCGCAACCAGAGGTTGAGTTGGGTCTAGGTGGAGCGGGCGAGTGGCCCGTTCCACCCTGAACCGCCCCCAGCCCCTAGTCTCGGAGCTTCGTCCCGCCCAACTCCAGCACGCGGGCGAGCTGCTCCTTCGTCAGCGGCGACACGGACAATCGCGACTGCCGCACGAGGGGAATGCCCGCCAACAACTTGTCCGCCTTGATGGCTCCGAGCGAGACGGGTTTCGCCAGCGGCTTCAACGGTGCGAGATCCACGCACGACCAGTCGCCTTCCTTCGCCGTTGCGTCGGGATACGCCTCCTTCGTGACCTTTGCGAGGCCGACGACTTCCTTGCCGGTGACGCTGTGGTAGAAGCACACGAGGTCGCCGCGTTTCATCGCCCGCAGGTGAAGACGCGCGGCAAAGTTGCGCACACCCGTCCACGCCGCGCCGCCATCTTTCACGAAGGTCGCCCACGCGTAGGACCCGGGTTCTGATTTCACGAGCCAATAGTTCATGCAGAGCCGGGTCTTACTTCGCCGCCGCAGGGAAGATGTGCGTGCTCTTCACCGATTCGGGCAGGTAATCGTCCAGCTTGCCGATGGACCAGCAGTAGCCGAGGCCGACGATGGCGAGCAGCACGATGTAGGCTTTCCACGGGCGCTGCTTCTCGGCGTAAGGATCGTCGAGCGAACGCTCGGCGTTGGTCGGGAGCTTGGCGACGTTTGTCAGCACGGAGCCGAACGGGACGTTCATCTTGGTCTTCGTGTTGATGGCCCAACCATTCGCGTCGAGGATCGGCGCGAGGTTGCGCTGCCGGAGTTTCAGGAAGGCCAGCAGCATCGAGGGGCCGGAGCTGAGGAGCACGATGCCGAGGATGCCCAGCGGCATCCAAAGGCCGAGGCCGAGCAACGTGCCGAGGAATATGCCGATCTTGCCGCTGACGCCACTGATGGCCGTGCCGATGAGGGCGATGGTGCCGAGGTCGAGCTTCTTGGGTTCCTCCTTCACGGCGGGCTTGGCCTTGTCCGCCTGAGCAACAGCAGTCGCAGCGGAGCCGACCTTGGTCTGCGATTCCGCATCGGCAGCAGCGGCGCGTTTGGCGATTTGATCTTCCACCAAACAAACAAACTTCTTGTAAGGCGACCAGAACGCTTCGCGGATGCTGATGGGGTTGGCGACGATCTTCGTGATGGTCGCGTCCCAGTCCAAGCCCTTGCGGTCGTGGAAAACGCTGTTGCGCCCGACGATGAGATTGTCCGAATCGCCGTCGGTGAAGACGGCGACGATGGTTTTCTTCGCGCCGCCGGTGCGAGTCACATCGCAGTAGGCGAGGTAAGCGCCGGCCGTAGAACTCGGCGAAGCTGACGTAGTTGTTCAGCAGCCGGACGAGGTCGCGTTGGAAGAGAAGCAGCTTCTCCACCGCGCCGATCTGCTTGAACTCCGCTTCCAGCGAAGCGTCCTGTGCGATGAGCCCGGCAAGCTCGGTCTTCGCGTTTCCGCCGAGCAACTCGCGCACGCGGGGAAGGCCAAGCTTCTCCACGCTCGTCGCGAGCTTTGCGGAAGCCCACGCGTTGTAAGGCGCGAGCATCGCCTGCAATACTGACCAGTCGCCCGCGGTCCGCGTCTTCTTGCCGTATTCGATCAGCGTCCCGACGGCGCTGGCGCAGAAGTTTTCCATCGCACGGAGCCACGCGGGGTTCACGCCCTCGGTGAGCGGCAGCGGGCGCACTGATGCGATGTGCGCAAGCGGGAGCCTCGCGATGTCCTCGGAGCCGATGGTCAGGTCCTTCGCGGCGAGCGCGATGTCGTTGGCGGCGGGCTTACCGAGGTTTCCCAAGATGTGCCGCGCCGTGCCCATGAGCGCGGAGTCCTTGATCGCGGCGAGCGGGACGGAGTCGCCGCCCTTGAACAGCTCGTCCAGACTCTTGAGCGAGGTTTCCGCCCACTTCACGGCGGCGAGGAGTTCCGGCGGGCGGATGCGGCCGTCCTTGTCGGTGTCAATGAGGTCGAGCGTCTTTGGATCGAACTCGATGCCGCGCGTGGGCACGGCAAGGGCGACCCAGAGTTTCTGGTCGAGCTGGTCGAGGCTGGCGAGGTCCGCGCCCGTGCGCAGCGCGACCGGGTCCACGCCGCCGGCTGTGAATAATTTCCACGAGTGCTTGATGGAAGGAGCTTCGTTCATAAATCAGGCAATCCTAGGGAGCGACCGGCGGAAAGCAATTCCGCGCAAGCGGACTTTGCCAAGGGGTTTGCTCTACCCGCAGAGAGAGATCGCGGAGTCGTTTACGCGCAGATGAGTCGGGGCGCTGAAAGCACTCCGCATCTCCGGCGCGTCAGCCTTTCACTTCCACAATCAGCTTCTCCAGCCGCTTGCCATACTCGATGAAGTTCGCGCAGACATCCGCGTCGTTCGTCGCCTTCGAGCCAGCGTCGTGGAAGACCACCACCATGTGCGGCTCGATGCTGATGCCGGCGTCGTAGCCGCGCGCGAAGGCGTCGGCGAGGATGCGGCGCACCTGGCCCTGGCCTTCGCCGGGCCAGTTGTAGTCGGCGTCGTTCTTGGCCGGGTTCCACGTCGCGTCCTTCACATGGATGTGCGCGACGTGGTCGCGGACGGTGGTCCAGAATTCCCACGCGTTCTGGCGCGGCCACGGCTGCGGGAGCTGGCGGTCGGCGTTGAAGATGGGGTTGGCGGTGTCGAAGACCCATTTGAGGCCGGGGCACTTGTCGAGCATCTCGAGCGCGTGAGCGCTGCTCATGCCGCCGAAGTTCATGCAGTTCTCGTGGACGGGCGTGAGGCCAGCGTCGGTGAACATCTTCGTCACCTCGCGCACGCGCTCGAACACCACGGGCGGCGTGACGGCGTCGGTGTCCTTGGGCTTGAAGGACATGATGCGGACGAACTTGGTGCCGAGCCGCTGCATACGCGGAATGGCGCGACGCACCTCGCCGAGGGTCACGTCGAAGGGCGTCTCGACGGTCTTGGCCCAGTTCATGATGGTGGAGCCGAAGCAATACACGCCCAAGCCCGCCTCCTGAACCTTCGCAGCGGCGAGGTCGAACGCCGCGTCGGGAATCTCGTGGAAGTTCGCCTTCGCGAAGCCCGGCACCTCCACGCCGCGCATCTCAATGTATTTCCAGCCAAGTTCCTTCGCGGCCTTGATTTGAAAATCCAGCCCGCCGCCCGCTTCATCGCCAATTCCCATCAGGTGCATAGTGTGTCTTTCTGTTGGGCGGGATTAACTCACAGGTCGCGGCGGCAACTCAAGCGTTCAGCAGGCTGCTCACTTCAGCGGCACCACGGCGAGGTAGATTTGCATGGACCCTGCGGCGTGGCAAAGGTGTAGGGTTGTTTGATGGGGGTATCTGACTACTTGGCGCTCTTTTGCTTACCTGCCTTGCGCATTTCTTTTTTGTCACCCTTGCTTGTGGGTGAGTTAGGCTCGTTGTGCGCAGGCAGGAAAGTCTTGAACTTGGCCATGATTTCCTTGGATTCGGGATTCGCGGCCAGATTCTTGTGTTCCAGCGGGTCGCTGGTGTGGTCGTAGAGTTCCTCGTCGCCATTCGCTTTGCCGCCATACCAAGTGTAGCGGTAACGGCCATCGGTGAGGGAATGGTTCTTGAACTGATAGGTGGTCAGGGTGGGATGATTCCACTCCATTTTCGGGTCCCGCAGTAATGGCGCGAAGCTGCGCCCTTCGTTCTCCGCATTGGGCGGGAGGCCGCACAACTCCACCAACGTGGGATACATATCGAGCAGGTTGACGACTCCATCAGATTTGAAGTCGGCGGGAGTCATGCCGGGCACGCGGACCATGAGCGGCACGCGGTCCGACTCTTCCCACAGATCGGTTTTGCCGTATTTCATCTTCTCGCCGAGATGCCAGCCGTGATCGCCCCAGAGCATGATGATGGTGTTGTCGGCATACTTGCTCTTCTGCAGCGCATCAAAGAGCACACCCAGGCAGTGGTCCACATAACTGATGTTTGCCAGGTAGGCGCGTTGCGCTTGCTTGTGCAGGTTAGCTTTGTCGATGCCTGGGAAAAACCCGATACCGGGCTTGAAGATCGGCTTGCCGTCCTTGCCGACGATGTCAGCAAGATCATCGCGGAAGATCTCCACCGGTTTGATTTTATCCAGCGGATAGAGGTCGAAGAACTGCTGGGGAACAATCCACGGCAAATGCGGTTTTGAGATACCCAGTGCCATGAAGAACGGCTTGCCCTCAAAATCACGCTTGAGCTGATCTGCCGCCCATTGGCAGGCCACATAATCCTTGGTCTCTTCGACCGGTGCCTTGCACGCCCCCCAGCGCGCCGTTTCCTTCTCCTCGCCTTTTTCCTGAGATTTTTCCTGGCCTTTTTCTTGGGCCTTTTCGCCTAGCACGGATGCAGGGGATTCCTCCCACAGCATGCCTTTGTTGCCACCTCCGCCAGCAGAGAACTGATGGAACGCCCATTGCCCCTCATCCATACCGTCAGCCGTCGGATGTTTGTGGAAGATTTTTCCAGTGGAAAGCGTGTGATAGCCGTGCTTGCCGAAGTATTCAGGAAGGGTGACGACATCCTTGGCTTTCGGGGCGTGCTTTAGGTTTTGAGTATTGCCGTAGATGCCCGTCGTAGAAGGGCGTTTGCCGGTCAGAGTCGCCGAACGGCTCGGGCAGCATACCGTGGACGGGCAATAGGCTTTTTTCATCACCATCGCCTGCTGTTTGGCGAACCGGTCAAAGTTGGGGGTGATCGCCTGCGGGTTGCCGCCGAAGCATCCGACCCAGTCGTTCAAGTCGTCAACGGCGATGAACAGGACATTGTAACGCTTGTTCTGGAGCTTGCTCGTGGATTGCGACGACTCAGCCGCACTCACGCTGGTGACAACCTGTGCAAGAAACAAGGCTGCAATGGTGAGGACGATGTTGGTCAGGTTTCGGATTCGGCGGTTCATGGTGTGGGTGTGAGTTTGTCTGTTCTGTTAGGAAATTGCTTTTGAGGCGACCGGGGCGCGTTGGCCCTGGATGTCGGCCGGGGACGGGGTGTGATGGGGTCTGCCGATGTCATCGAGAACGTCCATGTGGAACTCAGCGATCTTAATGCTTTCCAGCGGATGACCCGCACGGTGGGGCCGTTGCCACCGAGGCGCTGGGCGATCTGCTCAGCGGAGAGGTCTTCAAAGTAACGGAGCTGCACGAGCCGGCGCGCATGGGCAGCGAGCCGTTCGATGCACGATTGCAAGGCCGCGCTGCGGTCGGAGGACGCGGGCGCGAGTTCCGCCCAGGTGTCCGTGAATTGCGCAAGCAGTTCGTCATCGAAGGCGACCCGGCTTCGGGCGGCATCACGCTGGAGGCCCATCACCTGAAAGCGCGCAATCCCAAGCGCCCACGCCAGGAACGGCCGCTGCCCGTCGTATTCCGTGAAACGCCGCAAGAGGACCAGCGCCGTCTCCTGCAGCACTTCCTTGGCCGCGCCGTGATCGTGGACGATGGCGTGAAGGTAATTGGCCACCGCCGGCTGGGCGGAGGTCCACAGGCGCATGAAGCGTTCTTGATCGGATTCGCTGAGCATGTCTGAAGGGTATTGCCATCCGGCCGGCCGAACGTAACAAGAAAGTTCTGGAGCGCGCCGAGGCGAGTCCCTGAGCAGGGGCGTCTGCACTCCGCCTCCGGCGATTCCAATCCGACCGGTGTGCTACAAACCTTCAGACTTCTTCCAGCGGCGCCTTCGCGTCGCCGAAGGTCTTCGGGCGCACGTCCATCTTGTCCATCAGGGACAGGAACAGGCGGCAGAGCTGGCGGTCGGGTTTGCCTGCGTAGTCGAGGGCGTGGCCGGTCTTGAGTCGACCGCCGGCACCGCCGAGGAGCAGGACCGGGAGCTGGTCGTTATCGTGCCGCGCGCCAGCCATCATGCTGGAGCAGTGCATGAGCATCGTGTTGTCGAGCAAGGTGCGCGGGCCTTCCTGAATCGCTTCTAGCTTGCGTGCGACGTAGGCCACTTGCTCCATGAAGAACTGGTTCACCTTCAGCCAGTCCTCGCCGTCGCTGTGCGAGAGC
>SXGQ01401332.1_pt1 | contig 14880 bp, 34 predicted proteins | sample 3178371 | NCBI WGS metagenome assembly SXGQ01 (sample SAMN11356859, study PRJNA531348) | freshwater metagenome | isolation source: freshwater sample F1-20 | place: China: Fuxian Lake, Yuxi | collected 2017-12-25
CGGGTCCACTGACTGGTTCGGCGATTCTATGCGAGTCGTGCGGATACTCGGGCTCAATTGACACCTACCTCCCGTCGATGTCGCCAATCGCGGACTGTCAGTGTCCAAAGTGCGGAAGCACGAACAACCGGCACAACGACGAATATAAAGTGCAGCTTCGAAAAGCATGGAACTGCAAGCACGTTGGAACTCTGGTCGACGGAGGCAAGAGCGGCAACGGGCACACGCTACTAAAATGTACAGAATGCGGGTGTCTTGGCCTCGACTGGGCGATGCGCGGAAAGCGTGCGTGATTAACACAACAAATAATGGACATTACAGTATCGGTTAAATTGAGTAGCGACGAGCGTCAAATCATGTGCATGGCATTCAATTCATGGCCAATCGTGACATCGAGACCACACGTAGAAGAGGATCTCTATAACCCGGAGGCGTTTGACACGTTCGGACACTATCTGGCCACTCTATGGGACGCTACGAAACGGTTTACGATGGAAGACCTCAGTACAGCATTGGCGACAGCAGAGATTCTTGAGAAAGCGATCAGAGCACAGGCCGAAAAAAGCTACTGGGGAGATCGTGGAGTTTCCGACGTGAGCATAATCAAGGTCCTAGTCGAGGCAAGGATGACGCAGTTGGTGTCCGTAAGGAACGGTATCCAAATGCTGAATAGCATCATTCGATGTGTGGCCGAAGCGAGTAAGCAATTGACATGAAATTCGTAACCATCGTCTTGTTCAACGAACCGGAACTGAGGACCATGCGGGACGCGTTTTGTGTATGGAGAATTGTTACGTCCCGCCCGCACGCTCCGGTTACGTTGTTGGAGGGCGAGGCTGAAAAAGCGTTCGGGCATGCGTTACGTTCGATCACTGCTCCCGGGCGCCGGCTAGAGAGAAAAGATCTATTAGCCGCGATCAAAGAAGCCGACACACTGCAAGCGGTTTTGGAGGAGCAGTCAGACGCACGATACTGGATGCAGTTTGAGCCAAAGCCAGCCGAATCTGAATCCACATTCGATATGGTAGGCCATTTGCAACAGACCAGACAAAAGCAGTTGATCGACTTGATAGAAGCGAAACAGCTATTACAAGGCGCGTTGAACCAACTGCCAATCGATCACGAAGATCATTCGTAAACAATGGGGCACAATACAACTGAGACAATGACACCGGAACAACTGGCTGACAAAGCCATCGCCGCGCTTCCAAAGTCATTGACGCTTGTGTATGCGGACCGTAATGACAGTCTTAGCGACGAGCAATGCGCCCGTATTGTCGCAGGTAAAAAAGACGAAGTCTGTGAGGAATTAGACGAAGCGTTTATGGAGGCCAGATGGTATGGTGAGAATTGCGTTCTGGAGCAGGCTTTAACAGACGAGGACGAGAGGGAAGCACTGAAAGCATCCCCGTATTTCGACGATGTAAGAGCGGCTATGGCAGAACGTGACGATTCAAGTCCGATGGACACTATGTTGCGTAATACCGGAAGCAAACTCATCCGATTCTACATTCGGGACAAGTCCGGAGAACGCATCGCACTGCCCCCGGATTCGTGGAGGTGGTCTGTCGAAGAAACTACCGAGCAGGCGCGTAAACTGTGTAACGCCGCCAGACTCGATTGGGACGTCAATCGCGAGGCCATGATCGAGCTGTTACAGAATGCCACATACGGCGGTGTGCTTTGCGTCATCAGCTACGAGGAGATGTCCGTTATCGACGGTATCGTTGAGCACTGCCTTCGACATGAAGATGCTAGGGTGAAGCTCGCGTTCAAAGACCCCAGGCTACTCGTGCACGATTTCATCAATGGTAGCGGGCATGATACTCGCGTGAAAGGTGAAGTCGTCGTAAAGTTCGGAACCGGCGCTTTGTCTGATCGTGCCGGTATTATGGAAATAGACGCCAAAGGATGTGGGTGCGGGTATAGCTGGGACGAAACATGCGGGCTGTATAAACCGGCTTTTCGAACCGAGATGAACGCTCACCTGTATCGTGCGAGAAAAAATCAAAAGCCCGACAAGCCATCTTCAACCAGTTGGCCCGGGATGTAACTTCAAAACAATGAAAGCAAATCAACTAGCTCGATGGATTCTGGGCCTGCCAGAAGAAATACAGAACGGCGCTGTATGCGGTATCGTCGGTGGTGGCATTTTCACGGCAAAACGAGTAGTCGCATACGATACAGGGTCCGATTGCGGTATCTACGTGGAGCCGATGGGGACGCACGCGGAGCCGCCGGCCGGAACGATATTTCCGTCATACATAGACTATTGTAATCGAATCAGATCCACGGATCCGACACAACAGAAAGGTGATTACCTGTATGACATCGTCAATGTCCTCAAAGATTGTCCGGACCTGACAGCCAGCGTGGTGCATACAGGGGGTGGAATTCACAACATTGTAGTAATCCACGATACGTCAAAGTTCAAATTCGTATGGGGCGACATGAACGATACATGGGGTGCGGATGTGTATAATCAAGACGGAGACTTGCTTGAGCACTCACATATTGATTCGTATTTACCGTCGCACATCACGCGCCATGAACTTGTGGCGATTGTGATAGCCGGCAGTATACGCAATCTATTTCGATGATCGTAACATGGCAAAGCATCTAGAAACTCCTACCGGGAAACTGCTCGTCGGGGTATGGCAATCATTACCAGCAACCGCGTTTATTTGCGAGGAAGCATCGCTGATCGACAAGTCCAAACCGTTACAGGAGGGGCAGCACGAAAAAGACATCTATGAAATTGAATATCTGGATAACAGCAAACTACATTGGGATGAACAGGAACCAATCAGGAGAAAAGGCTTCAGAGTATTCGTCGACGAGGACGGTAAACTGTGGCGGGAGGATGAACTGAAGCTAGTCGAATGAGCGAATATAATGAAATGGCGTTGAAGCAGTTTGAGCAAAGGGGTCGGCAGGCTTACAGGGAAGGTAAGACGACCAAAGAAGCCGGCTTGGGGTTTGGATACTCTGGAGGTAAAAAAGCATGGCTCAGAGGGTTCTACGAAGAAGCGAAAGCTCGAAATGAGCACCGTAATCCGGAGACCATGAAACGTCAAAATGACATAATGGCTCTGGACGGTGGCGGTAGGGCCGTAAGATACGCCTCGGCGAGCGGCGTTTTGACTGATGTGAAGCTCCCGGGTGCCAGTGAAGTCATATCAACAGACCTCGACTGGTTCGGATTGAAAAAGAAAAAGCTTCAGGTGGTGATCACGCCGGCCAATCAGAACGAGAACGCAGTTCGCGTGAGATTCAACGATGACGGCACAATTCACTCCATTGTCGTGAGCGACGACCATATGAGCAAGGTCCGAATCGAAGGAGCCGAATCAGACTCGTGGATGGAGGATAGAGACGGAGCACCGCAATGATCATAGGACCAAATCAAGATAAGAAGACGGGAATACACTACGGCGTGATTGGGCAAAACTCGATCGACGCTGATACGCTCGCGGCCATCATCGATGGAGCCATGAGCGACGGCACGTTCCATAGCGATGAAAACTGGACGCTACACCGCGCCGCCACCCGTTATCGTATATTCAGCCAGAAAGAGACTGATTTAGAGGGGCAGCCCATGTATTGGAGCAACGGGTTTGGGTGGGTGCCGAAAGGCGCCACACTATTCGACGCCGACAAGGTGACTCAAATGAAGATCGGTGTTCCAGTAGGCGACGGTGTGTGGGTTCCGGACACTCGCGGAGAACTGGACGGCGGCTACATCATCTCGAGTATGGGAGTAACCGAAATGCTGATTCACAATTCACCGTTCTTCACATACGCGAACTTGTGCTCGCCATGCGCCCCGAACTGCGGGCATCTGGACGACATCTACAAACCCACCAAGCGGGAACAGGGACAGCTCGATACCTTGCGGCAGATCGCTCCAAATGCGGTCGGAGAGGCGATGAAGTCTTACGCCATTGAAACATGCGTACCAACGTTTTGTTTCGGTCCGTTGTGTTTCCGGGACGAGAAGCCACCTTACCCGGTGTTCAATGTAGCTACCGGAAATCTGGAATATGACCCTTTCGTAAAATGATTAAAATCACAAATCTGAAACAACTGGAATGGTTCCGCGGAAAGTGTGAGTGGTTGATTCCTCCGTTAAGCATAGATGAAGCGAACTGGCGTTTGCGTCACTTATCCGAGGGAAGTCTTCGCTATCAAATGCGACGCTATGTCGGATCCCCGCATGTAGAGAAGGAACGGGAGCTGTATAAAGAGTTCGCATTACATACATCCGAGGGATGGCCTACAATGCGATGTGTCGTAACGGTCGTTAATTCGACAGGAAAGCCCGATATGATCGGGGTGAAAGTCAGAAGCCGGAAATCGGATATAAAAAAAGGCTGGCATTCTTCGACCGCGATTGCGTGGGCCGCGGAACAAGGCTACAAACCATATCTTGTATTCGACGAGAGAAACCATGCGGCCGCAGGGTTGCTGCCTTTGTTCGACTGGGACAATGCTCCAGTCACGGTGGTATGAGACAGCTCACTGTACCGTCGAAAGTTATCGATGTTGTGTATTTTCTGGGGCGTCCGTATACGATAACGCATACAACATCGAGAGTGGCTTTGACTGCACTACGTCGTGGAGTTTTGGATCACCTTGGGTCATGCCCAGAGATTCCACACACACGAATGTCGACTCCACAGATGTATAGAGTCAATGGATTCGAGTTGCTGGCAGGCGCGGTGAGTAGTGAGGCGCAGTTCGTAGATAACGCCTGGTTGATGAGGCCGGCGATATGAGCGAAGACGCATTACCAGCCAACACCACAGACCAGCCGCTATGTTGCCCATGGTGTGCTTCTGGCAGTGGCCTGTTATTGATCGGAGAAAAGCCGCGGGCGGTGTTTGGAGATACAACTTCCAGAGCCACGCTGAACGACGGTGATGACGTTACAGAACTTACCGAGTATCAATGTCGCAACGAAGATTGCGGCAGAAGTTTTTGGATATGAGATTACGATGGAAACGATTACCAGCCCCGACAGGGCTGGCTAGAATAGGCGAGGCTCCGGCCGGATTTAAGTATCACGACGGTAATAAATGTTACGCCACTGTATATCCTCTTGGCGGGGGATGGAGGTCGCCTTTACGTGGATGGTATTGGGTCGTATCTAATGATACTGGGTTACCAGCAGTAAACACATGTAACGATCCGGCGAGTAACTCTGATGAAGCGAAAAAGCAAGCACAGGAATATGTGCTGGCGCATCTCAATAAAGCATCGAGTAAACAATGAACACAAATCGTATTTTGAAACGTATGCCCGACAGCGTCCGACGTGCAATCGATCATGTGCGGACCATTCATCCGTCCGTTGACATGGTTGTTTTCAACGCCGAAGGCAGGTGGTGTTTTATGAGCGAGAATTTCGAACCTGTGAAGTTCGGAGAGTTCGATCCGAAAACAGGACTGTATGGGGGTATCGACGTGAACATACTGCAGGATGCTTCAGACGAAGCTTATGAGCAGGGCGGACATCCTGCCGTGTTTCAAGCTTACACGTCAGAGCCGTGTTCGAGCGTAAGCCCGGCAAAGACCAAGCTGTTCGCTTCCACGAAGCCGTTGACGTTCAGAGCCCGGATCGTCAAACCCGGAGATTACTATGGCTTTGAATACAAGCTGTTCAACTCTGGGGGCGGTGTATACGTCGAATTCTACGACATCAGATACTCCGAAGACTACGATTATATCGGTTCGGCTGAAGAAGCACGGAAAGCCGGCGCCGCTTGTCTGGGACAGTTCCTTATGCGTTACAGCGCGACGCAGATTCTCGACCGTAAACGGAATGTCGGAATGTATCTGACCGGACACTCACGCGACTGGTTCGTGGATCCTACCATGATGAATGAGATTAAATACTGGATACGGGAACAACTGGAGAATAAAACACATGACTAAACAATTGAGCGAAGACTTTGAGGTGGAACTGGAGAAGCGAGTGCTTAGGGCGCTGGATGATGTGACAGAAGAATTTGCGCCGAACAGTCGCGTCAAAGGCTGGATTGACGCGGACCTGAAAACATTCCGACCCGGTATCCGGGCGCATGCGAAAACGTTGCGGGAACGTATTGAACAGAAGATGAGTTTACAGCCGACAGACTTCATTCAATCGCTTGATCAAGCGGTCGTGAAGAGTATCGATCGATATCGCGAAAGCCAGGTAGTTGCACTGGATATACAGCAGCAGAACGAAGACCGCGCACGTAGAGCTGAGAAACATCGACTTTTAAAGTTCAGACACAGACAGTCTACCCTGAACGATGAGCTTTATGACATTTGTCGTTACGCCTTTCTCGGACAGATCCATTCTGGAGATGTGGTTGTAGGCAAAAAATACTGCGATAACTCAGAGCATCACGTCATCGTTTGCGAGGCCGATGTGCACAATGTGTTATTCACAGCTTACCCGGATGGTGATTCAGCTTATTACACTATCGTCGATCCAGAAAAACCTGAGAAGGCTTCTTCGTATGTCAAACACGACAAGGAATCTTTTTTACAGCAGGTGGCTATCATGTCGGTGAACTGGGAAACAGAAAGACGCAACCGGAATATGAAGAAGATTACGGAGTAGTCGATGAAGAAGATATTCGTGGTGCAGGAGGTCGACTATGACGGACACCGAATCGGACGATGCTATCGGATGGCGCTGTGCGAGACGATGACAGGGGTCGAGAAGATGATTAAGGCGTTCACACTGCCGGTGGTTTACCACGACGGCACCCGCAAATTCATGAAGCACACGCATAATGGAAAACAAGGTTCAATTGAAGGGTATCTTGGGCCATTACCAACCTTCGTGTATTTCACGACAGCCGACCTTCACGAGTAATGGCGTATTACATTCACCCACAGGAAACGTGGGACGAAAAGAAGTGCGCCCAGATGGCCAAGCGGGTATTTCGCGACGGTCTAGGAACGCCGGGAGGACCTAAAGGTCTGATCAATTGTGACTCGTCGGCATACCCTCGTTACGGACAGAGCGCCCGATACAATGGCGGATGCGTTAGAGACGATGAATGGTATGAGGGGGAGACGGTGCCATTGCCGATTATTCCCGACACATACGAATTCGTTCAACACACGTCGTGGGGAACGGCTATTCGGAAAAAGATATGAGCATGATTTACTGTAAAATTTGTGGCGGAAGTGGGCGAGACCATGTGAAACGCCTAGCTGAATCAAGAAACGAAGACCCCACACAAACGCTTTTGCATATCGGCAACGGTTTGATCGAAGTCGAAGATTACCGCGTGGAGGAGGGTGGCTTTATAGGTAGTTTCGTCTGCAAGCATTGCATCGGAAGCGGAGGTGTTGATGAGCGATTCCTAGCAGAGGATATAAGTCTGGAAGAAGCCTACAACAGAGCAACTAAAGGCCCGATGGTCGTAGGTCCCGGGCGTCGGATTCAGCAGGTCGGGCCGTATAACGACAAGCTCACCCGCGATGCGGGCGCACAAGACCTATGAATACACCAGAAACGCAACCGCCCGCATCGTTGGGTGCAGCGCCTTGTTCGCCGGATTGGCGTTCAATCGCTGACGACCTCGCCGCTGCTCTCGAAAGACTCGATGCGCTCTACCGCTCAGAGCAAGACCCGGAAGCACCTATGACAAGGCCCGAATGGCTGAGGCATCCGTGGCAACGATACCACCGTGCGCTGGCGGATTCGGCGAACAGCGGACGTGTAATCGCCGATATGACGCACGATCCAAGGGAAGGGAGTGGAGATGAGACCCGAAGATATGACGCTGCTATCATTGCTCATGCGTTCAACATCTTACCGGAAATAGTGAACGTGTTGAAAAGTATCGTCGCAGCTGCCGATGACCCGGATAACGAGAGTGACAAAGATCTGGTGCAGTCGATCGACTGGACAAGCATCCGAGGCGCAATCCGCAAAGCCTCGACTGTTACAATTACTACATAAAAATTATGATCATAAAATGTATTGTAGCTTGTTTGAATTCCAACGGCGAACGTGACCTTTACTTCGTGAAGATCAAGTGCACCGAGGAGCAATACAATCTCGGACAACATTACGAAGAAGCACAGACGTCCGCGGAAGAGGAAGGGTATGACCCTGCCCTTGTTTTCGATGAGAACGATCCCGGTGGTAGGGCCATGCTACCATTATTCGCGTGGGAATCCGCGTCGGTGTTGGAGGTCGCTGAATAATGAAACTTGCAACCTTCATGGCGAAAGCCTGCGCATATGCGCAGGAGCACATCGACGACAAAGCAGCATGGTCGATCGATACCATCGATCGAGAAATGTATCTGCAGTGCGTATCATTCCAGATGGCGTGTTTTTTCGCACAGAACACAATCTACGGCAGTGACGGAGTCGACTTCGATATTGTTCTTGCTCCGCTTGTAGAACACCCGATGAAAACCGAGAAGCAGTGGCTCAAGATTATTGAGCGTATTGCCAAAAGGTTGGGAGGATGGAAGTCTGTATGAAGTTTGAACACATACTGCGCGTGGTGGCCCGCGGGGTGCGATCAGAGCTTGAACAATGCAACAATTACGACGCGCTCCTGCTCATCGTAAGAGACATGATGATCTCTGGATTTGAAGGGTTACGTGGAGTTAGCGCATGGAATCACGGCTCGATCGAACCATACATCAAAAAGGTAGAGGAAGAAATCCTGGCATGTGACGTTAGAAAGGTCGGGTGGTTGCGACGTCTATTCCCAAATCATTTCCCGGCCAAATTACGCCACGGAGAATTGGTATGCTACGTGGCGGATAACCCGAACTCAGATTGGATGGTCGAGCTGAAGCAAAAGACATGAAGCGAAAAGAAGACAAGGACGGGATGGTGAACGTGAACATTCACGAATTCCCGGGATTCTACAATTCGTTGCTGTCCGGCGGACAGGACATGGAGGAGGATCAAGAGGCCGAATTCAAAGCCGACTATGAATCCGACACGTCGAATCCGAACTATCAGGACAATCCGGACCTTCGGCTATCGAAAGACAATTATGCCGAAATCATGTTCGCATGCACGGATTATCAGAAGATCTACCTGGATATCGCACAACGTTGGCTGGAGGCGTTCGACGATTGGTTCCGAGAGCATGTAGGAACACCACGTGGGTCGTTCAAATTCGAGACAATGACATCACCGAGGGAGTATAATTTCTCCACGGACAGGCTGTTTGCGTGGGTGCCAATTGAGGTTATCCAGCAAATGTATCTGATCAGCCGTCGCGAGAAGCATTTGTATCTGAAGTCGGCCGTCAAGTGCAGATTCACGTCACGCCAGGGGTTCCTCTCGTTCTATTCCAACAATGTGAATGACCTGGTTGCCGTCCCGCTGGAAGATTGGGATCACAATCAATATGCCGTTTTGATTTCAGCCATGGTCGATAAATACACACCTGCAGAAGGTGATTTCGCGTTACATATGTATTACAGGACGTTCGACAACTACCACTGGTCGTCGGAATTCGTGGATATGGTGGAATTCGAAAAGCGAGTAGCAGCGAAGCGACAAGCACTTCGGGAACAGAAATCAGAAGAATAAAATGATCGGAAGAAAAGAGTTACTTGATTGGGTCAAGGCAGTTGACCCGAACAGCAGCATTGCAGTGGATGACGGTGGTCTGGCGCTCGTAGAGATCGACACAGACGGAAAACAAACCGGGAATTACATCGAGGTCGGCGGAATACCGGACGACGAATGATTAAATTCCCAGTAGCCGCCATCGACGAGTTGACCGGATATCCGGTGTCCAAGCACGGGCGTTTTCTCGACCCCAGTGATGATTACGAATGGGCGGTCGGCAGTCAGTTGTCGCCGTTCACAGACCCTTATGGGCATATGCATTTTGCAGTCGGGGATAAGGATGCGGTGTTCATGGACTATGCGACGTTCGCGTGCGCCCGCGGGGAGTTCATAATTCTGGATTCCGTATACGATGGTGAATCGTCCAGTTACATCGGCAATTTCGAGTATCACGTTTTACCTGTGAACACGTCACAGCAAATCACTGCGGCGATAAACGACGCCAATGACTTGTGCATACGGGCGTTGAATACTGTAAATAGACACAACACGAGAGGGCATAATCAAGACTCGCTCTACTTCGCCAGATACGTCGCAAGTAAACTGTGCCCTCACGAATTCGAAAACATTACGGATCGCATGCTGAGGTTGGGAGGAGCGAGAGTTTCTACGGCATTCAACAAAGTGTTACTGAGGAAATGAATCGACTAAAATTTCGCATCGTAAAGTGGTGGAGGACCATTACAGGGAGGCGCCGCGAGATCGTTCGCGTGAAAATGAGAGCCAGAGCCACTCGTCGTCTGGATAAGATGGAAGCTGAAATACAGCACCATATTGACACACTACCATACGGCCCGGAACGGCGGGCGTATTTGCACGACCAGTTAAACATACGCACACGGCGTGCAATGACGGGACTATGACAACACCTATACGTATTTTCGAGTTTCCCGTATACTGCGGGAGTCAAAAACAATGGCGCGTTTTGAACGCGCTCACAGGAACCGTTTACTCCCCGGAGCACGATACTATAGATCAAGCCGCGGCATCGATTATACACGGCGAAAAGCGCGGGGATAACCTGCAGGTATTCAAGCTGACTCCTGCGGAACTGCTCGAGGCTCTCAACGCGTTCGCAGATAAGAAAGAGCGTGGAGAAGTGAAATTCGTGACGATTACTAAGAAAACCATCGGAGATTTTATTCCGATCGACGAATGGGAGAAAGGGCTTTGTCGTAGTCTCGATACAGCATGGGCATTCTGGGCAAAAGATAACGAGGTATCGAACATAACCTGCGATAAACCAAAACCAGAATGGGCGACACAAGTATTGTACATCAGCAAATGACTGACGAACCCTCGCAATTGTCGTGTAACGTATCCGCATGTCACTGTGGAGGAGCGCCGGCCGAGTTCATCGTTGGGCCGTTTGCAAACGGTAAAGAGTATGCAGCGTCGGAGAAATGCGCCTTGATGCATTTAATGGCCGGATACCGGAGCAGGAAGATTCGTCTAAACGATAAATAGTATGACCGTAAAACAATACTCCGCCGCGACGTTGAACCGTTTGTTGACGCACATGTACAAGGACGAGTCTAAAGCCTCGAAGCTTCGATACGGCAATCCGCCCGGTCGAGTTGTAGAAGTCTCGTTTGATCAACAAAAGTGGGATGCTGAAATTCGAAAAGAAGAGCTGCAAGTGGAAGCAGTTAAAAGAGCCGGCACCGGGTGTGGGAAGATCTTCCCACTCGGATGGGCTGGCAACTCTCCTGTGAGATGCGGGGCGTCCCTGACTCACATCGGAGGTAAAACAGAAACAATGAAATGTCATGAGTGTCTATAAAGTTTTCGACGTGAGTCACGCTATGAGTCTTACTTCTGGCGCAGACATCCACGACTATTTGATGTCGTGTGGAGGTAGTGTACAGGTGCTGAAACAACGGGCCGATATGCTGGCGAGTAGGTTGTCTCTGTATGGGCAGGTTACTCCTACGATTTGTCGCGATGCGTTTCTGGAACGGTTTAACGCAACCATCCAGGCGATTGAAGGAAAGCCCGGGTCGGCGCTGCTGGGATGCTACACAGAGTTTGAACCAAATCTCAGCTTCGACAGTCCAAAGCAGGCGGTCGATTATGTGTGTGCGATCACGACAGATTTTAGGACGCGCATGAAATACATGGCGGAGCTGGCAGATTTCAATCGGGAGATTGGTGAGGAAGAATTCGCACGCGAGTTGCTGGATTTCATCACCTACAAAAACATGACTTCCAAGGCGTCGCACAACAAGACGCTCACGGTTATGGATGGAGACAACGACAGCATGGAAATCCACAACAGCGCAGGTTTTCTCGTAACGGAAATCATCAGGACTACGGTAAGGAATAGATGCGACCACGACGCGCATCGCGCTACATTGCTGAGTGACGATGAGTGGGGTGCGTTGTGTATGGCGATTGAAAAAGGCGTCGACACTTACTACGCGGAGTTTTCCGGAACAAAGGTCGTGACTACAACCGACAATACTGCAGGACAATGAGTCCTATCGAATACATCGCCCATCACGGAACTATTTTCCGGGCGGACAGTAAATTGGATCATGTTAATGTGACGCGCCCATCGGAACTATCGGATTCCAAGTTCATCGCGGACTGTATCGAGTTCGGAGGGTGGCACGGAACTACAGTATGGTCAGACTTGCCCAGTTTTCAGGGGTATGACTGCCTCACAGTGGATTTTGCAGAACGCAAAGCTCTGCGAGCCGCAGGGCGGAAAGGACTCACAATGAGCACGAATAACTCTCAACGCCCTGCGGATTCGACAGCAGCGCACTGGCTAGGCCCATGCCCCACCTGCAAAGCAGAAGCTAAATACAATCTGGCCGAGAGGCCGACGAAGTGCCGTATGTGTGGCGAAACGATCCCCGACACTAGAACCTTCCAAGAGCGAAAAAATGCTCAATATGCAAAACGAAATTGGGCCTAGCCCACGATTAAGCCGACGCAGATTCCTCCGTTTCGCGTCGAACTTGTTTGGAACAGGGAGTTCGACTTCGTCAGCTACGGTTCTCAATTTGAGAAAGTATGCGACGCGGTTACGCTGGCACGAGAACTGGAAGGATCTGGAGGTGGAGAGCGTGTCAAAAAGACCAGGGTGTTGAATGGTAACGACGAGGTCGTTTGGGAGTATGGGAAGTTCGTTGGGGAGGACGAAAACAATGGGTAACATGTCGCATTGCCGTTATCAAAACACGAGCACAGATCTGATCGACTGTGAGGATGACATGGAGGTTACACGTATACAGTCATTGAGTGATGAGGAGCGTAAGGCCCGGTTGCGTTTGATTCGTACATGCAAGCGCATTGTAGCGGCGCACGCAGACGAACTCGAAACAGAATCCGATGAGTAATACGCTCCGCATGGAACTGCTGTTCCGATCGGGATACAAGTATCCACATACGCACAAATCCATGGACAGGAGCGACACATTTGGGCTGTGGGTTCCGATCACACACATGTGGATGGAAGGTCCAGACGACATGCACGTTCACCTTGGCGGTGTCGAGAATTCAGGACACATCCCATATTACTCACATCGAACCGGCGACTATATCGCTCCGGACCCAGACTCGCCTGGATTTGTCAGGGTGTATTCCATCATGATTTTACCGGCCGGTAAAAGAGCGAGCCGGTTGTTGAAGGCAGACGACGCGTATATCGATCGACTGCGTTACATATGGATGTCGCACAATGTTCCTGCGGACAACAGAATCGCAGCCAGACTCGCGGCATTTGACAGAAAAATGACAACCCAGCGCCATGGCTGAGATCTCAGAGAACGAAGCACTGTTACGAAAAGCAGAGGCAGAGGGTAAGTGGTTGTGGTGTCGTTACTATGGTCTATGGTTATCGCCAGCGATGCTGCGAGAACGACAGGCAAAAAATGAATTACTGATCCGATCGGATTCCTGGGAACTACGTGACCCGCTTGAGTGGCTACAGGCGCTCAAAGACATAGAACGCCGAGCGACGGAAGAAAGAGAATCATTCGAGCGTGCTATGAGTATTAAAAAATCATGAGCAAACACATCGTGTGGATTCGTTACTCCGAAAATACTCCGGAGTGTTACCGTGGACATAATGATCCGATCGGGGTATGGATTCAAAATGGAGATGGCCCGATGGGGCAAAAGACTGCCGAACGGATCGCAAGAGAGATTCCCGGCACGTGTCCGGGAGTGCAAGCAAAAGCCCTGCCCGTTGGTCAGGAACCGAATAACTAGCCTATGAAGTATACGACAACACAAGCCGATGTGGAGACCGCATGCGAAGCTGCTGCCGAGGCCCGTATGGGCTACCCAACGCTCCCGTCCAATGTAAATACAATGACATCGGAAGGTGGAGATACGCTGGACTATGTTGCCGAGGATCTGGAGACGTATCTCGATGACACTAGAAACCACGATTTGTATGAAACATTTGAGTGTGGAATGCCTGTTCCGCAGCCAGTGTTTGACGCACTCATCCAATGGTTGAAGGAAGGCGCGATGATTTGCGAGTTTCCGAAGAAAGAAGCAACGCTGGCCGAGTTTGGTAAATCCGTTCTGTCCATCATCACAGACGGCCAGTTCTTGAGTGAAGCGACGCTTGGGCGCGTGCTCGGAAAGGCTATTGAGTTGAAACTGATCAAGGAAACACCGGGAGGATACGTTACGCAATGCCACGACTAGCCATCCCAAACGTCTGCATCAGCACGCTTGGAGAGGTAATATGGGACGCATATGGCGTCTCGGTAATATGAAAGACAAAGTGTTCGAAATTCCGGTGGAATTCAAATTCTCCGGTGTATTCAAGATAAAAGCCCGTGATGCGGCGCAGGCACGTGAATTCGCCATCAAGCACTGTGCCATGACCCAAGGACGAGGCGTGCACTCGTCGCTGCCGGAGGAACAGGTCGACTGGGACTTTCCGTGGCATCCGGAGAAAACAGTAGGAACATCCGATGAACCCGAATAAACCAAACGCACGAGAAGTGTGGGCAACCGACCCGGTATGCCCAGTCAGAGGCTGCGGTAAATACCTCACAGTGGCGCCTGGTCCGTGGGCGGACAGGGGAGACTGGATGTGTGACGGCGATCATGATGGAAAACGCATCTGGTTCAATCATGAATTGGTATCCATCATGCGCGACCGGTTGGAGAAATTTGAAAGTAAGGAATACACTTACCGACAACCGTGGACGTGTTCCGATGATCAAAAAGCATTTGTAGAAGGTTGGGGTCTGTTTTCATGCTCAAGCGGGTATATGCGTATTATGCGGCTGGACGA
>SXGQ01088801.1_pt1 | contig 14879 bp, 10 predicted proteins | sample 3178371 | NCBI WGS metagenome assembly SXGQ01 (sample SAMN11356859, study PRJNA531348) | freshwater metagenome | isolation source: freshwater sample F1-20 | place: China: Fuxian Lake, Yuxi | collected 2017-12-25
AGATCCTTCTCCAACGGTCGATCCGTGTCGGCTTCCAACAGCTGGCGGACGCCCCGAAGCAGGTCACGGCTATGGCGGACGTCCTGGAATCGTCCGTCAAACAACCTCTCAAGGACCTTCTGAAGGCTGCTCTCCAGGTCTGCATCTTCCAGGGTGCGCGGAGTCTGGGGTGCCTCCACCGACGCGGGAACTTTGCGCAGTCGCAGTGCCATGCGCAGGGTGCGGCGCAGCGCCCGCAAGCCAAACAGAAGGACCCGTACGGGTCCGGACTGGCGAGGCGAGGCCCGCCGCCATCGAGCCGGTCCGCCCGGGGGCATCCACCCTGTTGGTGCAGTTTCCGGAAAGGCCTCTCCACGGTACAACCGCTGGGGCAGTTCGGGCCGCTGGGGCAGTTCGAGCAGTTCGGAATCCAGTTCATCCCGGAAAGCACGCCGCGGATTCTTCCGTCGACGGGTCCGGGGCGTTAGTAAGGGTCCCGAGGGGCGGACCATGCGTGGCGCCCCAGATTCATGACGGGTTTTCCACGCTTCCACGACCGGATCCACCACTGGCACCGGTGTGGACGATTTCCGGTGAAGGCGCCCATGGATCGACCGTCGGAGCCAGCGCAATGCGATTTCGCCAGAGTCCGGGCGACGGCGCGGCGGTTCTGACAAGTCGGCGAGGACATGCCCATGCGCTTTGAGCCAGGCAGTGAGTGCCAAGTCCGGAGGCGGTGTCTCTGAGGCACGCAGCACCGGGCGTTTGCGGCGGCGGCGCTCCAGTGCCCGGGCCAGAGAATGGAGAATTTTGAAGCGCAACCGCAGGCCGCCGTATTTCCAAAGCCAGCGGAGGAGGTCGGAGGCTTTTGAACCATCGGTCTCCGGCCGATAGCCACCCACCATCATCCGTCGGATCAACTCCGCCCTCAGCCATACGGTGGGGCGGCCTGATTCCAGCCGATGATGTTGGATGCCACCCATAGGATTTCGCCAGGGATGTCTCCGTGGTGCCCAAATGTCCCGAAACCGATCTCAACGAGGGATTTCCCCGTCGCCAGAATCAGGAAACCAAACCACTCATCCCCTGCGTGGCCAGCTCGCGGTTGGTCCGGAACTCGGCCCAGAATTCCGTCGGCATGTCTAAAGCGATTTTCAAGGCACCATTGGAACCGGCAAATTGGGGCTCCTCAACTAAGGTAACTTTTCCGCCGCCATACTCGCTCAACCCCTTCTCAATGGCTCGTCCGAGTCCGCGAATCTGGCTGCCGCCACCCCCCAACAGGATGTTATTGCGCATCTTGGCCTGGAACTCGGGATCGTAGGTGGCGATGAGGTCCTGCAGTGCCTGGACCGTCGGCGGTACAATGGTGTAGCAGGCCGAATACACCTGTTCGGTCAGGTTGAAGTTCGTAGGCTTGCCACCGACGGGCAGAATCTCTTCGACCTCATCCATCTTCGGGCTGACTGAGGCGTGCCGTTCCTTAATGGCGCGCACCATGTTAATGGAGAACTGAACTTCAGGAAACTTGTCCTGAATGAGCTTGGAGAGGGACTGATCGATGGAATCACCAGCCACGTAATGGGTACGCTGATCCTCAGCCGAGGGCATCGACCCGTGGACACGGCAAAGGTCGGTGGTGCCCGCGCCGATGTCGATCACCAGCGTGTCATCCAAGAAATCCAGACCGTAAGCCACAGCAAAAGGCTCCGAGCACACGATCACCGAGTCGATGCAGTTAGCAGCGGCTTCCAGGATGGTAGCCTTGCCCGCCACACTGGCTTGGGCCGGAGCACCGATCACCGCGTAAATGACCGCATCGGCCGGAGCATTGATTTCGCGTACCACGTATTCCAACAAATCGCGAATCGCCTTCTTCACGGGCTCAGGGTCCACGACGCCCTGCTGCTTGACCGAGGCGCCTGCCAGGGGCCGATACAAATGAACGGACATGCGGTTTTCCAGCGCTTCCTGTCCGTAAATGATCTCCCGACCTCCCAATCGCTTCAGAGCGACATGGTCCTTCGGGTAGCCCACATACGACCAAACGGTCTTTCGAAAGCCATTGGACGCGGTGATGGATGTCCGACTGGTTCCTAGATCAATTCCGACAAATATGGTTTCAGCCATGAGACGCGTGTTGCTGGTTGTTTCTCCGATGAGCACAGATGCCCAATGGAGAATGCGTCCGTTAGATCGACGCCTTAAGACATTTTTTTAGGATCTACCAAAAAATTACATCCAAGCTGCACGTTGCATCCAGAAACGGTGCGCAAATTGCACCAAAGACGCGAGAATGCCTCAAGATGACACAGAGGAGATGGGGTCGACGGCGTTTGCCGAGCTCGTCGATCACCCAGGCACCCTGGCCGAAATCGATCTAGGCTTCCTCGCCGGGCTCACTCTCCCAACGGCCGACAGGAAGCTTCTGGCTGGAGCGGCGATAGTGGACGAAGCGTTTGACCGACGTATAGCTCCCGGCAAAGGCGTGGCTTATGACCAGATCCTGATAGATCCGTTGGGCCGAGAGGCCTTGCTCGATAGCCAAGGTGATCTCGGCCAAGTGAACCTTGCAGAGACTGCAACGACCAGCGCGGGAGCCGAGGGGCGGAATGGCTGGGTTTGGTGCTGAGCCCGTGCCAGTGTCCTCGGACCCGAGGGGCGGAATGGCCGGGTTTGACTCTGGAGGAGGCGCAGAGCCGGGGGGCGGAATGGCTGGTTTTGAGGGCCCCAGGTATCGGGCCACCGTCTCCCGGTTCACGGCCAGTTCCCGGGCGATCCGTCGTCCGGACAAACTCTTGAGGGCCAATGCTTTAATCGCTTCGCAGGTGCTCATGCAGAGGTGGTTCATCCGCCCTCACGAACCCAACAATCGGGCCCGCTCGGCAATGAACTTGTTCACCTCAGACTCTGGCTGGTGTTCAACCGCCCTTTACTGGCTGGTTTTGACCGCCCTCTGACAACAAGGAGAACTACCCGAACTTTTGATAAGTGACCCTCGGCAATTTGGGGTTTTATGCGGTTTCCTCTGCATTGAGACACACCTTAACGCTTCTCACGACCACCGGAGCTATTGCTGTCGGTGCGAGTGATTAATCCCGTGCTGGGCAAGAAATATTCAAGCCACCGCCATCTTGGGAGCGAGTGCTCCCCACTGAAAGTGACGAGGAACCAAAATCTTGGTGGTTGATTGGAATTTTGTTCATGTATTCCACCGACTAATACCCTCGAGCCTCACGCTTCAAAGATCGTATTTTGGGTGAGTAATTCAAAGTCCTCTGGACTGACCGATTTGTTGGCGAAGGATCTACTGAGGTTTGGGAGTGAATCCACCTTCCTCAACGAACTGAACGGACCGAGATGCTACATACGGTTCCCACCCGTAGGTAACCCCTGCTCTGACTGCGAGATCCTTAGCCTTGTTGAAGATTGAGAAGGAGTCTTCATAAACAAGAAAAACAACATAGACCTTCCTTGAGGGAATTCGCTGGAAGTAGTCATGGAGCTTGTCGGGATCGGTAAAACCCCTATCTCGCTTTGGTGTAGCCACCTCCCCCTCGGAGTTTTTGCTCCAAACAATGTCCTCATAATTCTGCCCCCGATCGTAATTCCGGCAGGGAAAGATTCGTCCGTACCGGGCGATGACGTAGTTGGGTTTCTGTTCGGAGGTTCGTTCCATCGGTAGGCGTAGTTTCTGCTCCGAGTCTTTGACTAAAAGGGCCTGATTCTGGGTTACCTCCGAGATTCGTGTACCGATGCGGGCCCTGTTGGTCTGGGCAGCTGCCAGTCGGTTCTTCGCCTCGAGGGTTTGTAGTTCAGCCGTGACAATTTCCTCTTCCAACGTTATTAGGCGATCTGTCGGGGTCAACGCGGCAGCGGTCTCGAGCACGTGGAGGCTCTTTTGATTCTGGTCACTCATCCTCTGTATTTCAGACTGGATGTCCTGACGCGACCTGAGGAGCGCAACTTGGATCTTCCAATCCCCGGAAAGGGCCTTCTGCTTGAGCTGTTCTCGCAGTTGGATAGATCGACTCAAGGAATCTTTGGCAATGCTGAGCTGGTGCTGCTGAACTTTGACGGATTCTGTATTGTTTGCAGTGCCCTCCTGCCTCTCACGTCTGGCCAACAGGGTCACCATAACTGCCAAGAGGATGATTCCGCCGAACGTGTTGCACATCGTGTCGAGCAACATGTCTAAGCTATCGCTGAGGCGTTTGTGGCGGAGGCTCATTTCAGCTTAATCCTATAAATTCCAAGAGTCGCTGCCACCAACTCTTGTTCATTGCCGGCGGCGATCCTGCGGCAGGCGGCTTGGAGCTTGGTGCTGATGTTGGGGTGGAGGCTCTTGGGGGTTCGGTGAACTTGGTGTTATCTTGCGTTGCTGCCTCTTCCCGAGAAGAACTGGTTTCTGACTTCCCAGCTGACGTCTCACGTGTACTTTGACTGTCCTTTTCCTGATCAACTGGAGGAGGGGGCTGGAATAGCACCTCTCGATTTTCCTCAAGGGCGTCAAATCCTACAGCGAAATGTCGTTTTCTAGCGATTTCCACGAGGTCGTTGAAAGCCGAGATGCCGGATGGTCGTACGAGAAAGACGATGTATGCATCCGTGGCCTGGATTCCGTTAAGGTACGCCTCAAAATCATCTTCGGCCGATTTGCTCGGGAACTCTTTAAGTTCTTCTGGCTTATCAAATTGCTGCAGTCGAACTCCGTTGCCACCCACTATCGCCAAGATGGGTCTTTTCCGAGTCGATTCCTGATCAGGGATCATCCATAGCTTTCCTTCCCTGATCCGGAGTCTTTGGAGCTTCGCTTCTGCCGCCCGTAGTTTTCCCTCTAGGTCCGCAGTCTGGGCGCGGACTTTTTGGGACTCTCGCTCGACGCTTGCCATTTCCTGCCGAATCGACTCGAGCTTCCTCTTCAACTTCGTAAGGCCCAGCCTCTGGTCCAACAACTCGTTTGCAGAAGCCTTGTCGGCCAATTGGGTTGAAACTGCATCCTTACCGCGTCTCTCCCTTTCAAGCTCGGTCTGAAGCTGGGTAATGTCAGCAGTCAGTTTTTCGATGGACGGCGCCGTCTCGGCTTCGGAAAGGATCCTCTGAAGGTCTTCGATCTCGATGTCAGTGGTCCGCTGCTGGACCAGTATTTCCATCAACTTTTGATGCAATTCCGGATCTGCATCCACGGATTGACCTTCCTGGGGTTGCTCAAGATCCGTCGAGAGGATCAGAGTGATGAGGATCAGGATCCCGCTGACTGAGGTGATGATGTCCTGGAAAGCAAAGAACGAGATGCGCGTCGATCCCAGGCTACGGAGTCGACTGCTCATCAGCTGAGCTCCTGGCCCGCGGCCGGCGCCCCTCCCGGTGCCCTGTCGAGTAGACGCAGTTTCGATACTATATGGGAATGACAGTAGTCGTTGCACTCGTCGAGAAACGTCATCTCCCGTTTTTGCATCACCGTGATCCAAAGCTGCAGGATCAGGGCGAATACTAGAGCGATCAGTGTGGTTTCAAAGGCGGTTGCGAGCCCTGCAGTGACCCCCTGAAGGGAGGTTCTTATCATGGACATGTCCCCCGACGATTGGAGGGTTCTTGTGAACTGTCCGATGGCCATGCTCAACCCCTGCACCGTCCCGATAAAGCCGAGCACAGGAATGGCCCAAACAAGGCCATTCACTAGGGTGTAGCTGGAGGCTAGCTGATCCTCGTCGTTCTCACCCTGTGCTCGGAGAATCGCCGAAGCATCGTTGATCTGTCCGATGTTTTTGAGATTTGAAAGGGCTCGATCGATCCGGTTGAGAAGAACGAAGTGACGGGGATGGTCGACCAGGGAGTGAATCCTGCTAAGAACCATCGCCGCGGTGGTTTCGGTGAGGGTGAATTCGGCGGCGTCTGGGACCGCTGACAATTCCAACGCCCGTCGCTGGAACTTTAGCTTGCGGGCTTTGATCAGGAGGACGGCGACCCCTGCAAAAAAGAACAGAGTCGCAGGGATCATTGTCAATTGATTGCCCGGCCGGAGAATCATGGTCGCCAGCGGCGTTGTGTACTCAAACCGCTGCAGGATTGAGACCGATAATCCATAGGTCACGCCGGTGAGGAGCATTCCCACAATGAAAGCTAACAGGTGATTGACGTCGGTGTGACGCCCTCCCTTGAAGCCGAGCCGATTCTCGATGTCGCTCTGGGACCATGCGAGGAGTTTAGGTTGTTCGGAACCAGCGCCTGTTTTTTTGGGGCGGGTGAGGAATTGAGCCATGCGATTAAAAGTCGAGGGTTGGGTGAGTGGTAATTACCTGCAATAGATGTTTCAGAATGAGCACATGAATTGAGGGCTAAAACCGATAGGTGAGAATGAGGTCAACCATGTTTGGGAAGAAACGATCAAATAGCCGACGGTAGTCACTCATTGTACACTTCGATGATAACGACAACGATAATGGCAATCGCGTAGATAATCGTGCCGAAAATACCAATTCGATAACCAGCGCCTGTACTGGATCTTCCGCTCGTCTCCATGTTACCTGAATCCATTTCCTTCAGATCGCCGGCTCCCATTACCCATGCTACTACACACAGTGGAGCTAGCAGGAAAAGGCCGAGAATCGCCAGAGTCAGAATCAGGCCGCCACGACTGGATCGAATAATCTGACCGCGTCCGCCTCCCGCGAAATCGGCTGGTTTGTTTCCTGTGATGGAAGCCTGAAGCAGGTCGTTCCGCCTCTTTTCTTCAGAGAGAAGTTCCGCGCGGTATTGTTTCTCCTGCTTCGCCTCTTCTTTCTCGGCTTCCCTTTCCTCGCGTTCTTGGCTCTGATGAGCCTCCAACAGCTCTCGTTCCGCACGTTTTGATGCTTCTTGCTCGCGCTGGAAATCCCGAAGGGTCATCCAGCGTTCTTCGGTGAAGATCTCGTGAAGCAGCCCTATTCGGCTGGAACGGAGTCGTTCCTCTATGTCCGAGATTGGGTAAGGGCCCTCCTCTCGTCCTCGCCAACGAATTCTGAATTGTTTCATGCCATCAGTCTGTGGTTGTGATCAGCGTCACCTCTGTTTGAGCCTCATCGCGAGTCCGGATCCCGAAAAAGAGGCGGCAATGTGTTCCCCAAAGCCCCCAGCGCAGATGAAACACCGGCCTCGGAGAGGTATTCGGAGCGGGGGTTTTTAAGCCCAAAAAGCGGGGATAACGGCATCGCACGGTCTTTTATCAGCGTCGGTGTTGGACCCGCGGCGGAATACCCCCAGATCTCACTGGGGTTCTTGTCGGTCGTGATCACCGGCTTGCCGTTGACATCAGCGTAGCCGATAAAGCGCAATCCGTCTTTGGCGACCGCCCTGACCAACACCAGGTTTCTCTGGGCTTGCTCCCGATACAAAGTGGATCGGTTCGTCTCGAGGATCTGCTGAAGTCCCAAACTCCAGTTGTCCGCCTTGGCCCGGACAAACCAATCCCCACTCGCGATAGGTCCCCCCACATGTTCGCGGATCCGTCCAGCGTCGATTCGTGTTGAGGGGCAGAAGGAAAGACCCCAGCCATCTGGTTGAAGGTCCATGAAATCCACCAACGCGCAGAACAGATAGGCTCGGAAAACCGGTGACCCATGAGACGAGCGCTTTAGGTTGTCGAGCACTTGGAGCATGGGAAGTCCGTAGGAGGTGTTCCCTGTAAAGATCCTCTCCAAACCAATCTGACCGAAGGCCGATGCCTCCTTCGGCGGCGGCAGGGTCTCGATCCGCTTTAGGGTGACCGTGGGGCTCAGCTTCCAGCGTCCGTTAAATTGGCCATAGTCCCTTGAGAAGAATTCCGCTTTCTCCTCGTCGGAAACCACATAGGCCTTGATTAAGGACCACTCCGCGCTGTCCGAAAGGGCGCCGGCGGTGATCCACTCGACGGGCTGGGTATTCTCGGACTCCCGCCATAAGCGATATCGCTGGTGGCTAGCGTTCACGGCCGGATCCCGCTGTAGCTCCTCGAGACGTTCGGTCTCGGCGGGTAAACGGGCTGCAGGAATGAAGTTCGTGCTGGCTGCGCTGCGAATGAAGGACCACGTCGCCGGATTCGTTGCCCCCACCAGTGATCTGAGGAACCTCTCCTCGCCTGAATCAATGGCGCGGAGCCCTTTGGCGGCCAAAACGGCTAGGTCACCCGAGAACTCCGAGGAGGCGATCAATGTCAGTGCGGATGCATGGTCCGCCGCGGTCTTGGCCTTGGAAACAGCCTCCAAGCCATTCTCGATTTTCTGCAACTCCCGCTCGTAGGCCTTGAATTTAGTCCGGAATGCCTTTGCGCGTTGCAGAAGATCACTCCGGATGGTGACGTGATTAGTGAACCCAGACTCGAACCCGTCAATTCTTCTCAGCGTTACTGAGAGAGATCTAATCCGTTCGGCTTCCACCTCCAACTTGGCCCGGTAGTCCAGTTTGGCGGCTTCTTTTTCCGCTGAACCGATCCAAACCTCGAGTTTGGCATTCACATCTGTGCCCCGTCGGAGCAGGTACTGTTTCCATCGGCGTTCGAATCCTGAAAACCGAGGTTCAAGCTCAGCCTTGAAGTCGGGGGCGAGAGCCTCAAGGGCAACCCCCGCTTCGGACACCTTTGATGCCACCGCCGTCAAAGCTTCTGCATCGGCATCCTCATCCAACTGGGTGGGCAGCCTCTCCATCGAGACCATGAAATTGGTCAACAGTCCGCGCTCTCGTGCGACAGACGTATCGGCTCGGGCAACCTGAGAATGCGCCCACATAAGATTGAGCGTTTTCTTTTCGGTGAACCGCGCAGCTTCGAGCAGGTTCTCCACTGTGCGGGTCTCCCGCTTCGAAATGGCGACATCCAGCTGCTTCGTGAACTCGCGGGCCCGGATCTGGCCCAGGCCCACCCAGACTAGGACTGCGATAACCACGGTGGCCGCGGCGCTTCCGATCAGGATGGTGCGACGCTTGAGTGATTCCCGTCGCGCGATCTCCGATTCGAGCAATGAGGTGCGTTTGCGGAACGCGTTGGTGACCTCGGTGGAAACGGGGCGGGCGAAATCCAGGATGGCACGCCACGTCTTGTGGATGCCCTCGAAATCCTCCCGCAACTCCGTCAGACCCACCTGCCGGGCGGAGGTGTCCTTCTCTTCACTTCTATGGATCTTCTTGCGCAGTTCCCCGAGCAAGGTCGCGAACTCCCGGTTCTGCCGATCCCTTTCCTGCTCGCTTCGCGACCAACCCTCCAGCGACACCAATCGCTGAGCATCTGTGGCGCCAAGAACAAAGTTCAAATCATTCTCGAGTTGCCGGACAAAATCGGTCAGCCCCAACACCTCAACCCAATTCGAGTCACCACGTCGCTTTTCCGACTGATCAAGCAGGTATTGGCATCGCAGGACCGCAGCCTTCGTCCAGACATCACCCGAGGGCCGGTTTCTAAAACCGACCGATTCGATAGCTTCCACGGCCTCTGTGACCAGAACGGGATTTCCAGCTGGGATCATCCCGGCCAGATTCTGCAGACGGGCGGCGAGAACCTTGCCGTCGAGTCGCTCCAACTCAGACTGGGCGTTGGCATCCGTTGGGTTCAGACGGGTTATGCTCTGGAGAGCTACAAGGGCCCCTTCGTCATTCCTCATCATAACGGCCTTCCGGTAGGCCGCATACAGCGGGTGATCCGTGGGGATTCCCTGAGCATAGCAGGAGTTCAGTGCCTGAACCGCATGTCCATCGATGCTCTCGGCAGGTGACAGGCCTCGCTTTTTGCAAAATCCACGCCACTCATCTGTCCTCTGGAATTCCAGTACGGTGACTAGGTCCAGCAGATTCGGGGCGGTCTCCGCGAGTTGGATCGCCTGGTGTCGATCCCCAGCCTTGATCATCGCCTCACACTGCTGCAGGCGATGGTTCGCCATCCGGCAGGCGGCAGCGAAATCTTCAGACAGTTTATGGGCGAGATCCGAACTGCTCCCTTGTTGAAGCGTTTCAGATATCTTTCGAATCAGACGCTCTATTTCGAGCAAGGTCATGGAATTTTCGTTTTAAAGTTTTATTTTCGAACCTCTGCCACCTTTTTTTAATCCGGGTTAATAGAAATGGTGAGCGTTTTAGATTCTTTTGATGATTTACCCCTTGCAAATGCATACCCGATTTGCCAGTTGTGATCACCATAATCTGGGGGTGCGATACAACTTTTACCAATTAACGCCTCAGGCGACCAGCATCTTATGTCTAATGCTGTATTAGTTTTACTGTTTTTCACCAACTTATCCAACTTAACAGTAAAATTAAGAGTTAGATTAGTGAACCCCGGTTTAATCCTCACCCCGGGTTTGCTTTTTTTGTCATCTAAATCAACACGGTTTGTGCCTTCTAATTGAAAACTGACAAAGTTTGTGCCGACTAATCCATGGAAATAAAATTGATCCCCTTTACGAAACATCAAGCCAACTTCGGATTCGTTCAGGTCTTTAAAATTAAAACTCATCTCAAAAACTTTTGATTCGAAATTAGTCATCGGATCTATTTTATAAATATAAGTCCACTCACCTCTTTCGATTCCCGACGTTTTGTAATCACTGATTAACCATTTATTTAAATTCGGTTCAAATTTTTTGAATCCTTTATTCGCTTCCCCTGTACTAATATGCTTCCATCCCGGTATTTCAGCTGCATCTTCTTCTTCGCTGTTTTTATTACCGAAGACGCTTGCAAGACCAGTGTCATTTTTTTTCGAATCTTTTTTTGAGTCTGATTGACCCACATTCGCTTGAACAGTTAGCTTGGCTTTCAACTCATTTGTTTTGGAAAGTTCGATGGTTACATTTGTTTTTGAGTTTTTGATGATTACATTTGTTTTTGAGTTTTTGATGATTAACGCTCGATAATTACCACTGCTCGCCTTTAGCACATTTGTAATCAGCAGGGTATCAGTCGTTTCCTTCAGGAGCGTAGCTTCTCGATACCATTGAAAACTGTAATCGGACCGATTCCTCTCTGGCTTAAAATCCACTACGAATTTAATATTGTTCTGCCCTTCCACCTTGAATTCTTCGCCTTCTTTTCGAACTTTGGTGAAATATTTAAAGTCACCGTTGAGGGCTTTTTCTACGCTGAACTCTTCTTTTCGAACTTCGGTGAACTTGTTGAAGTCATTTTCAGGGGCTTGTGCTATGGTGAGCTTAATTGATGATCGTTGATTTTCAAACCAACGATTCAACATGAGTGCAATGCATACTGAAATAATCAGTTTAAGGAAATTGCTCCACGTTAGATATTTTCTATTTTGGACCTGAGATTCTATTCGAGACCGATTTCTCGCGATTTCATCTGCTGTCCGCGTCGGAACGGATGGCTGGATCCGGTGTGGCTCCTCAATCCCCCGATCTCCGGCAAGTCCCCTAGGGGCATGAGAATCCCGGCCGACTTGAACTGGGCGCTCGTGTCCCGGCTGCGTTGGGGCAACAGGTCGACGCTCGCTGGATAGTTCCGCAACCTCACTGGTCTCTTCACCTTCGGAGTTGGTGATTCTGACAACGTAGCGGGTGACTCCAAGCGGGGCGGGTGAGATCAATAATTCAGATTCAATTGCCCCCGGGATTTCTGTACCGATGTTGTTTCGACCAACGCGGAACCATTGATAGGTAGGTGGGGGAACCCCTTCAGCAACTGCCTTGAAGCGCGCTGCTTCATCTGCGAAACACTGTGTCTTCTTTGGTTGTTCAATGAATCGGGGAGGCTGACGCCCCAGCCTTGCTAGCGAAGCTTCCACCTCGGTGACTCGGATAGGACGAATTTCGACCAGAGCGCGACAATCCAACCCGGTGAATCGGGCTGACGCAGGGTTGTCTGAATGGAAGCAACGCCATCGGAAATCGGCGGTAGTGTCCTGCTCCTGAAGCGAGGTTGTGAACGTATATTGCCATCTCGTTGCTGGGAAATCGTGGCTGGGATCCCTGAGCTCCAGAAGTTCGAGACTCTCCCCAATCAATCCGAGGATCTCTTCTCCTGAGACACCATCGACGCAAAACACGATTCCGCTCCTGCAGTCAAGCAATCCATATCCGTTCGCGGAGTCCCCGGTGAGTCGTTGCCATCGAGCAGCAGGCAAGAGTCCAATCTGGTGGAGTGCCTTCAGCGAAGACCAATCCTCAGTATCGAGTATCTGTGGTTCCTGAGACCAAGACTTCGCCCACCCTGTCCAGTCCCTGAGGATGACTGCGGGGGATGGGAACTCCCGAACCTCTTCCGGGGTGAACACCAGATGGTGAGCGACGAAGTTGGTGCGACCTGTAAAATCAAGGCCCGCATCTTCTATGCGGCTGAGCACGTGATATCGGGTGCCGCGGACGTCGATGATCCGGCAGCAGTGTATGGGCCGCTCTTGGCCGCCACTTAAGGAAAGGTGCTGGTAGTGAGACCACTTCTCGAGTTGAAGCGTGACCGCCTCCCGCAAGGTGGCGCTTCGTGCAACGGTGCAGTATCCGGACCTTCCGGCCACGACGCCGCGAGGTGCGCTGGTGTAGATCAGTTGGAGTGGCATGACGGAAAGGCTCCTCGGCTCTAGCTAGGCGCTTTTGGATGGGCTTGGTCGACTGGGGATCAGGGAAATGCGAATCTGTGAAAGGATCCATACCAGCGGCACCTCGACGTCGATGGGGCTGAGCTTGGATGGGTCGGGGACATACTCCCCGGGACCTAGTTTGACCGGGGTGTGTCCAAACGCACTGGCGGCAAAGAAGCGGACGTTGCTGCTGAGCGCCTCAGCATTCGCAACCACAGTGGGACAGAGCTCACACAGGAGCCGTCGGACTCGTGCTGAATTGTTCTCAACCGCGTACGTGTTGAATTGACCTTCACTCAATGCCGGTTGGAGATCTGTGTCCCCGAGGAGATGTTTCCAAGCGTCTGATTTTCCCAGGATAAGAGCAAAGGGAGTGGGAATCGTGTCGGAGGGACGAAGGTTTCGGATCGCTTGGATGCGTGTCCGCATCTCAGCCAAGATGATGTCCTGTTGATCCACGATTGCTTTCTCCGCCTGCGGGTCTCCCTGCTCTCGGATCACCCGTCGAAACTCAGGGCTGTTGAAGGGGTCGAACAGGAACATGATTCCCGCAGCGCTGGCCACGTGCTGGGCCCCGGGTTGTTCAATGACATTGACGCCGGGCTGAAAATGCTCCCCGGCATTGTCATAGAAGATCACCGCACATTGCTCCTCGGTGCGGTCCTTTGGGGTGACGGTGTAGACGAAGGGACGAGGCAGGGCGACCATTCGCCCCTGGCGTGGAAGGCGTTCGTACATGGCGCCCTCAAAGACGGTCTTTGCAAGCTTTGCCTGTGCTGGAGTCTGCGCTCCAAACAAGGCTTTGCGCATGTCGTTTACTGGGGCATTACCGGTTGGATCGCTGTCCTGAAAGGTGACGCCAAATTCGCGATAGAGGGTCGCGGGGGCAATCTTGGTGAGTACGCTGAGGAAATAGGACTTGCCGGCGCTTTGGTCCCCGACCAAAGAGATGATGTGGTGGGGCATCCCGAGGAAGCTGATCGGAAGCTTTCGACGGCAGTGGGGGCAGGCGATGTCCGAGGTTGGCAACCCCATCGCATCCAGGGCTTGGCCAGCATTGTTGAAGCGTGTCGCGAGAAACCGTTGTTGGGCATCCTCACCGAGCAATGGGTCCCCGCGCAGGGAGTCGTGCACAGCAATGTGCATCACCTCCCCTGGATCGAATTCAAGCCAGCAGACGAGGCATGTCAGTCCACCGTCCGAAGGCTGCTTATTGGAGGAAGATTGCTGGTTGGATCCGTGCCTAGTGTCAGCATTTGACTCCGGACGGGGTCGTTCCTGAAATGGAGCGATGAATTCAAATTGGCAGTGGCCGCATTGAATTCTGTGGCCCGCTAAATCATCCTCCGCCTTGAGTCTTCCCTGACACTTTGGGCAATCGAAACGGTACTCCATGGCATTTCTTAAAGGGCTATGAAAGCAATTCTTAATAACACGACCAAAATCCGAACAAACCTTCTACTTCACAGGAAACGCCTGATACACAGAGTTGCCAGACAACGATGCAATCGCATCCAACTCAATATATCGCGTGCCCGTTGTTCCAACACTTGCCGCGTATTCCGAATCCGGCTCCGTCGGCAAACGGTACTCCTGCTGTGAAGTGATCCGCCTCGCCGCTCGTTAGCGCTCCGTCAGTAGCAGGCCACCGAATCTTCCCAGCCCACTTTTTCCGCCGACCGGTCCGGTCCCTTGATGCGCTTGAGGGACTGCTCCCCATCACCGAATCCCACTGCCCCTGCGTGCATCCCGTCTCCCCAAAACAAACCAATAATCAACTGGCTTACGTATCAAGTATTTAAACTATATTCCTATCATACCCTTGCGGCCATGAATAGGGATAAAACTTAAGAAAATCGGAAAGATTTTGTAACGAGCAAGGTGCGAAGAGAAGGACCAGCGGAGGGTTACAGGTGTAATTGGAGGAAAGACTGCCTGCGTTCAGAAAACGATGGTCATGTGGTTTCCGTCAGGGGCTTTTATACTCTCACTTTTGGACTCCTCCTCGAAAACCGGGTCACTTAGTGTCCAAGTGTGTCCAAGTGGCGACGGCTAAAACCCAATGGAAATGTCCTAAATTAGCACTTTTTACCGACGAATAGGAAATCTGTCCGAGGAGGGGGAAACAATTTCGAATTGTGTCCGCTTGGCAAAGGACCCCAGAGCCGAGAGTGTGGCTAAACAATGCGGGCTGGATTGGATCGCTCACCTCTCAACCCAGAAAACTGACCGGAAAACTAACTGGTAAAGTGGCTGGTGGAAGACGATAGAGACTTGCTGAGATTTTTTATTTCCTGAGCAAATCTGCGATTTTAGCTCCGTTCATTGGGTTCAATCGCCCAACCGCAGCTCCTTGGGCTCTGAAGAA
>SXGQ01212404.1_pt1 | contig 14879 bp, 15 predicted proteins | sample 3178371 | NCBI WGS metagenome assembly SXGQ01 (sample SAMN11356859, study PRJNA531348) | freshwater metagenome | isolation source: freshwater sample F1-20 | place: China: Fuxian Lake, Yuxi | collected 2017-12-25
ATCCACACATCTCCGGTCTCCAGAAGCTTGATGAGCAGGTCGGCCTGGTACCGGGCGTCGTAGTCGGCGCGGTGCTTCAGGCCGAGGTCTTCCACCGGCAGCCCGAGACGCTCGGCGAGCACCTCCTTGCTGCTGTCGAACCAGTGAATGTTCAGCTTGCCGGTGGCGAGGGCCTTGGTGTCGAGCGCCTTGTAGCCGAACGGATTCGGGAGTTCTTCGGCGGCATAGCACCAGGACACGAAGCTCCAGTCGAACGGCGCGTTGTGCCCGACGAAGACCGGGCGAGTGCCCGGAACCGTGTGTGCCCGCGTCCATTCGGCGAGCTCGATGAGCGCCTCCCGACGTGGCCGGCCCTCCCGGCGGAGCACCGCGATGTCGAGGCCGTTCACCTTCATCGCGCCTTCGTCTACCCGCGGGCCCTCGGGCCGGAGCTCCACGTAGAACGTGCCTCCGGGCTCGAGCCGACCCTCGGCGTTGGGGCTGACGACCACCGCCCCGAGCGAAACCATGTCGTACAAGGCGGGCACCGGGCCAGAGCACTCGATGTCGATACAGAAATAGGTAGCCCTGCTCTCGCGCATCGTGCTCCTCCCTGCCCGGCGATGCCGCCTGTGGCTTCGCCGGGGGACGCCGCTAACCCGTCCGCGCCGGCGGGTCGCCCTGTTCGGGGTGGCTCCGTGCGCTTATGCACCGCGGGTGCCCACCGCCTCCGGTCCCGAGCGCCGAGCCCCTGCGGGGGGAGTGATGACGGCCATCGGCAGGCTCTTCGCGCTCACCGCGCTCGTTCCGGCGCTGGCCGGGGCGGCGGCGATGATCGGCCTCGGACTGCTGCGCGAGTTGCCGGCTCTCGACGTGGTCGTCACCGCGGCGGCGGTCGTCGGCCTGCCGGTGGTTGGGCTGCGCGCGGCTCTGGGTGGGGGTGACTGGGGCCTCGGCCTGGGCGCGTGGGTGTGGGGCGTGGCCCTCGCCTTCGGCCTGCCGCGCTACTTCCCCGGGGAGATGCAGGAGGCCCTCGGTGCCGGGGTGGCCGCCTTCTTCCTGCCGGCCGGCGCCGACGCCACCCAGCAGGCGGCCCGTCTCGCCCGGGGAGTCCAGCTGCCGGCGGGTGAGGGGAAGGAGCCCATCCCGGAGGCCGAGCGGGCGGTGGAGCCGTGCGTGCCGGCGTCCGCGGCGTTGAGTGCGGACCAGGTGGCGCTCCCCTACGAGGGAAAGGGTCACAGCCTCGCGGTGCCCATCGTGTTCGGTGACACAGAGCTCACCATGCTCTTCGACACCGGCGCCACGGTGACCACGCTGAGCCGGGCCGGTCTTTCCCGGCTCGGCATCCGTATCCCGGCGGACGCGCCGGAGATCACCTTCCGCACCGCCAACGGCGAACGCACGGCCGTGCTCGTCCTCGTTCCCCAGGTGTGGGGGGGGGGCTTGCTCGTGGAGGGGGTCACCGTGGGCGTGTGTGATGAATGCGAAGACGAGCGTACGGCCGGCCTGCTCGGGCTCAACGTGTCGGGGCAGTTCCTCGTCACCGTCGACACGGCTCGGAAGGAGGTGGTCTTCCAGGCCCGCACCGGCGAGCAGGACCGGGTGGTGGACGTCGGCCCCTGGCTCAAGGTGCGCGCCACCGCCCGCATCTGGCCGGACGAGCGGGTGGATGTGGACGTGACCGCGGAGAACCGAGCCGACCGGACCGTACGTTCCGCCGAGGTGGGCATCCTCTGCGGGGACGAGAGGTTCGTCGCGCGCCTGCGGGACATCGTGCCGCGTTCCACGGGCACCACGAGCGTACGGCTCCCCGCAGGCACCGACTGCAGCAGCTACTCCGTGACCCTCGAGCACGCCCGCTGGTAGCGCGGAAGGGTCAGCGGATCTCGAAGGGGAATGCGTACATCTGCTCCTTGGGCAGGGTGCGCAGCACCCGCTCGTCTTCCTCGTGGAGGACGTCGTGGGCGTGGAAGGCGTACACGCCTGGCTCCAAGGGACCGCGCGAGGTGACCAGGTAGTCCTCGCGGGTGGCGAAGCTCTCGATATCGAAGGGCACGTCTTCCTTGGCCACCCACAGGTTGACCGCGCTCTCCTGGGCACCGAAGATGCCCTTCACGTCCGCCTTGTTTACGAACTCGAGCCGACTCAGATGCAGGTTCATCTGTGCAATTTCGCTGGGGCGGAGGCGCGTGTTGAACACGATTCGGATCTGGCCGTTCGGCAGCGCCTCCTCCGGGATGTTCTGGATGCCGGCGAAGTGCTCGAGGCCCGTTCCCACCACCTGGATCCGCTGCTTGCCAAGGGTGACGTAGCTCGATTGGCCCACGCCGAAGAAGCCGGTGGTGGTGGGCTCCGGGTACAGACCGAGACGGACGGGTTCGAAGTCCTCTTGATCCGGCAGCTCACGCGCGAGGGAGACCTCCTTGATGAACCCGTCCTTGCCCGCGAGCACCCGGATGCCGACCGGGCTCAGGGCCGGGTCTTCCCCCTCCTCCGTGGTGCGCAGGGTCAGCTTGCTGACCGGCACGTCGATCTCGAAGCGCCCCTCGCTGTCGGCGTAGTAGCGATCCATCACGCCTTCGATGACGACCGTGGCCTCGGGAACCGGGGTTCCCCAGATGTCCTGAACCAGGCCGCTGATGCCGCGCGTGTCCTCCGTGCATGCCAACAGGCTGAGCAGCATCAACATGATCAGGGCTTATCCCGAGACTGGAGGGAGGGCGTCGCAAACCAGTGGTCCAGCTTCCCGGCCTCCAGTTCGGCCAGTGCATGCCGGTTGAAGCGCACGTAGCTCTCCCACTCCTCGGTGGATCGTCCCGCGCTCTTACGGCGTTCGATCTCCGCTTCCGACCACGTGATACATCGTGATACAAAGTCGTGAGCCGCGCGGAGGCGCTCGGCCGGCGCGGCGGACTCCACCGGCTCGTCGAACAGGCTCACGAACGGGCCGCGGCCAGCACATCCCGCAGGGGGCGCAGGTTCGCGCTGCCCGTGCGGCTGAACTGGTCGATCAGGCGATGCCCCGTGCGCGCCAGCTCGAGGATGCGGCTGATTCGTGTGTGCAGGAACCGGCTGTGATGCATCGCCCGCGGGTCCCGCCCCCGACCCTCGGCATCGAGCAGGGCGAGCGCCGTTTCGAGCTGCTGGATGCTCCTGGACACCATGCGGAGCTCGCGCTCGCGGAAGACGCGCGCCACCAGCATCCACACGTCGGTCTCGGCCACGAAGAGGCGCCGGCGCTCGCCGGGCGCCGGCTCACGCCGTACCACGCCCCACTGCAGGAGCTCGTTGAGGGTGGTGCTCACCATGCCGGCGCTGAGGCCGGTACGAAGCTCGATCTGCTCCGCGTCCAACGGGGTGGCGCTTAAGTAGAGCACGCTCCAGACCCGGCCCATCGAGGGCTTGAAGTTCCAGAAGCCGATGACCTCGCCGATCGCGTCGGCCACGAGGTCGACCGCGCGTTGGCGGGCGGCTTCGTCGTCTCCGGACGGGGCGGGGACGGGTGGGATGGCAGCGTTCACTGATTTCAGTTAACACTGAAATATTGGAAGCGCCTAGCCGCGGAGGCCAGATGGACCCGATCCCCGCTCCCCGCCTCTCTCCCTACACGGTCGTGCGGCGCCTCGTGGCCGAAGGCCTGGCCGCGAGCCGTCCGCCCTCGCCGCTCTCGGGTCCAGAGGCCGTTTTCGCCCGCATCCAGGGGCCGGTCGCTGCCGCCGAGCAGCGGCTTCGCCAGCTCGTCACGAGCGAGGTCGACGTGGTGGAGGGCGTCGGCCGTTACCTCGTCGATGCCGGTGGCAAGCGGCTGCGGCCCATGCTCACCGCGCTGGGTGCCGGTGCCGTGGGATTCCAGGGTGACCTAGCGGGGCTCATGTGTGTCGGCGAGCTCATCCATCTCGGCTCGCTGTTGCATGACGACGTGGTCGATGGTGCGGACCTCCGCCGCGGTCGTCCCGCCGGCCACCGGGTCTTCGGGAACGCGGCCACCATCCTGACGGGAGACTTCTGCCTCGCGCGGGCGGTGCTGCTCGCGGCGGAGGCCGGCGGCTTCCGGGCGGTCACCGAGCTGGGGCGGGCCGTCACGGCGATGGCCGAAGGGGAGGTCCTTCAGCTGCAGTGGGCGGGCAACCTCGCCACCTCGCTGGACGCCTACCTCGAGATGGTGGACAAGAAGTCCGCCGCGCTGATCGCCTGGAGCGCGGCCGCCGGCGCCTACGCCACCGGCGACGCCGCGGCGGCGTCGGCCCTCGAACGTTTCGGCCGGGGAGTCGGCGTGGCCTTTCAGGTCACCGACGATGTGCTCGACTACGCCGAGGGCACCGGGAAGCGCCCGGGGGCCGACCTGCGGGAGCGGAAGCTCACGTTGCCACTGGTGCACGCGATGGAGCGCATCCCCGACCTGCGCGTCCGCCTCGAGGCCGCGCCCCCCACCGATGCCGAGCTGCCCGGGCTGGTGGCCGAGGTCCGCATGTCCGGCGCCCTCGACCTCGCCTTGCAGGAGGCCCGCGCGCGGGTGTCCGATGCGTTCGCCTGCCTCGACACGCTCCCCGCGGGGCCGGATCGCGAGAGCCTCGCGGTGCTCGGCCGTTACCTCGTGGATCGCGCCACATGAATGGCGCCGCCCCCGTCGCCGGTGACCCGAGTCGGGCGCCTGCCGTGCAGGCGATGTTCGCCCGCATCGCCGGTGGCTACGACCGCGCGAACGCGCTCATGTCCATGGGGATCGACCGCGCCTGGCGTCGCATCGCCATCCGGGAGCTCGCGGCGGCCGCCGATGGGGATGTCCTCGACCTCTGTGCCGGCACGATGGACTTCTCCGGCATGCTGTCGGGGCGTTCCCGCAGTCTCACGGCGCTGGACTTCTGCCAGGAGATGCTCGACGTGGGGCAGGCGAAGGCCCCCTCCGCCCGGATCGTCTGCGCCGACGCGCGCGAGATGCCGCTGGAGTCCAGCTCCTTCGATGGATGCGCGGCGGGGTTCGGCATCCGGAACGTGCCTGAACCGGGCCGGGCCGTGGCCGAGGCCTTCCGGGTGCTTCGCCCCGGCGGCATCTTCGTGGTGGTGGACTTCTTCCAGCCCACCACCTGGCTCGCGCGCCTGATGGCGGGCTCCTACAATCGAGTGGTGCTGCCGCTCGTGGGCGGAATTGTATCAGGTGATGCAAGCGCATATCGCTACCTCGCCGAGAGCATGGCGGCCTGGACCGACCGTGCCGGCTTCGAGGGCATGTGTCGAGAAAAAGGCTTCGCCGAGGTGAAGGGCTGGGAGCTCTTTCCGCCGGTCGCGAGCATCGTCGTGGCGCGGAAGGCGGCATGAAGCGCATCGTCCTGGGCATCACCGGGGCGTCGGGGGCGCCCTATGCCCAGCGCGCGCTGCAGTTCCTGCGTGAGAAGACCACCCTCGAGGTCGATCTCGTGTTCACGCGCACCGGCCGGGTGGTGTGGAACCACGAAGTGGGCGCGGACCCTGCCGAATTCGGCTACCGGATTTGGAACCCGGGTGACTTCACCGCCCCCTTTGCCAGCGGGAGCGCCCGGGTGGACGGGATGCTGGTGCTGCCCTGCTCGGTCGGCTCTGCGGCACGGATCGCGCATGGCCTCTCCACGGATCTCGTGGGCCGCGCCGGAGACGTGATGCTCAAGGAGCGGCGTCCATTGGTGCTTGTTGTGCGCGAAACTCCATTCTCGTTGATACATCTCAGAAATCTCACGCAGCTCGCGGAGGCGGGTGCGGTGGTCATGCCCGCGTCGCCGGGCTTCTACCACCGGCCTCAAACGGTGCAGGAGCTCGTGGATCACGTGGTCTCCCGCGCCCTCGACCGCCTCGGTGTGGACAACGAACTTTTCCGCCGCTGGAGCGGCCTCGGAGACGACGATGGTGACTGAGCTTTCTCCGCTCGTCCAACGCCGGGTGCAGGACCGTGGCCTCGCCGCCATCGCCGAGAAGCTGGCGGCGGGGGAGCGCCTCGACTTTGCGGACGGCATGCGGCTGTTCACCACGCCCGACCTCGGCACCCTCGGTCTCCTCGCCAACCGCGAGCGGGAACGCCGTCACGGCGACCTCACCTACTTCAACCGCAACCTCCACATCAACGCCACCAACGTGTGCGAGGCAACCTGCATCTTCTGCTCCTTCAGCCGCCTGAAGACCGGGGACCCGAACGCCTACACCATGTCGCTCGACGAGGCGATCGGACGCGTGCGGGCCCTGCGCGGTGAGCTCATCACCGAAGTACACGTGGTGAACGGGCTCAACCCCGACCTGCCCTGGGAGTACTACCTGGACCTGCTCCGTGGCATCAAGGCGGAGCGGGCGGACCTCCACATCAAGGGCTTCACCGCGGTGGAAATTCACTACTTCGCGGTGAAGTACGGTATGAGCTACGAGCGGGTGCTCCGCGAGCTGATGGAGGCGGGTCTCGGCTCCCTGCCGGGCGGCGGGGCGGAGATCTTCCATCCCCGAGCCCGCAAGAAGCTCTGCGACGACAAGGTCGACGCCGAGGGCTGGCTCGAGGTGCACCGCATCGCCCATGGCCTCGGGCTGCGCAGCAACTGCACCATGCTGTTCGGGAGCATCGAGACCCTCGAGGAGCGGGTGGACCACATGCTCCGACTGCGGGCGCTCCAGGACGAGACCTCCGGCTTCCAGACCTTCATCCCGTTGCGTTTCCACCACGAGAACAACAAGCTGGAGCGGCTGCGTGAGCCCACGGGCTTCGACAGCCTGCGCACCTACGCGGTGACCCGCTTGCTGCTCGACAACATCGAGCACATCAAGGCCTACTGGATCATGCTGGGCATCGAGCTGGCCCAGCTCTCCCTCTCTTGGGGTGTCAACGACATCGACGGCACCGTGCGAGAAGAGCGCATCTACCACATGGCCGGCGCCCGGACGCCGCAGACCCTGGGTCGGGCGGACCTCGTGCAGCTTATTCGCGACGCCGGCCGGGTGCCGGTGGAGCGCGACACCCTCTACCACGTCGTTGCGGAGGCATGAGATGTCCCCGAAGATCCGAGTGGCATGTGTCGGCTACACCAACGCCTGGCCGCTCACCCGCCACCTCGACCCCGAACTCTTCGAGGTGGAGGCCTGCGTTCCCAGTGTCGCCGCGCGGCGGCTGAACCAGGGTGAGGCCGATGTGGGTCTCGTGCCGGTGGCCTCCCTGTTCGACAAGGGCGCGCGCTGGCGCGTGGCGCCCGGCTGGTGCATCGGCTCCGACGGCGACGTGGACAGCGTCCTGCTCGTCGGGGAAACGCCCCTCTCCGAATGGGAGGAGGTGGTGCTCGACGGTGAGAGCCGGACGAGCGTGATCCTCGCCCAGATTCTCCTGCGCGGCCCGTTCGGACGCGCGGACATCCCCGTCCGCGCCGTGGACGCGGGCACGGGCGCCTTTCACGCCCAGGGCAAGGTCGGCGCCGTGGTCATCGGGGACGCGGCGCTGAACCTGCCCGCGCGCCTGACCACCCGGGTGGACCTCGGGCGGGTTTGGAAGGACTGGACCGGCCTTCCCTTCGTCTTCGCCGTCTGGGCGGGCCGTCCCGACCTCCCCCGCGAGGCGGTGGCAGGGCTCCGCGCCGCCGGTGAGCGCGGCATGCCCGACCGGGCGCTCGCGCCGGCATCGGAGCGCGACTACCTCACCCGCGCGATTCGGTACGCGCTGGACGACCGGGCGCTCATGGGCCTACGCCGCTTCGTGGCGCTCGGGCAGGCGGCCGGCCTGCTCGGTCCCGGCGACCTCTCGCTGTACGGTCCCGAGCCCGTGCGCAAACGCGTGGCCCTCCCGGCCGAAGCCCTGACCCGGGCAGCCCGGGGCGAGCCGCTCGATGCCGCTGCCGCCACGACCGTCGGCGGCGTCCCCACCGGCGAGCTCGCCGCCGCCGCGGACGAGCTCCGCTGGATGCGCCTGCCCGCGCGCGAGGTCACCTGGTTTCCCGCCGGCAACGTGAACCTCGACAACTTCGCCGCCCGCGGCGCCGAGCTCGCCTCGAAGAAGGCGCTCGCCGCCATCCTCCAGCCCGGCGTGGTCGAGGCCGGCACGCTCGCCCGCTCCGTGGCGGCGATTCGCACCCTGAAGGAGGAGTTCGGCCTCAGCACCACCGGCCTCGGCCCCGACGACCTTCAGGGGATGGCGCTGGCAGAGGGCACCAGCGCGGAGTCGGCCCTCGATCAGCTGGTGGCCGCCGGACTCGAGGGCTTCGGCGGTCCTCCCACCCGGGTGGGCGCGATGCAGCGGCCGGCCTGGCAGGCCATGCACCGGCTTGCCGGAGCCCACGGCCTGCGCGGTCCGGCCACGCTCACCCTCGGGCTCGGAGAGAGCCGAGAGGACCGGCTCCGGCACCTCCTCGCGCTCCGCGACTTCCAGGCCGAAGAGCGTGCCGCGGGACGCCCCGGCTTCACCGCCATCAGCGTGTGGACCGCCCTCACCGGCGAGCCCGGGCGCGACGACTCGGCCCAGGCCTGGCTGCGTACCGTGGCCCTCGCCCGCCTCGTGCTCCACAACTTCGACCACGTCACGGCGTGGTGGCCGAGCGTGGGCCTCGGCAGCGCCCAGGCGGCCCTCTTCGCCGGTGCGGACGACCTCGGTCCCGCCCTGCTCGACGAGCTCGCCCTCGCCGCCCCTGGTCGCAGCTTCGTCACCGATGGCGACGAGGTGGAGCACCACATCCGCGTGGCCGGCTTCGTCCCCGTGCGCCGCGACGTCGACTGGACGACCCTGGTCCGCTTGACCGCCGCGCCCGAAGGGCGGTACGCGCGGGCCTGAGGTGAAGGGGCCGGTCAACGCCCACGTCCACCTCGAGCTGGGCGCACGCCCCACCCTCGGGGGGCGCGGGTTTTTGGCCTGGTTGCACAGCTGGCGCGGCGTGGACAGCGGCGACCGGCGGACGCCGTCGGAAATCGCCCTGGACAATGCCCGCGCGGTGCGGGCCTTCGGCACCGCCGCCGCCATCGACGTCGGCAACACGGGCGTGGGAGGCCCCGCCATGGCCGCGGCTGGGCTCCAGGGCTTCGCCTTCCGCGAAGTCTTCGGCTTCGACGTCCCCGAGGCGGCGCGGCCCTTCGAGAACGCCACCCCCCACGCCCCGACCAGCACCCACGCCGACACCATCCGCGACGCCGCGGGGCGCGGTCGCCCGTGGTCGATGCACGTCGACGAGGACGGCGCCGAGCGGGCCCTGCTCCTCGACGGTTCGGGTCCATGGCCCGAAATGCTTCGGGCTTCGGGCCGCGACCTCTCGGGTTGGCGTCCCCCGGGTCTCACGCCCGTCCGCTACCTCGATGCCCTCGGTGTGCTCGGCCCCGACGCGCTGCTGGTGCACTGCACGCTCACCGGGGGCCCGGACCTCGACCTGCTTGCCGAGCGCGGGGTGAGCGTTTGCGTGTGCCCCCGGAGCAACCTGCACATCACCGGCCGCCTGCCGGATGTGCCCGGCATGCTCGACCGGGGAATCCGCGTGCTCATCGGCACCGACTCGCTCGTCTCCTCGCCCGACCTCGATGTACGGAACGAGGTCCGCGCCCTGCGCGAGGCCTTCCCGATGGTCCCGCACGAACGTTGGGAGCGTTGTCTCCACGACGATGCATGGGCCTTCCTGAGCCGTGCCCATCCCGCCGCCCTGCGGCCCACCCCCGACGGGATTCCAGCATGACCAGCATCGTTGCCTTCGGCCGGATGATCAAGTTCTCCCACAGCATCTTCGCGATGCCCTTCGCGCTCGCCTCCGCCGCGCTCGCGGCGAGGGAGACCACCACCACGCCGCTTCAGTGGGGCCTCATCGTGGCGTGCATGGTGACGGCGCGGTCGGCGGCGATGGGTTTCAACCGCATCGTGGACCGCCAGCTCGATGCCGCCAATCCCCGCACGGCGACCCGGGAAATCCCCTCCGGGGCCGTGTCGCTGTCCTCTGCCGTCACCTTCACCGCATTGTCGGCGCTCGCCTTCGTGGGGCTGTCCGCCTGGCTGCATCCCCGTTGCGGCTGGCTCTCCCCGATCGCGCTCCTCGTGGTGTGCGGGTACAGCTACGGCAAACGGTTCACGTCGCTGGTGCACCTCTGGCTGGGCGTCGCGCTCGGCCTCGCCCCCATCGCCGCGTGGATCGCCATCACCGGCAACGTGGCCGCGGCACCGCTCGTGCTGGCCGGTGCGGTGGCCACCTGGGTGTCGGGCTTCGACATTCTCTACTCGCTGCAGGACGAGGAGTACGACCGCGGCGCCGGCCTCAACAGCATTCCCGCCCGGTTGGGCCAGGGGGGCGCGATGCGGGTGAGCCGCGCGCTGCACGTGCTCACCATCACCGCGCTCGCCGCGCTGCCCGCCGTGGTGTCCCTCGCCTGGCCCTACTGGGTGGGCGTGGCCATCATCGCTGGGGTACTCGGCTGGGAGCACAGCCTGGTGAAGCCGGGCGCCCTGAGCCGCATCGACAGGGCCTTCTTCGACCTCAACGGCTACGTTTCGCTGGTGTTCCTGGCTGCGGTGCTGGCGGCGACGCTGATCTAGCCGCGGGTGGGCTGCCAGTTCACTTCGCGCAGGAAGTTGGCGTTTAGGTACTCGCGCTCGATCATCGTGGCCATCTCCTCCACGTCGCGGAAGCGATCGTAATCCACGGTGATGACCGGGATTGTCTTAGATATATCTCGGATGAAGCTTCTGTACTCGTCGTACAGCGCGGTGAGATACTCCAGTGATACACCGCTCTCCACGTCGCGGCTGCGCATCTTGATCCGCTCCATCGAGCGCTCGGGCTTCACGTCGAGGTACACGATCATGTGGGGGCGACACATGAAATTGCTCATGTGTCGGAACAGGGACAGGTAGGTGCGGTAGTCACGTTCTTCCATGAGCCCGATGTTCACCAGCATCCGTGCGAACACCGCGTCTTCGTAGATCGTCCGGTCCTGCACGCCGCCGCCGCCGCGCCAGATGATCTCCTGGTGCTGCTGGAAACGCCGGTTGAGCAGGTAGATTTGGGTGGCGAAACAGTATCGCCGTGTGTCACGGTAGAAGTCGGCGAGGTACTCGTTGTCAGCCACCGGCTCGAAGTAGACCGGTATCTTCAGGTGCTGGCCGAGAGCCGTGGCGAGCGTGCTCTTTCCCGCACCGATCATGCCGGCGATGCCGATGAAGAGGTCGTTGAGCGAAGCGCTGGCTGCGGGGGGCATCCGAATCTCCGGGATGGCGCCCCGCGTAACGGGGATCCCGTCGGGCGGCCCGGCCTCGGGCCTCCGCGCTCAGCGCACTTCGGCGAGCGCGTCGCGGCGCTCGCGGAGGGCCTTCACCGCAGGGCTCTCCCAGTCGGGTCGCGTGGCGAAGAGCACGCCGTGATCGTAGAGATTGAAGGCCTTGGTGCGGGGACCCTCGGACTTCTCGGTGATGAGCTCGCGGTAGATATCCGCCTGTTCCGCCGAAAGGCTGGGGGGCGGTCCGGACTGCGCGAGGTCGTCGGCCAGCGCGGCGTAGGTGTCCCCCACCCGGAGCAGCGACAGGGTGATCCACTCCGGCTCCTTGGTGGCGATGACCGCGTAGAGCTCCGCCTCCACCGCCGCGAGCGTGCGCGCGCGCTTCTTGAGGTTCCGCACCACCCGCCGCTCGCGGCCGCTCAGCTCGAGCGCCTCGGCGGCGTCGGCCTGCGCATCGAGCACCGCGGCACGCCCGCGACCGATCATCCAGGAGTGCCGTTGCGGATCGGCCACACCCTTGATGCCGCTGGTGACCAGGTGCGCTCCGAGCTGCGGCCGCCCCTCGCGCAGGGCGAGGACGCCGGCTTCGATGCGGAGCACCGGCAGGAACTCGGGGTTCAGCGTGGGCACGGAGCGTAGCGCTTGGAGCTCTTTCCGGGCCTCGGGATACCGCCCCATGTCGTCGAGCACCACCACGAGGCGGTAGAGGGCCTCCACCCCGATGTCGCCGCCGAAGGCCACCGCCGCCCGGTAGTACGGTTCGGCTTTGTCGGGGTTCCACGTGAGGTGCTCGACCATGCCCCGCTCGTACTGCCAGAGTCCCTCCTCCTCCGGCTCCACGAGGGGGTGAAGCGCGTCGAGCAGCGCGGTGGCGCCCGCGTAGTCGCCGGCATGGCGGGCTTCTATGGCCTGGTCGAGGGTTCCGGCGAAGGCGGCGACGAGGAGGAGGAGGAGCATGCGGGGGTCTGACCACCAGCCTGCCCGCTGGTTCCCAGGATCGCAAGCCAAGCCCACGCCGCGCGGGCAACCTCGAGGTCACCGAGGGTGTTCTGGGTGAGCCCGCCCACCAGCACGCCGACGAGCCCCGCGGCGGCGCCGCGATGCCCGTGGCGGAAGGCGAGCGCGACCAGCAGGCACATCGCCGCCACGCCCCCCGCGCCGAGGGTGGCCCCGAGCTGCACGAAGTTGTCGTGGGCGTGGTTGGGGAACCAGAAGCCCGGGGAGAGCTGGTCGTAGGTCCCCGCACTCGCGGCGGCGTAGCCGCCCACGCCGGCCGAGCCGGGGGGCACCAGGAGTCCGCCGGTCCAAAGCACCGCCCGCTGCCGAAGTTCGTTGGCCCCCGCGAAGGAGACGAGGGCGCCCAGCGTGACGGCCGCTCCGCCCGCGAGGGAGAGCCAGGTGCGGCCAGTCCACGCGGCGGCGGCGGCGGCGGCGAGGGCCACGGGTGCGGCATCCGAGCCGGCGGCCAGGACACCGGCGGCGAGCAGGACGGCGAGCGCGAAGCGCCGTTCGGCCAGGGCCACCGCGAAGGGGGGTACGAGCGCGTAGGCCAGCGAGAGGTGGTGGGAGTAGAGACCCACGGCCTCGCGCCCGGTCATCGCCTGGGCCACCGCGATGGCCGCCACCGCCGCCGCCGCCGCCAGCCCCCACCGCACCATGCGGTGGACCCCGGGGCGCCCCGAAACCGCCCCCACCGCGACCAGCGGCGCGAGCAGCCAGGCCTGACCCAGTCCCTCACGCACATCCCCGCTTGCCGCGGCCCCGAGCACACAGGCCAGCGCCACGCCGACCGCCGCGGGAACCCACGGCAGCTTGCCCGTGCCGCTCGTGCGCAGGCCCGCGAGCGAGACCGCGAGGAGCAGCGCCAGCGCCACTTCGTGCACGGCGGTGGAGAGCGGCAGGCTGATCACCACCAGCGCGGTGAGCGGCTCGCGGAGGCGGGCCATTCTCACCGCGCCGCCACCCGTCGGTAGACGGCCATCGTCCGGTCGGCCACGCGGTCCCATCCGAACTCCCGCTCGGCGCGCTCCCGCAGCGGCGCACCCCAGCGGGCGAGCGACTCGGGGGAAGCCTCGGCGGCCTCGCGGAGCGCGCGGGCCCAGGCCGTCACATCGTCCACCGGGAGCGACCACCGGGCGAGCCCGCCGTGCACCTCCCGGTTGGCGGGAATGTCGGAGGCGAGGAGCGGCAGGCCGGCCGCCATCGCCTCGAGGAGCGCGAGGGGAAGGCCTTCGAGCCGGCTCGGAAAGACGAAGGCGCGCGCGTGGCTCAGTAGCATGCGCTTCTCGAGCCCGAACCGCGCCCCGGTGAACACCACGTGCCCCTCGGGGGCTTGGCGCCGCAGTCGGCCCACGAAGCCGGGGGTGTAGGCGGTACCGCCGGTGATCACCACCGGGAAACGCAGGCGGGCAGCGGCGGCGGCGGCCACGAGGGTGTCGAGGCCCTTCTCCGGCACGAGACGCCCGAGGAAGAGGAAATAGCCGCCGGGCTGCAACATCGGGAAGATGGCTGGGTCCCAGGCCACCGGCTCGTGCGGCTCCACCCCGTTGGGAATCGCCTCCACGTCGGTGGCGCCGGCCTCCGCGCACCAGGGCGCGAGGTCGGCCGAGACGCTGATCACCGCGTTCGCACCCCTCATGCCGACGCGCGCGCTGGTGTGCAGGACTGTGCGCGCCGTGGCGCCCCACTTGTCCCGCTCCCAGTCCCGCCCGTGGAGGGTGACCACCGCGCGCCGCCCCAACGCGCGGGCGATCGGGGTGAACAGCGCCGGTCCGCACGCGTGGAGGTGCACGATGTCGTGGCGGAGGCAGGCCCGCGGCGCGGCCATGGCCGTGTGCACGAAGGCCTCGGCGGAGCGGCTATACACCGTGGGGACGTCCGCGAGGCGGACGCCCTCGCGGTAGCAGTTCCCGTGCGGGTTGTAGCGCTCGCGGCAATAGACGGTGACGTGCGCTCCCCGGCGCACGAGCCGCGGGGCCAGGGCGGCGACGTGCGCCTCCACGCCGCCCTCGGTGCCCCAGGGGCTGCGAAGCCCGGCCATGGCGACGAACAGCCTCTCGCCGCTCACGGCGAGAGGCCCGCGGCCTTGCAGCGGTCGGCGTACTCCCGGTTCACCCAACCGGAGAAGTCGTGGAGGTGGTTGGTGGCCGCGGACGGGGTGCGCTGGAAACGGCGTTCGCGCTCGGCGGGGGCGAGCCACGCGTAGCGCCGGTCCCAGAAGTCGGCCATCAAGCGGGCGGCGCGGGCGTCCAGACCGGCGGGGATCAGGCCCTCCGCGAAGCGCCGGGGCGAGGGGATCGGCACGGCGGCGGCCGCGCGCTGGCGGCTGCAGCCGAAGCCCGGGACGTAGCTCTCGGCCCATGGATTCGCGTCGAGCAGGGCCGTGCAGGCTTCGGGCCCGTAGAGCGGAACCGCGGTGGCGAGCTCCACCGCGTGGAACATGGAGCGCGTCGGCAGCGGGAGCGCGTCGGTGGCGAGCAGGTAGTTGGTGCAGAAGGACTCGCGGAGGCGGCCGGGCAGCGCGCGACGCAGCAGGTGCAGGCCGAGCTTCACGGTCCACACCCGCCCGGGCTCCACGAGGAGCATGAAGTCGACGTCTCCGCCGGGCACCGCGCTCTGCTTGCTGAGCCCGCCGGTGACGAGCACCCCACGCACGTACGGCAGCCGGGCGAGCAGTCCCCCTGCCCGCCGCACCCGGCGCCACTGCCGCTCCGCCTCCGCGGTGC
>SXGQ01659348.1_pt1 | contig 14879 bp, 18 predicted proteins | sample 3178371 | NCBI WGS metagenome assembly SXGQ01 (sample SAMN11356859, study PRJNA531348) | freshwater metagenome | isolation source: freshwater sample F1-20 | place: China: Fuxian Lake, Yuxi | collected 2017-12-25
GGCTTTCTCCCCCCCATAGGCCCTGAAACGGCCGTAGAGGGGCCTACGGCGCCCGAGTTTCACCCGGAAGGGTTTATCTTGCCCCGGTTAGAGTCCGTGGCTCCTGAACGCTCACGGGGTAGTTATGGGGTAGAGGCTGAGGGGTGGCTGGGGGAGCATTTTGGTATGGTGTTGTTGCCGTGGCAGCGTTACGCGCTTAACCGGATGCTCGAACATGACGATTTAGGGAACCTGGTGTGGCCGTCTGTCCTCCTGACGGTTGGGAGACAGCAGGGTAAGAGCACCCTGACGCGGGCGATGTGCCTATGGCGGTTGCACCATGCTCACTTATTTGGGGAAACCCAAACAATTTTGCACATAGCAAATACGACGCCAACGGCGTTGGAGGTTATGCGGCCGGCCGGCCAATGGGCGGTGGAAAAGTACGGCAAAAAGGCAACCAGGTGGGGCAACACGGCCCCCCAAATTGAGTTACCTACAGGTGATAGGTGGCTTGTGCGGGCCGCAAATCAGTCAGCGGGGGTCGGTTACTCCATCTCAATGATATTTGTTGACGAGGCGTTTCTAGTTAAACGGTCAGTCATTGAGGATTCTGTCATGCCTACGATGTCAAAAAGGTTAAACCCGCAGCTGATAATGACCTCCACAGCGGGGGACTCGACCAGTGATCTTATGATCTCGTACCGGCAGCGGGCCATAGACAAACTAGAATCACCAGACCCAGGCAGTGTTCTACTCCTAGAATGGTCAGCGCCACCCCAGGCTGACATGGACGACCTAGGCACCTGGCGTTGGGCTAGCCCAGACTGGGACCAGGCGCGTGAGGACTTTCTCCGCCGTCAATGGGAAAACATAGAACCTGAGGCGTTTCGCCGCCAATTCCTCAACCAGTGGACCGCGAAGGCAAACCATTGGCTTAAAGATAGGTGGTGGGCCGGCACCGCGTCAGACCTGCAACTACCTGAGGTTGGGGTGTGGAGTGTGGCGCTTGAGTCAGATTTTGACGGCATGGGGCACGCCGTAGCGGTAGCGGCCCCCGTCGGCGACCGCATAGTAGTCAGAGTGACCACCCACAGGACCATAAAAGAAGCTGACGAACAACTAGCGAAAATAAGAGCCGGCCACCCAAGCCTATTTGTCCAGGTGACACCCGGGTACGTTGACCGGTTAACCCAACGGTTCGACGAGCTAGTAGGGCAAAGGGAAGCCGCAGCTGCGACTCAAAACCTGCTAGACCTGTTTGACCGGCGGGCGTTAGCGCACGACAACAGCCCCATACTTTTAGAACATTTCTACAATTCCAACATTTCGAGACGGCAAGGCGGCTGGGTTTTGACGGCACCCATGGGCCGAGGTGGGGTCTACGCAGCTAGGGCGGTTCTCTTTGCGGCCGCGCAGGCATCTAAAACACCCAAACCTATGGCAATGATTAGGAGCCGACGACGCGCATAAAACGCGCATACCATACGACTAGGTTTATGCCGGTATTATGACGGCGTGGCGTTTCCCCGTTCACTCCGGATCGTGCGGAGTCAGGAGCCTACCGCGCTTGCCCTCGCGCAGTTCGAGGCTCCGGCTCCGCACGTCCGTGAAGCCTCAGCGCTCATGGCGTCAGTCCTAGCCAGCGGCGGCACACGGGTCACCCGTTCGACCGCGATGCAGGTGCCGGCGGTCCAAAAAGCGTTAAAAACTTATTCCTCCACAATTTCGGCGTTTCCGCTGCGCGAATATATCGCCGGGCAACCCATTGTGGCCCGGGCTTTTCTATCTAACCCATCAATGGTGTTGACCTACGCGGCAATAATGCAGCGCACCGTAGCGGATCTCCTATTTTACGACCGCGCCTATTGGCGGGTAACCTCACGGTCCTGGGATGGGTTTCCGGCGACTGCCGAAATTATGCGAGTGGAGGACGTAAACGACCTTCAGACCGCGTTTACCGGGACGGATGTGAACGCCCAACCACCTTCAGACCCGTTCTATTGGAACGGGAACACGGTACCGGTGCGCGATATTATCAAGTTCTACGGTGACGGCAATAACGGTTGGCTAAGCTCCGGCGCGTCAACAATAAACACCGCAGCCGCGCTAGAGGCCGCCGTCCTCATGTACGCCGAAAGCCCAATAGCCCAAGTGGTGTTAAAGAATAACGGCGCTGACCTCCCAGCAGACCAAGTGGACGCCTTACTCGAGGCTTGGGAAACAGCTAGGACCGAGAAAGTAACCGCCTACCTGAACTCAACTATTGACGCAAAAGCCATGGGTATCAACCCAAGTGAGATGCAACTCAATGACGCTAGGAACGCGGCGGCGGCGCAAATTGCACGCCTAGCGAACCTTGACCCGATTTGGACAGGGGCCGGGGTGCCAGGCTCAAGCCTCACCTACTCCAACCGCATAGACCTTTACCGCCAACTACTTGACACGGCCTTGAGGCCAGTCATGGACCTGATTAGCCAACGCCTTACCATGCCGGATGTCACCCCCAGGGGTCACGTTGTCACCTTTGACACGTCCGTATTTCTACGCGGTAACCCGGTCGATATCGCCGGCCTCGCAGCACAAATGCTGCCCCTAAACGTCATAAGCATTGACGAGGCCCGCACACTCCTCGACCTCCCCGAGTTAGGAGACTCACGCGAATGAACACGTTAAACACTGAAGCCGAACTAATTCTAGAGCTACGGGAGGACGGCGGCGACATCGTTGCCACCGGGTACGGTAGGGCGGTCCCCTACAACGTTCCAACAAAAGTTGGCGGTGTTGAGGAGTCGTTTGCCCGTGACGCGTTCACCCCTGATGACGTTGTCGGTAAACCCCTGGCTTACCGGCATGGCGAACCAGTTGGGGTTATCACCGGGGCCGAGAACCGGGAGGACGGTCTATACATTGACTTTCAGATAGTCAACACGGCCCAAGGACGAGATGCGGCCACCCTGGTTAGAACAGGGGCGTCTAAAGGTTTGAGCGTCGGTTTTACCCCGATCAAGTCGGCTTGGTCGAAAACCCGTGACAAAGTACAACACTTGACCGCTGGCCTTATGGAGGTCAGCCTTACACATATGCCCGCGTACGCCACAGCCGGCGTAAGCGTTATTAGAGAAGGAATCAAAATGAATCCAGAAGAAACCACCGAGGAAACCGTTGTGGTTTCTGAGGACAAAGAGGCCCGCGAGGCTATTGCCAGTGTGCGGGAGCAAGTTGCCAACATCGAGGCGCGGGCGTTCACGTCCGAGCCCGTTCACCCGCTGGCGCAGTACCGGACTTTCGGTGAGTATTCGAAAGCGGTTTACGGTGGCGAAATTGAGGCCCGCGCACTGTTCGATCAGGTCACGGGCGACAACCCGGGGGTTATGCCCCCGATCTGGCTACAGACCGTCGCCGGGATCATCGACCTCGGCCGGCCGGTCATCACCGGCGTTGGCGGGCCGCAATCGGCTGGCACTTCCGGGCTGGATATTAACTGGCCATTTTTTGATGGGGACCTTACTGCGATCGTCGAATTGCAGGCCAACCAAAAGGACGAAGTTAACTCTGTCCAAATCAGCCTGGAGAAAGGCACCGCCACCCTTGCCACCTACGCGGCCGGGTCGGACATTTCTTACCAGTTACTGCAACGTTCTCAACCGTCATACCTTGACGCACACAACCGGATCATGGCCGCCAGTTACTCGACCGTTACCGACCGGGTTTTCACCAACAACATGTGGACCCAGTCGAATAACACCAATATCTATGACCTTGCAGGCGACACGACCGGAGCAGATTTCCGGGCCGCCGTGTTCACCGCAAGCATGGAGGTCGAGGACGCAACCGGCTCACCCGCCGGTGTCGTGTTCGCATCGACGGCGCTCATGACCGCTATAGGTGGTTGGGAAAGTTTCTACCCAGCCCCCTACGGTGTCCAAAACGTCAGCGGTGTGGCAACGGCCAGCACTTTGCAGGTCAACGTGTCAGGGTTGCGGGTTATTCGGGCCAAGTGGTTGGACACTGACGCCGACCGTCACGCGATTGTCACGAACGGCGAAGCAGCTAGGTGGATTGAGGACGGCCCCCGGTTGGCGACCGCCGAAAACGTCGGTCAACTCGGCCGGGACATTGCCATCTACGGGTACGGTGCCACCGCAACGTACCTACCAGCGGGCGTTGTTCGCCTAGCGCAGAACTAACACGGGAAAGGTTAGGAGCGACCCATGGCATTGGTAGACGGTCAAGAACTAGCGGATGCGCTAGACCTTGATTACGTTGCGCCAATGGACGCTGTACTTGACCAGGTGGCTGAGGCCGCCGATGACATTGTCGGGTCGCTCCTAACCACCGCCGCCTACGCCGCTGAACCCGCAGCTTGCAAAGAAGCCGCGTTAAGTGTTGGGGTTGAGATATTTCAGGCCCGCACCGCTGCGGGCGGTCAGGCCGTGGCAACAGATTTTAGCCCCGGCCCTTACCGTTTGAGTGTTTGGATGACCAGGCGGGTTATGGCGTTGCTCGGCCCGTACCTGAACGTTGGGGGGATGGTCGGGTGACCGCGTTATCCACGGAGGCGCGGGAGGCAATTATTACCGCGCTGACGGGTCAAAGTTGGAAGGTTTACCAAACAATGCCAGCGGTGCCCTCTCCGCCATGCGTTGTTGTAGTACCAGATTCACCCTGGATAGAACCAACGCGCCTTGGGTCAAACCTTAACTACCGGGTCAGGTGGCGGGTTTTGCTAGTTATCTCCCCACGAAATAATGCCGCCGCCACCTTGGACATTGAGGACGCGGTAGACGACATTCTCGGCCTTATACCGTCAGGGTATTTGGTTGATTTAGTTGGACCCCCGCAACTGCAGGACACGGGGGCGCAGGGAACCGTATACACCACGGAGATAAATGTCTCCGCCCAAATGAAGGAGTAAAACAATGCCAGCAGTATCAGTGGCGGGCGCAGCGTTCACCGTGGACGTGGGCGCTGTCCAATACGAAAGCCAGATTACCACGGGCACCGTAACGACTAGCCCAACAATTTTACGGACCAAAACTCTTGACTCGGTTGCGTTTGACCAGACAGACCTAAACTCGACCATCAGCCTAGAGTTCTTGTACGACGAGAACACCGGACTATATGACGCGTTGCAGACAGCTGTCGCGGCTGGCTCGTCCGTTGTTGTTGGTGTGGATTCGGCTACCGGCGGTTGGGCGGGTGCATCCATGATGGTGGAGTCAGTCGAAATGACCGTGGAGGCCGCAGGTATCGCAACGTGCTCGGTGTCCTTCACCGGCACAGTCACCTTCAGTTAATGTGAACGGGGAAACGTCATGTACCCGAAAGTTAGTTATACAAAGAACGGCAGTCTAGAGCCTATTGTTGTGGACTGTTTGGCCGCTGACATGATGCTAGCGAATAAGTTATGTGCGGGTGCGCCTAAACTTGTAGACCTTTGCACACTTGTCGCATATATGGCTGAGCATGAGAACGAGCCCGCAAAAATGGACCAAGTGCAAAAGTGGGCACGAACGGAAAGGGTGTGGGCTGAACAGGGGGAGGCCACGGACCCTACGCTGACGGCACCATAGAAAGGCTTATGGTGCGCCTATCCATCCATCTAGGTAGGCCCGTGGAGGAGTTAGCCAGGATGGAGCCAAGACTATTAGCAACCTATGTGGAGGAGTTGAGCAGTGGCAAAACAGTTTGACGCCTACATAGTCGGCCTGAATGAGGTTCTTAGGGCGTTTAAGGCCCTCCCAAAAGAGGCCAGTAATGATTTACGCAAGGCGTCCATGAACATTGCGGAAAAACATATGGCCCCGGCGTGGCGTAACGCGGCCCTATTCTATGCAGGCCCATGGGGTCAAGTCATTGCTGACAGCGTAAAAGTGAAACGGGACCGGGTGCCCGCAGTAAACATTGGGAATAATAAGAAAACTTTAGAGGGTGGTGCATCTCCCAGCATGGTCCGGTATCCCTCGAGCAGCGGGGAACGGCGTAATTCCTTCGCCCCGTTTGAGCAAACCGAATGGTTAACGAAAACGAAAGCTTACCAACCGGCCGCACTAGCTGAATGGGGTGCAGCAGTTGACCGAATTGTTAAGAAATGGGAGAACACCTAATGGCTAAAACTTTGACGGTCTATTTAGCGGCAGACGTAGGCAAACTCACCAGGGGACTTAACGACGCCAGTCACGGGGTTGACAGTTTCGGCAACAGGTTGGGTAACATGCTCGGCCCAGCCCTTATTGGCGCGGGCATTGCGGCTGGGGCGTTTGCAGCGAAACTAGCCGGAGACAGTGTAGAGGCCGCCCTAGCTGACGAAAAGGCTATGAAAAGCCTAGAGATAGCGTTAAATAACGTGGGCGCGGCCCACAAGGTTGACAGTGTAGAAAAGTTTATAGACGCGCTGGCCCGAGAATCTGGGGTGGCAGATGAAAAACTACGGCCAGCGTTCCAAAAACTAGTGACCGCAACCGGTGACGTTGCCCTCTCGCAAAACTCTTTACAACTTGCAATGGATATAAGCGCAGGCACCGGCAAAGATTTAGAAGCCGTAACAATGGCACTTGCAAAAGGTTTCAGCGGCACGACAACTGCCCTTGGTAAACTTGGCGCAGGCATTGACGCCAACATTATTGCGTCAAAAGATATGGGCGCGATAACTGACGCGCTCAGCCAAAAGTTTAAGGGGCAGGCAGCGGCGGCCGCCGAAACTTACCAAGGCCGAATAGACCGTGTTACTGTCGCAGCAGACGAAGCCAAGGAAGTCATAGGGCGGGCACTCCTGGACGCGGTAGATAACGTCAGTGACGCCTTCGGCGGTGTCGGGGGTATGCAGGAACAGATAACTAAAACAGGCGACAAAATAGCCAATATAATCAGCGGCCTCGGTGTCCTTGTTTCCAAACTTGACAATCTGCAACAAGCCACAGAACCGGATGCCGAACCAACATTCTTTGACATATTCATTAGAGAAATGCAAAACCTTAGCCGTGTCATGCCAGCATCCACAGGCCAGATAATGGCCGTAGGGGACCAGTTAGAAATAATGGCGTTAGCCGCAGACCAAGCAGCATACGAGGCCAGCGGATTTAACGACGTTATGACTCAAGGCCGATTACAGGCCTTAGGCTACGGTGCTGGCGTCAGATACGCCGCTGACGGCGTAGACGAGTTAGGTGATGCGGTCGAGTCAACCTACCGCGATTTTATCAAGTTCGCCCAAATAAGTGCACAGTCAACAAAAACCACAGCAGACCAGGCAGAAAGAGCCCAAGGGGCTGCGGAGAGAATGGCGGATTTATCCGATTCGGTCGATGATTACAGCCGCGCCAGTGGCAGCGCCAACACCGCAGCAGACACCACTAACAAACTACTAGAAGGTCAACAAACTTTAGTGGGGGGTTTAACCACAAAACTTAAGGACCAGACCGCTGAACTCGACAACGCGACAGCGGCAATCACAACTTACGTTGACAGCCTTGCCAAGCAGATCACTCAAGGGTTTGACCTTGGTACCGGCTTTGAGATGAAGGATGGTGCCGTGGACGCGGCCCAGTGGATAGCCGGCGTCAACTCCGAGGTGGACAAACTTACTTGGTACGGCAACGTCCTAAAAAGAATCAAGGAGGAGGGCGGGCAAGGCCTTGCCGACTATTTAGCGGCCCAAGGGGTCGAGCAAGGCGCTTTATACGGGCAAGCGCTCATAGACACCGGGTTGATAACCACAATGGCTGAGAAATTGGCCGGCGTACAAACCCAAGCCAATTTAGTTGCACAGTCAATGGTCCCCGAGTTTTTACTAGCCGGCCAAGACTCCGCCGAGCAATTTGTTAACGGTACCATTGGGCAAATAGCCCTAGAGGAGAAAAGGCTACGCAAAATAGGCCAAGCAATAGGGCAACCCATAGGGGCAAACATTAAGAAAGAGATAGCCGAGGCGGTGGCTGAGGCTATCCGGGCAGCTGAGGCGGCCGGCACAGCGGCACGTGCCGAGGTTTCAGCCCGGGAGACAGCCCGCCAGGTGCAGTTAACGGAACAGGCAACCGCCCAGAGCCTTGCGAGGTTGATTAGAACGTCAGATCAGCGGGCCGGGGTTGGGGTCAGGCCGGTACTGACGTGAGCCCTATTACGTCGATACTTGTAGCGGGGGTGTCCCTTGACCTTACGGGGGTTGAGTATTCGGTCAGTGTGGAACACGGCCGTAATGACGTGACAAGTTCCCCGACCCCCTCAAGTTGCCAGATCACCATACGGGGAGCGCAAGGTGTTGCGGCCGTCATGTCCGACGAAGTTGAGGTTTACGCGTACGGGTTTGACCGGTTTCACGGCAAAATATCGGACCTCTCCATTACGCACCTGTCAACCAACCCCCCAACAGCCGTGACCACCCTAACCGCGATGGGTAACCTGGCAACCTTGGGTTTACGCCGCACTGGGGGCAGCGGGTTCCCTAACGAAACCGTCGAGCAACGAGTAGAAACAGTCCTGACGGATGGGGGGCTAAGTTACCTAAACGGGGGCAGTCAAACCCTTGACCTGCACAGCGTGACCGGCGGCGACATTGTCGAAACCTCGGTACTTGACGCATTGGCGGAGTTGGCGGAATGGTCCGGGGCAACCTACTTTGACACCCCCGAGGGGGTAATATCGTTCGAGGCCTACGGGTCTAGGGGTTTAACCGCGTTCGCGGCCGTCTGGTCTTCGCAAATGCAAGACTGGGACTACTACGGGCAAACGTGGGACAGTTTCCCTACCAGCATTTCCACCTACACGTTCCCAAGTTCCGGTGTGATTTGGGCGCCTACATGGACCCAAAACCTGCAAGCGCTAATAAATGACGTAACTGTCACATATGGCACGTCGGCGAATACGGTCAATTCGACAGACGCGAATAGTATTAGTGATTACGGTTTACGGGCCTACGAGTTAACTACGGGACTTGACGCCGTAGGTGATGCCACCAGCCGGGCATCACAAATTATGGTAGCCCAAGCCAACCCCTTATGGTCCTTGGGCCAAATATCGGTTTATGTGGATAACTTGGCGACCCCTGACCGTGACAAAGTTCTGGCCTTAATAAATGGGGCCACGGTCACTATCCCCGGTTTACCTGAACCGGCCCCCTTCGAGTCCTTTCAGGGCATTGTGGAGGGTTGGGCGGAAACCTACACCCCAGACGGCCACGTCATCACGTTTAGCATCAGCGACCCCCGGTACTCCTACCAGACAGTTACATGGTCCGGGGTCGATGCTGCGCTAACATGGTCAGCGGTAGACCCCGCAATTATTTGGTATAACGTTGTTAACGCTGGCGATTTAGCGGCCTAGGAGAGGATAAGAATATGGCAACAACTACATACGGTTCCCCGTATGTGTCGGGCAGCGATTTGGTCGCCGGCTGGCCCGCCGCAAGCTTGACCGTGGCTGACGCTATAGACGCGGCCGGTTATTATGTGGGGCGCGGAATCAACACCCAAACGGCCTCATATACCGGTGTCCTGACGGATGCGGGTAAAACCGTGACAATGAGCAACGCAGGCGCAACTACCGTAACCATTCCCCCTAACTCGTCCGTGGCGTACCCGACGGGCACCCGCATAAACATCCTGAACCTCGGGGCGGGCGCCTGCACACCGACCGCTGGCGCGGGGGTCACCATTTCGGGCACCATCAGCGCCCTAGCGACTAACCAGGGGGCCGCGGTCGTTAAAACCGCTACGAACACTTGGAGTTATCTCCCTTTTACTAGTGGCACGCCGGTCCTGACCTCGTCGGACGTGTCATCTACTACGGGGTCACCCACGATAACGACAAGCGGCGCGAACACGATTTATTCGTTTACGGGCAGCGGGACGATTGTGTTGGGTAAGGCGGGGCTGGCGTCTGTGCTTGTCGTTGGCGGTGGGGGTTCTTCGATGAACACTAGTGGCAACGAAGGCGGCGGCGGCGGCGGCGCTGGTGGACTTTTAAGTCTAACCGGAACCGCATATTTAGGATCCGGGACATTGACTATCACCATAGGGGCAGGCGGGGCAGGTGGTAGAAACGGAGCGACTTCTAAAGTTTTCGATTATTACGGCGTGGGTGGCGGCTCCGGTGGTCAATACAGTTATGTCATTCCCGCAACTCTGGGAGGTTCCGGCGGCGGCGGCGCCAGTAACACCGGCGCCGGTACAGGGATTCCCGGACAAGGCAACGACGGCGGGAACGGGTTTGGTATTTACAATAACGCAATGGGCGGCGGCGGCGGCGCCGGGGCCGTCGGCGCCACCGCGACGAATGTCACCGGTGGCGCGGGCGGAGCCGGGTCCGCAAACTCAATTACCGGCAGCAGCGTGACCTACGCGGGTGGCGGCGGCGGGTTCGGCTTTACCACGGCTGGCGCGGGAGGTGCAGGCGGCGGCGGCGCTGGGTCCACGACCACGGTAGGGACGAACGGTACCGCGAATACAGGCGGTGGCGGTGGTGGTGGTTTCAATACGAACACGCGGAGTTCGGGCGGCTCTGGCATCGTAATCATCTCAGTGACAACGTAAGGAAAAACTATGGCCCATTTCGCTTTAGTCGAGGACACCATTGTTAGAAACGTGATCGTGGTCGCAAACGCCGCGATAGATGATCTCCCGTTCCCGGAAAGTGAACCGGTCGGGCAGGCGTTCATCGCCACCTTGCCGGACCTCGCGGTGCAAGCCGGGGAATGGATGCAATGCTCATATAACGCCAATTTCCGTGGCTGCTACCCCGGCATGGGGTTCACGTTCGACGGCGATAACTTCATCCCACCGGCAGCACCAATAGAGGAAGGCGTACCCAGTGAGTGAACCAACCCCCGAACCGGTCATTGAGGATGAACCTAAGCCGGTAAAGAAAACAACCCCGAAACCCCGAAAAACCTCCACAGAGACAACCAGGGCAAGGGCGGTTGTTTTGGAGAAACTGCGACAGGCCGGTAAGTAGTGTGGAGATCACCCAGCCGGGCGACGTTGTACCCCTAATTATTATCGGTGGTGGCATCCTGTCCGGCTTGCTATGGCTTATCAGGGCGCAAATAAATATGGCCCGGGAGTTTAAGCCCAACGGCGGCTCTAGCCTGCGGGACGCCGTCCAGCGCATCGAAAGGGACATTTTGGAGATGCGGGCAAGGCTAGATAAACACATCGACAACCACTAGGAGCGACGTGGACAGGTTAATGACCCGGCAGGTAAGAAAGTACCTATATGGGGTGACAATCGCCCTAGTGGCCGTTCTACTGGCATATGACGTTATTAGCGGTGACGCCGCCCCCATATGGCTGGCCTTCGCGGCCGCCGGCCTTGGGATAGCGGCCCCAGCCACAGCGCTCGGCCACCTTAACCCTAAACCTGAGGATGAGACTCACAGCCACGAAAACCTAAGAGGGAAACTATGACCCAAAAACTTGTGGCTGCCGGGGTGCAACTGCGCGACCAAATCAACCGGAAATGGCCGGGGCGCGACAAACGTTCAGACGGATGGCTCGGGGACAAAGCGCACCAGGCGCGGGAATCTGACCACAACCCAGACAGTGGTGGCTGGGTCCACGCCATTGACATTGACGCCGATTTACTCGGCCCGGATGGTGGCAAGAAAGGGCGGGCCTTGGCCGAGGCGCTAGCGACCCAACTCATTGAGTACGCCAGGGCAGATAAGCCAGGGGCGGACCGGCTTAAATATGTGGTGTTTAACAACCGGATAGCGTCAGGGACTTACGCAAGACAGAATTGGACGTGGCGGAAAGGTAAATGGGGCCATGAAAATCACATTCACGTTAGTTTTACGGACGTTAACCCGGTCACTGGGCGGCGGCCGTTCCCTCTGCCCATATTTGAGCAAAAATAACAATTAGATAACTATAGCGCGTAAAGCGTGCACCCGCCTATCTAGAGTGGTAATTTTCTTTTAAGGGAAACAACCACAAAAAAGGGGTAAAAAAATGAACACAATCACGCAAACAACCTGCAGCCGCTGCGGGGTAGTCGTCGAGCTCGACGAGGATCTTAACGGCGTCGAAAGGTATTTCACGCTCACAGGCACGGGGTTTTGCGGTTCACGTGGCCGCCTTAACCACCAGGTTGCCTAGTGAGTGAATTAATTAGGCCGGCTGAGGCGGCCCGCCAGTTAGGTGTCTCCCGAGACAGCATCAGGCGCTATATAGACACGGGCCTGCTGACTGGCGTCAAAACCCCTGGGGGTCAACGGCGCATAGACCAAGCCTCGGTGGATAGCGTTATTCAGAGACGAGTTAAATTATCGTCTACCATCACGATCATTGGGGTCGAGTGATATGGGGGGCGCTCCTGGCGGGTGCGCTGACCCTAAACCCTTTACAACCATCACCGCCCCCATTGCTGGCAGTTGTAAAAGAGACAGGGTCGGAACCGTCAGCGTACCGGGGTATGTTCTTTAATCAGGCTGACGAGGCTTACCGGCATTGTGTCGCCAAGCGGGAAGGCCGACACCAGTATTGGGGTACGGGGTCGAACGGGTTTTATTTGGGTACTTATCAGATGACACACGAATTAGCGCGAGGGGCGGTGTGGATGATGTCAAAAGAGTGGCGAAAATTGTACGGCAAAGAACAGGCCCGGCATATGCGGGAAACGCTGCACTCAACTAAACCAACCAGGTGGAGTAGGGAAATATGGGACCAGGCGTTCTACACAATTCTAAATTGGGAAGGCAGGCACTCGGGCGCCCATCATTGGGCTGGGGGCCGGTACGGGTGCCAACCATGACCGGCGACCTATCTTTACTACTACTGTCAATTGGGGTCGCCACCGTAATCGTGTTGGCGTATTGGCTCGGCATTGAGGTTGGTAAAGATCGTGGAAATTGAGAGGTGCGCTAGCTGCGGGGCGTGGACTTATCTACCATTATTGGAAAGGGGAAACGATGCAATACTACGAAAAGAATCTTTTACCGGAAAAATCACTGGACCCGAGTATCGGGGTCACGAGGTGGTCTATTGCCCGCGATGTGCAGATTTACGCGCATAGCGGGGCTAACTCTATTTTATTTACGATTAGCCCGGACCTTGCTAACCGGTTGGCGTGGGCTTTACTAGAGGCGGCCAATAACCGGCCTGACGCCGCATGACCGCCCAAACATTATTCGACCCCCCGCACACTTGCCGAGGGCCGTGGTGCCGGTATTGCGAAACCCGGGGCGGGGTTGAGGCCGCAACTGCGGCCACCGCGGCCACCGTCACTGACCCGGAGTGGACTATGCGGGCGGTGGACTGGCTCAACAAAATAGGGCCCTACGCGATAATTACGGCCGACGAATTAACTCGGGACATTGGCCTACCGGTAGGTACAGGTAACCAGGTCGGCGCGATATTCCGTAAATGGCACACCGCTAAAATTATTCGGCCGGTCGGGTTTACGACGTCGGGCCGGGCCAGCAATCACGGCCGGGTACTGCGGGAATGGAAAAAATTATGAGCCGCGAGGACTACATTGAGGTCAGCGAACGCCTGCAAAAGTTTTACGAAAAGTACCCGGACGGGTCTATTCAGGGGGTGTGGGGTTGGCTCGACGACACCCACCAGGTGATCGTGTACCAGGCGCAAGCGTTCCGGGACCGGGACGACCCCCGGCCTGGTATCGGGACGGCATCCGAACCTTACCCCGGGTTAACGTCCTTCACCCGTAATAGTGAGATTATGAACGCGGAAACATCCGCCTGGGGTAGGGCGTTGGCGTCGCTCGGTATCGCGGTTAATCGGGGGATCGCATCGGCGCAGGAAGTTAGGGCCGCCCAACGCGGAACGGACACGAAACCGGTCAGGTTGGTGGGCCCGGTCGAGAATGACCCTTGGCAGTCGGGCCCGCTACCTGAGGTTGGGCACAAGATCGTTGGGGCGTCAAAACTTGAGCCGGCGTCAGATAAGCAGCTGCGGTTAATGATGGCGAAAATGGGGGGCCTTGGAATCAGTGAACCTACGCAACGCCTCGCCTACGTTAACGCCGTACTTGTTGAGGGTGGCCTTGACAAGGTGGGTAGTGCTAAAGAGCTAACTAAGTTCACGGCCGGCAAAGTGATAGATGCGCTGATGGTGGGCGAGTCTAACCAGGTGGGCGGCCCCGCCGGCGTATAGTCCACGCACCGAGCGACACCGCTGCCCGGGCGGTTCACGCGATGACCTTAGGGGCGGGGCTTACCCCCTCGTTTAACACCCGTTGCAGGGGGACAGCCCTATGTCACAATGGGCGGTGATGATGCGGAGTAGATGCAGCGCGAAAGCGTGAGGAAAATGATGGGAAAGAACCACCCAACCAACACAGTGAGCAGGCCGACAGGCCGCGAACCATTACACACAAACAAGGGGAGACAATGCTAAACAAGTTTGACACTCACTGCACACAAAAAAACTGCACCTGCGATCACACAACCTGCTACCGGGGTTGGCTCGACTACGCCGGCACCACCACCCCCTGCCAATGGTGCAGACCAAACACCCACGAACGTTGGCTAAAACGGGAGGCGGCCCGCCACAAGGGGTACCCACTAGCCTCACTCTCCCGCATCATGGCACCCGAACACGACAAGTGGGGCAAATGACCAACCCCCGCTCCACCCCCCAATACCAAGCGTGGCGCACAAAAGTCCTCCAACAATGCGAACCGGTCTGCATCCGCTGCGGATACCCAGTAGACATGACACTAAAAGGCTCACACCCAGACGGCCCAAGCGCAGACCACGAACCCCCACTAGCCATAACCGGCGAAGCAACCCCAAGCCTCGACGGCGCAGGCATCGCGCACCTTAGCTGCAACCGCAGCCACGGCGGCCGCCTCGGCAGCCAACGAGCGCAAGCCAACGCCAAACGAAACGGAAAACCAGCCAGCAAATTAGACAAACGTTCTTTAAGTAAGGCATTCCTTAC
>SXGQ01010557.1_pt1 | contig 14875 bp, 16 predicted proteins | sample 3178371 | NCBI WGS metagenome assembly SXGQ01 (sample SAMN11356859, study PRJNA531348) | freshwater metagenome | isolation source: freshwater sample F1-20 | place: China: Fuxian Lake, Yuxi | collected 2017-12-25
CTGGGTCTGACTCTGGCACCGGCTCTCCTGGCTCAGCTGGAACTGGTTCTCCTGGTTCAGCTGGAACTGGTTCTCCTGGTTCAGCTGGAACTGGCTCTCCTGGTTCAGCTGGAACCGGCTCTCCTGGCACCGGCTCTCCTGGTAGAGGCTCTCCTGGCTCTGGCTCTGGAGCTCTAGGCACTGGCCCATCCGATGTCACTCTTCAAGATCTCCAGAATCTCAGCCTCCGTATCAATATAGAGATTGTCCGCCTGCAATCCTCTGGAACTACGGATCTGACTACTCAGTCCCGTATAAATACACTGACATCCATCAAGCAAAGTGTAGATGACCTTATTAAACAGGTTATATCTGGCACTATGAAAGTATCAAACATTCCCCTCATGAAGGCGGATATTGCCAAGTTCCTGCCCGCCATGGAGAATCTGAATACTGCCATGCCAGATATTATAACAAAGTTGGGCGCCAGCTCATGGCTGAGCAGTCTCTTTTCCAAATACTCTGCTGGAGATATCAGCGGCGGCCAAATCGCTGAAAAGATGTTTGAGCAATATGGAAAGGACTTCTTGAGCAACATGTCATGGGATATCAGCATTGGGCACAAGGGAAAGGCCGAGCAGGATATTGCACGCAACTATGCAAGAGCCATGTCGGATGCACGCCATGTTGCAGAGAATCCATCAAGCGGTCCAGCAGCGTTTGATGTATCTGGAGCATCAGCCTATCGCGGGCTATTTGAGTCGATTATAAAGGACATGACGGGAATGACACCTAGCTCAATATCAGTGAATAAGCATGGAGCCGCGGGAGCCATGGGAGCCATGGGAGCCGCGGGAGCCATGGGAGCCGCAGGAGCTGCCGCTGGCGGCCATGGAATGGTATCTGCATTAGACTCTATTGCAGCTGCGCCTGCCGCCAAGTTTGACTGGAAACAGCGGTCTCAAGACATCTGCAAACAGATTACTAATCGCGGTATGGACCCCAATGAGTTCGGATGTATGTCAAATCCTAATGCCTCTACACAGGCGAATTTCTCCTGGAGAGGTTACACTCGCATGGTCTGCACACGCCTCGCAACCGTCTATGATCCCAGTGTGCCCGAGTTATGCGGATGTCCTCCATCTGCATGGCCTGGCTGGAGGGCCTAAACCTGCGCGTCAAACAACTTAAATTGGCAGATACCTTTAGAGTGGGTCATATGCGCCTTTCAGCAACACATATGATGGGCTTAGCCTTTTTAGTTGGCGTAGTCTTAACATATATCGTTTTAAAGAGCTCTGGCCCTAGATATGAGGGATTCCAGAACTCCTCTCCAACGTGCTCCGATTGCGGTGGCAAGTATCCCTGCCCGGACCACGGAAATAGCTCTCCTCCCTCATGCCCTCCCGTGCCCGACTTATCCAAATATGTGCTGAAGACAAGTATTCCTCCCCCCCATACTTGCCCAGAGATGACAAACTACATGCTTAAGACTGAGTGCCCCCCTGTGCCCGACTTATCTCAGTATGTGCTGAAGAGCTCCATCCCCAAGCAGCAGCCTATTATCATTGATACCAGCCAGGATGTGAAGGCCAAGTGCGGCGAGTGCCCTCCTTGCCCTCGTCCTCGCTGCCCTGAGGTCAAGTGTCCTCCTCCTACTGTCTGCCCGGCCGCTGCACCATGCCCACGCGCCGTCTGCCCACAAACTACCGTCAAGTGCAAGTCTGAAGAGGTTGATTCCTCCCCGGTTCGCCCCTTCCTCGCACCACTCGGCATGTCCGGATTCGGAAATAGCTGAGTTATCAGCTATTGCCACTGCCGGCCACTGCCGGCTCTATCAAACTCCATACAACCCCATCTTTCAAAGCTCCGGTTGTATCTAGTAAAAAGCCGATGATAATTTAAGAGTCATGGACACCCGATACTGGGGCCCATCAGGATGGCGTCTTCTACATCTCATCAGTTTTGCAGAAACTCCAGGGCGCTACAGTGACATCCGTGCCCTATTTGAAACGCTCCCCTATGTCCTCCCATGCAAATACTGTCGTGAAAGCCTCTCAAAATATATTGCGGCGGATCCCGTTCCCACATCCCACGCCGCACTTCCAAAATGGCTCTGGAGAATTCATAATGATATCAATGCGAAACTCCGCGGACAACATCTTCATGTCGAGCCTGACCCTCCTTTCCAGACCGTCAAGAAAATCTACTCTGAACGTCTGGCTGCCGGCTGCAGTCGCACACACTTTGAAGGGTGGGAGTTTCTCTTTTCCATCGCCGAAGCACATCCACTCAGTCGCCAGACAAAGACGAGTGTCCCTATCAAGGACCATCCTCCAAAGGAGGGACTCACAGACCTTGAGCTCAATCAATGGAATCTCATGACGCCCGAGGAGCGGATGCCGTATTATACACGTTTCTGGAAGCTGCTGCCACACGCACTTCCATTTCCAGAATGGTCCGCAGCCTGGCGGCAGGCCGTCCGCGCCGCTGGCCCTCCAGTATGTCGCGCAGAATGTCTCAAATATCTCTGGACTATCCGGCGCCATCTTGAAAAGGAGCTGGAGCTCCTCAATAGCACTACCTATGATTCACTCTGTAAGGAGCTCCGCAACCACCGCAGCAAATGCTCCGCCTCCACGCGGGGAAAAACCTGCCGAAGGAAAAGGGTCTAGCCCTGTAGAGCAATCCAATGGCTCCTAATATTGTCTCCGACAAGGAAAAGATATTTGACGTATTCCAGCCCGGTCTTATTCGCGGCTCTGAGCGTCTCCCCTATGCCCCTTCTAAACGTTACTTCTATGTCGAGCATCCTACAGAGGGTTGGCGTGTCTATCTCCGAGCCGCCTGCTTCATCCATGAGCTATACAAGCCTTTCCAGCCAGAAAGATTCATTGTCGTGAAGCGCACAGACGGGGCTGCGGGCAAGGCCAGCTGGGAACCTCCAAAGGGACAAATGGAGGCGAAGGATGCGGGCAAGGGTGACCGCTCTATAGAGCATCTTCTGAAGCAGAATATGCGGCGTGAAGTCTTTGAAGAGGCGAAAATATCCAATGTGCGCGAGCTGACGCATACGGGTCTCGCCATTCAGAGTATCGAGCCGGATTTTCCACCTAACACCTATTTCCAGTATCACATCTTTTCCGGATATGCGCATCCTGCACAGCTTCAGGGGGCATGGGAGAAGTTCGCGTGGATTGAGGAGCATCGCGAGGAATTCATGAAGCTCCGTGCGGACCAGCGCGAAAAGGATGCGATTACCTGGTATGACCCAGATGCAACAAAAATGATGGGACGGTGGTCGCCCAGTATTGTAAAGCTATATCTTGATTATTTTAAGAAGACCTAGAAATAGCATGAGAAATTCGAGAAAGTTGAGAAAATCACAGAAAGGTGGTAATACAATCCGTATATTGATTTACTGTCATGATGATACAATAACATATAGAAAAGAAAATAAAGAAGGGAATAAACTCTGGTCTCATGAACAGCGCGGGGCCTATAAATGTAGTATTATTGTTGAAAGGATTATAGATATGAATGGCTGGGGCGACTCGAACATTCATATTGATACGATTGATATACTGCCTGGGGGAACCTTTAAAGAAGATGGCTTTAGTGATACATTTATAGATAAGCATGTAGGTAAATATGATCTGGTATATCTTCCTGACTGTGCCGGCGATTGGTATAAACTACAGACAGAGGGTCGTAAAGATTTTGATACACTTTTACTCATAATACTGTCAATAAGCAGATTAGTAAAAAAAGAGGGTATTCTTGTATTGAGTAAATTTACAGAGTACGTGTTAGAAGCATTTCATAATTATAATAGTTTTTCAGATGCAGTTATTGAATTCTTAGAAGGGTTGGGATTTGTAGTTGAAACAGATAAATTCAAAAATATTCCTGGATGTGGTGGTTATTTCAGATATTTATCTATATATGCTATTAAAGTCTATGACTAAAGTAGCCTACGGCTTACGAGTCGCCTACGGCTTACGAGTCGCCTACGGCTTACGAGTCGCCTACGGCTTAGCAGTCGCAATCGCACTCGCAAGGAACATCATCGACATCTGCGAACCAAGAGTTGGAGACGATAGTTGCACACTCCTCCAGTGCCTGCTTAGTATAGACATTGTGGATACTATCCTGATTCAGCATGAAGCAGGGGAAGCCAGGAAAGTTAATCTGGAACTCCTCGAAAGGGTCCGCATCATTTGCGAACAGAACGCATAGATTCTTAATATATGCGCTCAGGGCGACACGAGTCAGAACAATAGAGTGAGATGTCTTACTATTACTGCGGGCGTCATAGTATCCGATACGAATGTGGCCATCCTTTCTGCAGATGGTAATCCTGTCATCGTCGCTGGAGTTCTTGCCGTCACGAATCAGGCGGATACTGAGAACAGGAGAGGAGGGCATTTGGGTGTTGTGCTGGTTGTGGGGCGGGCGGGCGCGTCAATTTTGGCAAGCGGCGTCAGCCGCGAGCAATCAAATCACATCCACCTTCTTGGCGACAATAGGCGCACTCATAGTCTTCAAGAGAAGCTGTCTGGCACTCTCCTTGTAGTCAAAGGTGCAAGCATGCTCTGTAGGGGGTCGATGCGAAGGACAGAATGTCTTCTCGCACCGACACGCAAAGGCAGAAATCTGCAGGCGGACTCGGCATCCCTCATGGGCGCAGACTAGTTTTGGCATTGTGTAACAGCTTCACGCCGGCCAGCCAAGGCAATTTTAATCCTGCTGACTCCATGTAAGAGCCCCAGCCCCCTTTTTATCGAGCAAGACCAGCCCCTCCTTATATGTCTTCTCGCAATCACCATAATACGCAATTAGAAGCTTCCGCGCCTCTACACCGATTGCATTCACCGCGTCCAGTCCTCCATTCAAAATATTCACATTAAATTCCATGCGCCCCGCCCGAATGGCCGTCTCATCAAAGAGCCTGAAGATAAGAAGCATCGCACTCTGCACGTGCTGCGCCTGACGATTCTGTAGTATCCTCACTTTATACTGCAGCGCAGAGAGTGTTCCACGGTCATTTTCCAAGTTAATAATATCCCTCTCATGGCCCTGGCAAAAGGGCAACATGGAGTTCTGCATCCTATCGAGACTAGTGGCAGGATCGACAGGAATGCCCTCATATCCGCGAAAGAATTCGTTAAAGTTCTGACTAAATGTCTTGAACTCCGCCGCAGACGTTATTTGCGGCATTCCGTGCTCAATAGTATCTACAAAGAGCATTGCAAGAGCATAGATACCATAGTCGCTCGTCAGCGGCTTTCCCTGCTCAACAGATGGCAGAGAGCGATCCACAATATAGGGAAATTTCACACGACACACACTACTATATTTCGACCCCGCCTCTCCAGTAATGCCCGCCGCACTCAGCAGCTGCAGCGCACGCGCCGAGCAATGCGCCTTTATAGGGGGATTCTTGGCGAGAGCCCCCCACAGCTCCTTGATTCTCATATGGGGAGGCATGGAGCTAGAATCAAACGGCTCTGGAATACCCTTGGACGAATACTGGATGCCCCCCTCCCTATAACTCTGTCCTACACCTTTGACAAGCTCCTCAAATACGTCGCGCAAATAGGATGAAACGGACCCCCCCTTCTCGTCAGTAGGTGTGCTAGAATCAGACATGCCAGTAGTAAAGATACGCTCGCGGAATTCCTTCGAGCGCAGCAAATCTTTTAGCTCTGTCGGCTCTGTAGTCATATCCTTGAATATCACGCGCACACTATAGAATTGCGGCTCTCTACTTGGGTTGGGGCGCTCCTCCTTCTCAATCTTAAGCTTCACCTTCACAGCGACTTTGCGCTTTGTCTCATCCTTCTCAGATACTTGCAGTTTGGAATTGAAAGTAATAGGAATCTCCATACCAGTCTGCTCCCTGGGATTCTTGATATAGATGTCCGTGCGCTCAATAGGGACTGTACCATCGAGCTCTTTGATTAGGTCATGCTTGCGCAAGAATGTCACGGCAGAAAAGGGTGTAACCTTCTCATAGCCCTCTTTAAATATCGCCTTAAGAACTGCCGGCAGCTCCTCTCTGCTCTTTGTCACAGGGCTTGTATCATCCGATGTCAGCCTATAGAGCTTTCTGGAGAAGGGGCCTGTTTGCTTGTCCCCGATTTTGACCTCCTCTAGTTTCACCTCGACACCTCCGTGCGCATCGTCATTATGCGGCATCAGAATTAGCTTTGCACTGCAGGGAACATCTGTATCATTGATACGCATAACATACTCAATAATAGGCTTCTGTTCCGTGAAATCCTTGACCGTGCGACTGAAAGGTGGTCCGTCATTCAGGGTATAGAGAGTCACTTGCGGGATGCGCAGATAGGACTCTCTCTCAAAACGGAGAGCTGACTTACTCTCTACTGAGTCCGGTGTCAGCAAATACTGATTCAGGATTGCATAGTCGCCTGGGGGGAGGGCGAAACTTCCTGTAGAGCTAAGACGACCGCCAATGCCGAAATATCCGAGGAGGCCGCCGCGACTTTGGGTCTGCCCCTGTCCAAGCCATCCCTGGCTCTGTGCTTGTCCAAATCCAGGAACACGAGGAGGGTCGTGGAACCGAATAGGTTGGCGTCTATCCAGTCTATCGTCGCGTGGATTCTCCTCAGGATTCCTCGTGAGGTCCGTATCGAGAATGCTGATAGTGAGCGCCGCATAGACCTGGAAAATGCGGATGAAAAAGAAGGCAAGTTTCCTACAGTTCGCCGTCTGCTGCTCGCGCATTGGATTCGCCTTCTGAATCCCGTCAATGCGCTGGAAATAGAATTCGCCTTTGCGACCCTCCTTCGGCTCCAGATTAATCTTGATAAAGAGCTTATCGAGCGCCGTCGTCGCAACCACTATATAGCGCTTGCACTGCTCAGGGTCCGCCAGAGAATAGAGATCAATCAAGTCGGTGCGCGTAAACATCTCCTTGAGCAGATTGTTGAGAATCGTTTTTGTTTCGGCCGCATTGGGGCTCCTTACAAACGAGAAAAACCCGCCCATCCTGTCCTACCGTGTTCCCCTATTTTAAGCTCACGAAGAGGCCCGCAGTCGCCGCCGCGTCCAGCTTCTTCAGACACTTCTGTAGAGTTCCCTCGCTGACTCCACAGACGGAGGCAATCCTCTCATAGGAAATCGTATCGGGGTCTAGACCCTGTCCAGTCCGCTGGATCACAAGAGCAATGACTCCCGCTGCCAGAGACGGTGGCATATTCTCGGGGCAAATCTCCTTGTCCTCCACTTCGTTCGCCAGCGCAATGGCCTGCTCGCGAATCCTGTGAAACACCTCGCGGCTAATGGGAAGCTTGCTCAGAGGATTAGAGATGTAGTTCGATGCACGGGTTGATGGCATGGCCGCAGGGTCTGCGTGGCCACCGGCGAGCAGCCCACGCTGATGCGCCATACAGAGAATCTCCTGGAAATACTTCAGCGACTTGGTGAATTGCGCCGTGCTCAAGTGAAACATGTCGGCAATCTCCTTCGGCTTGCGCGGCTGTCCCACCTGCTTCAAAGAGGAATAGATGGACGATGCGACCACCGAGGTGCGAGACATGCCGCGCCGGTCGCAGTGCTCCACCAGCTTCACATACATGTCCTTCGCAATGTCCATCGTGCGCGTATCGAAGCCATGGTTCGTTGCGGCGAGAGCCACCTGCTCGAATACCTGTAGAAGTGAGCGCTCTCTATAGGGCAGCAGGTTCCACGTGTGATAGCGTCGCACACGTGCCATCGCCATCCGGGTGGATGAGTTTCCACCGTGCGCATGTGACAGAATCATTGTGCCCAGACCCGAGGTGGGAAAGCGCGTATCCATTGGGGCACCCACACGACATGGGTCGCCGCCACCCCGCTCCTCCAGGCCGAAGAAGCGATACTCTGCACCCGAGTCAATCGGGCGCTCCATCACATGACCACATGAGTGGCATACACTCAAGTCGTCAAATGTCCAGTCTTCGCGCTGTATTCCGCAGCCTACGCAGGCTGTTGCGGCGGCGGCTGCGGCTCCTGCTGGGGTGGCACCATCTACCCCATCCCCCTCTTCAAAGGTTGTCGGCAGCGTCATCGGGGCAGCAACAGCTCTGTGGAGGCCAGGAAACATATGATTCATAACGGCCGGTTAAAGGCCCCAGGGACCATCCTCCAGTTTAAATTTTATAGGGGCCGCTTGCTCAAAATATCCAGCAGGCGTTTGGCCGGCGTATGCCTGGGGGCCAGCTTCTCAATCCATTTCAGCACCCACTCGTTATATGAAATCGTCGCCCCGTCCCTCTTCTCATAGAAATGCGTATGCACGGAGCCAAGAGGCTCTCCATCAATAAGAATGCCGGCATGATTGGGCGACTTTGCACGATTCATTGTCCATAGCCTCTGCAGCTCACCAATAGACTTCTCACCCTGCCAGAGGCGCCACCATCCATAGTTCTGTGTAACAGGAAACTCATAGAGCCGCCCTGGGCCCGCCGCGGCAGCGGCGGCTGCAACATCCTCTAACGCCGACTGCTCAAAATAGAATGCAGTAGGACACGCCTCGAGCCAGATTCGAGTCATGGCCGGCCCGGCCAACCAGACAAATCCTCCATTATACTTGCCGAATTTTGCCTCGTCGCGCGCGCGAATCGCATGAGGACTCAGGCCCGCCAGAGCCCCCTCAGGAATACTTGGCAGCGGTCCCAGAAAACAAATGTCCGCGTCGCAGAAAAGAACGCCCCCTGCCCCCGCCTCCGCATCTGTGAAAGCCCAGTTCATCAGATAAATCTTCTCGGCCATGAAATCTGCCCAGCGGGTTGGAAGATTCTTGCCCGGTAGGCTCTCTAGCACGGAGCGTGGAAAGCCCGAATAGAGATCAAGCGCCTCCCGCACAACAATCTTCCCCAGATAGCGGATTTGCGGAAGAATCACGGCGACAGCGTGGTCGCAATATAAATAGACTGTGGGTGGATTCGCATTGAAAATCGAAAGGGAGAGCAATAGCACTCGTAAATCCTGTATTGCATCAATCGTGGCGAGTGTTGCGATAACGGATGGGGGCCGTGACATTCTTATCTATATATTATTCGTGCGCCTTTAAGGGGTTGGAGGCTTGTGCTGCCTAAATAGACAGGGGGCGGGGGGAGGCTTGCGTTAAAGCCAGCAAAGCTGGCTGAATAAACGCTGCCGCCTGCGGCGACGCTTTCCCCCCCCCACTTATGCGAAGACCTTGTAGGTATAGAGGGAGGCAAAACCGCCCAGAATCTGGCTCAGCATATACAGGCCAGCCTCCTTTACGCTCAGGCCGCCCTTTGCATAAATTGCCGCAGTCACGGCGGGATTCACGTGACCACCAGAGATCTTGCCCACCAGCAGGATAATAATCACCAGGGCAGCACCCACTACGTAGGCATTTCCACCGGAGGCCAGCACGGACAGTGCGAGCAGGAAGGAGCCAAGGAACTCAGCAAGCAGGGCAACAGTATCTACCATTCTATACGTGGTCTAAGGTTTTTTAAATAACCTAACGTATCAACATGGCATTGAAACGCATTGACAGAGAGCTCAAAGATCTGCGGAGGGATCCACCGTCCAGCTGCAGCGCCGGGCCCGTCGGGGACGATCTATTCCGCTGGGACGGCTGTATCTTCGGACCAGATGACAGTCCCTTTGTAGGCGGTGTGTTCAAGTTGAGCATTCAATTCCCGGTAGATTATCCATTTCGCGCACCCCATGTCCAGTTCAAGACGAAAATCTACCACCCCAATATTAATTCATCCGGGCTCATTTGCCTTGACATCTTAAAAGCGCAGTGGTCGCCCGCACTCACCATCTCCAAAGTCCTCCTGAGTATTACGAGCCTATTGACGGATCCCAATCCAGACGACCCCTTCGTCCCAGACATTGCGAACCTCTACAAGCAGAACAGAGAGGCCTACAATGAGGAGGCCAGGCGCTGGACAATGCTATATGGAATGCCAGGCGACGACTTGGATTAAATATAGCGGCGACAAGTAGGTAGCCGCATGAAACGGTCGGTAGGCGCAACATGGATGTTTATACTCGCCTGGGGATTTCTGATTATTTTAATCGCATATTTCATCCAGGCTCGCGGATATTATGGCGAGAACCCTATTATGCGCTCCAGGCTCGAGGTCATGGAGCCTTTCCAGTCTGGTAGATCCGCCGATGCGGAGCCTATGAAGGACCCTAATGAGATGGTATTCGGGCCTATAACACCAGGCGATCCCGAGCTCTCCAAGCCCAAAATGCCCTATAATCTGCTGAACGGATGGCTGTCTCCTAGCGACAAGAAGCCCCGCTCCTGCGATTCTGGCTCCAATCTGAACGTGAATGAGCTGAGTCCCGAATGCTCCAAATCCAAATCTCTCACAGCCGAGAGATGCCACACAGTCGATTTCCAGGGCCGTCTGGAGCGCACTGGAAACTTCCGACAGCTGACCAATAATTACAAACGCGGTGACCCGGATTCCTGCTCTGCACCTATCCAGGAGATGACTCTCGCATTCTACAAGACTGACCCCGTGGAGCAGGTCGGCTGCATCCAGCCCTATGTAGAGTAAAAAAGGCGGACATAAGAACAATAGAATCGTGTGATTATATCATGTGATTCTATCGTGTTTCGCCACTCGGCGCCTAGGGCTCATCGATAATCAGACAACTCGAGGACTTCGTAACAATGACAGTAGGTGTTTGGCTGCTGCCAGCAGCCTTTGGAGTCCTCTGCCGCCCCTCCACCACCTGGAACTCCCCCTTACGAGCCTTCTCCACATTCTTCCAGAAGGTCGCGCGCAGCTCCTCTGTTCCCTTGAACCACGCCCTATCGCGCGTCACAGTCTTTGCAAAGATTCCATGAATGCGCCAAGGAATCGTCTCCAGCAGCTCGAGCCCTTTCGCCTTCAGAGCAGCCCCCTCAGCCTCCGTATAGGCATAGGACATTTCACAGGTAGTAGGCTGCTGATACAACCACACATGGCCAATGGCTGGTGCCGACCCGGACAAATCCGTCGCCTGACCCTGAATGGAATCGAGCTTCACCTCCACATACTCGCACTCCTCAATCCCCGTCACCTCCATTTGAATCTGCATCTGGCACCAATAGTCGAAAGGAACTCCCTCCCCGATTGCTCGGCTCACAGGGCACTTGATTTCCAGTAGGCGACCCACGCGCTTCGGATCCGTCGCCGCCAGAATGATTCCGTCGGGGCTGGCGGCCAGATTCGTATCAGTAGGATGCACGATTCGCCCGGCCTCTGCAATTTCCACGCCCCACTTCGACGCGAGAATCTGCTTTACGACCGGCTCGAAACGAATCCCCCAGTCGAATGGACCCATCTCACATGTCATACAGGCAAGGCGATTTGTAGGATGGGGGAGAGCCAGAGGCTGTGGCACCTTGCTCATAACGAGCTGGCTCACACAGCGCGCCGACCCGAAAAGGTTGGCGAACTCCGAGGCTGTCAGCACTTCCTTTCCCTGCGCATACCATGCCTGTGACCTCTGTGGAATCTGTGGCTGGGCGAGCACGGCCTCCGCCGCCGCCCGACGCATCTCCGGAGTCTGTGAAGCCCAGCCAACCGCCGTTGCCTTCTCGATGAATTTCTCTAGCAGACGAAATCCGACTGTCTTTCCCACTTCAAAGGACTCCTCTTCGGCCGGCGTGAGTGTCTCCTCGACGACCTCGGCCAAGGTCGCCTCCGCCTCCTCTCGCCATGCAAGATATTTTGCCGCATGGGTCGATACAGGCTCCTCGAGGTCCTTCCAACTCAATAGGTCTGCAACAGGCTGAAACATGGATTGATATGGTTGCAGCTTTAGCGCCGGCGGCTCGTCAAACTTATTGGGCTGGGTGGCGGCCATCGCGTTAGTATGATATGTCTCGCGACTCTTAGGCTGTTCCCTGTGCTTCTTGCTGCTCCTGTCCTCCTTGGGGCGCCGCTGGGGCAGATGTGGTGGTGCTCGCTCGTTTCCGGAATGTAACGGCATTCCTCTTCTCCAGGAGCTGAAAAAGCACCTCGCCGGTGGCGGCCTGGTGCATGACGAGAGGCTTGATTTCCTTGATGGCCTCCTCGTCCTGGTCATACTCCACAGATGTCTTGGAGTTCAGGAGCTTCTTATCAAGAGACTTGGTCAGCAGAGCCAGGAGAGCCGCCTTCTCCGTATCCTTCAGCCCACGCTTAGTCGCCAGGTCCTCTGTAAAGAGACGCAGACGGTTGAGGCGCAGCCCACGCTCCAGACGGTGCCAGGGCTTCTTATAGGCCGTTCCCGCCTCGGTCTCGATAAGGCGCTGAAGAGATTCATTCACCGCGAAATCAATGACATTTGAACTGACATCGTGAAAAGATTTACGTGCAGTTCTATTGCGAATAGATGCCATTCTATATAGACTATGTGCTAGTCCTTAAGGTAGAGTTAATAACCTATACCTTGCCAATAAAGCCGGATAGCACTGAAAACACGGTGTGCTTCGTAGTATCTGCAACGGCAATCGTATCCATCATGCGATTTACGCCCCATGGGTCTGACATGTCTGGTGTGCAGAACCACATGAATGTGCGCCAGGCCTCCTTTGGAGGAGTGGTGCCTGGGGCGACCTCCTTCCAGCTGTAGAAGGATGCGAGGTCCTGTGTGCTGGCATCTACAGGGGCGAATACGAGGTCGCCCACACAGAAGGGCTCAGCGGCCTGGGTGAGCCCATGGGCCGAGTAGAAGTCCTTTGCATAGGCGATGGCGTCGGCGGGCTCCGTAGCCTCGATAGGAATGAGATGAGTGCCGTTGCGCTCGAGGAACAGCCAGTATTGACTGAGTCCGGGATTTTTGAGGCTGATGGAAATGATGGGGACGATATACATAGCGGCGCTTTAAAGGGATGTTCTCATTCTCCTTTAGACAGCGGCGATGTTTCATCCTATCAAATATGCTGGCCCTGTGCGCATTCCTCCCCCCAAAATGCAGCTCCGTGTTCGGCGAGAGACAAATGCCGAGGATGCCATGAATGCACGGCAGTTCGAGGCCTGGCAGGCAAGTGTTCCGGTCGTCCAGGGCGGCTATTCGAGCGACCCTGCGAACTCTCTGCCGGCCGTTGCATATGATATGGCCCCGCAGAGCAGTAGAACGGATAAGAGAGACTATAGGCAATCACAGCCTTTTGTTGCGAATGGACCGTCGCTGGCGATGAATCCATATTTCGACAGATATGACCCCACACGCGACCCTCGAAATATGATTCGAGAGGTGCGGTCGGTTGTATATGAGGAGAAGGAGGCGGACCGTGGCTTAGAAGAATCAAAGAGGCTGGCCGCTCGTGGCTACACAAGCCGCTGGATACCCGAGGGCAGCTCAGAAGATGATTTGAAGGCGAGTCTGCAGGCGTATGCTATTATGCGCCCGAAGGTCGATGATATTACACAGGATTACAGGGGATCTTCGGCCGGCAAGAGTGATACAAATCTGTTTGGCTAGGTTGCGACCTCCACCTAGGTTGCAAACCTCCACCTAGGTTATCACCTTCGCTCAGGTTACCACCTTCGCTTAGGTTATCACCTTCGCTCAGGTTACCACCTTCGCTTAATCAAACCGAACCTCCACATCATACTCATGCTTCTGCATCAGCTTAGAAGTCTGTGGCTGCGCAGACTGTGTTGCCAGCCGCTTGCGAGTGCTGCTGCGAGCAGACGCTGTAGTGCCTGTAGTACTGGCAGAGGCGGCCTTGCGCACCTTCTGGATTTCGCGCGCATTGGTATTCATGGCAGCCTCAATCTTTGCCAGATTCATCTTAATATAATCAAGCACGCCCTTCTCAATCGCCCAACGGAAGAAATTCAGCTTTCCTACCGTTGTCTGAAAGAGGGTCTGGCCAGAAATCTGGAACATAATTCTCTCGCGGCGGCAAAAGGGGTCGAACAGCTTCTTGCTATAGGCCTTCAGCTGCGACTTGTAGTTAGTATAGACGAGAAACTCCTGGCCGTTGAGAATGTAGGAGATATTGTGCTGCTTCGCATAGTTGGTGACGAACCAATCAATGAGACGCAGTGAGATGTCAGATGTCCCCTCCAGTAGCTTCATAATCTCCTCCTTGTCGTCACGGACACAGTAGAATTTCTGCAGTGAGCTGACAATCAGCTCCTGCTTGCAGTGAATCTTGCGGCGACGTGTCTGTGGGTCTGGATCTACATGAACGATAGGGAGCTCCGATAGGGTGTCCATATGTCTGAGTTTGTTTGGGTAAAACTCTTAGGCCACTTCAGTAGGATGGATGCGCCGCCACCCGGTTATAATCCGACAGAATCGCTCCTACAAGGAGGAAATGCAACTATTGTTCCCGTGATGGGAGGTGGAGGAGGAGGCAGCTGGGAAGGCGGAGCCACACCTCCAGAGCAAGTGAGCCTTCTCGAAGGTGGTAATTCCGCAAATATTGTTCCTGTAAAGGGAGGAGGTCTCAGCAATACCGAGGGCGATCTACCAGCCGTTTCCATGTACCCTATTTCTGAAACACCCTTTGTTGCAACTGCAATACGCATTCCAGTAGAGGCACTAACTAAGACTGAAGAGGCTGAGCCTGAGCCTGAGCCTGAGCTAGCCCCTCTACCTTCTGCACCTATCATAGAGGTCGTTCGCGAAGTTATCCGCGAAACAATTGATGATCTCCCATGGCCAAAAGAAGATGACGAGTATGATTTACCTGTTGTGTCCTCTGTATTGTTGCCTGTAACCCCCTATATTGCATCGGCCATACGTGTTCAATCGGCTCCACCCATCATGACATCTGAACCCCCTATAGTGTCACAGGTAGAGCTAACCGCAACACCCTTCGTCGCAACTGTCATACGTGTGGAATCTGCTCCTGTCGTTGCAGCCCCCCCAGTCCCAACATCCAGCAAAGCCAAACAGGCAA
>SXGQ01332725.1_pt1 | contig 14872 bp, 15 predicted proteins | sample 3178371 | NCBI WGS metagenome assembly SXGQ01 (sample SAMN11356859, study PRJNA531348) | freshwater metagenome | isolation source: freshwater sample F1-20 | place: China: Fuxian Lake, Yuxi | collected 2017-12-25
GCACGGCCTCCTTGCGCACGAACCCGTACAGCAGGAGCGCCGCGTTCGGGAGCAGTGCCGTGATGGCGTCCAGCCGCCCAATGGCCACCAATGCAGCATCGAAGCGCTTCCGCAGGGCAGGTGACCATTCCACCGGTGGCACTGGCGGGTGGGGCGCAGGCACGAACGCCCGGAAGGGTTCACCGGCCGTGGTGACGGTTACGTATTGGCCGGGCGCAGGTCGGTGCATGGACGGCGAACCTGAAACAGCGGGCGCCGTTGTTTTAGGTTGAGTCCCCAACCTAAATCACGGTCGCTCGCTGTGATACCCAAACCCTGTCTGGGCCAAGGGGGCCGGCCGGTGCGTGCCGACAGCGTGGCCACATCCAGCCCAGCCCACATCCCTACTTCAGGAACCCAAGCTGGTACTCCGCCACCCCCGTGGGCCCGAGCTTCGCGAACGCGGCGTTGATCTGGTCCGCCACCTCGGTGATCGCCTTGGCCGCCTTCGGCTTCAACTGCTTCATCCGCAGCGCGAGCAGTTCCTCGTTCAACGCCTCCGTGAGGCCCGGCTTCGAGCGCGGCACGGCCGGCGCGTCGGGCACGCGCAGGCGGCGCAGTTCGTCGAGCGTGTCGAACAGCTTGTCGATCTCGGCCGCCGTCGGCCTGGCGGGCTTGGCCATCGCGTGGGTCCCTCTCTGATGCTGGTGAAGCAGCCAAACGTGAAGGTGCAGCTGGCGACGCTTGTTCACCAGCGTGCGATCAATACGTCATGCAAGCCGCATTGAGAATCCCCACGCCGATCGACAGCGCGGCCAACGCGATCGCCACCGACATCCGGTCCTCGTTGATGGCCGCCACGAGCTGCGGCGCAAGCACGCGCGCGAACGCGAACACCAGCAGCTGCACCACCATCGCGACAACACCCCACATCACCATGTCGAGCAGGCTGACGCTGTGCGCGATCGCGCTGGCAAGCGGCAGCACGAAGCCGAGCCCTGCACCGCCGAGGCTGATCGCCGCGGCACGATTTCCGGCACCGATCAGGGCAGCCTCGCGATGCGGCGTGATCCACATGTACAGCAGCATGAACACCGCGGTGAGCGCGAGGCTCGTGCCGAAGTAGGTGCCGAAGCTGGCGAGCGTGTCGAGATAGGCGGGCATCGTCGTCCTCATGGCGTGTTGGCGTGGGGTGCCACGCCGGGCGGGTGGGAGGGTACGACGTTCACTTCGTCAGCGGCGCATCGCAGGCACCGTGCGTGCCTGCAGCCACGGGGTCCACGGTGAACTGGTCGGGCATGTGGAGCAGGCGGAGCTGCCGGGCGCGTCCGAGTGGCCAGGCTCAAAGCCCGAGCCTGAAACGGCAATGTGCTCTAACCACCAACACTGCACTCGTGACCGTCCGCGCCTCCGGCACTGTCATCACGACCGGCGTTCCGGTCGCTGCCCGATGGCCGCATGCGGTTGCAGCGGAGGCAGGAACTTGCTGCGCCAGCTGGCTTCCCTGCCAAGCCACTTGTAGCGCGTGGGAGGTCGCGCCCACGCTCACGGTGGAGAGAGAACGGCGGGCCACAGAACCTCGACTATCGGTACGTGATCGGAAAGGGCTGGGGTGCGTGACAACCCCGCAACCTGCGCTGACTTCGAATGCTAGAGTAAGGAATCCTTACTTCGGAGCCACTGCATGCTTGCCAAGATCACTTCGAAGAACCAGCTGACGCTGCCGAAGAGCATTACCGAAGCGGTCGGACCGGCGGAGTACTTCGAGGTCGAGGCGCGAGACGGCCAGATCGTGCTGACGCCCGTCCGCATCCAGCGAGCTGACGCAGTGCGCGCCAAGCTCGCCGAGCTCGATCTCGGCGAGGCAGACATCGCCGCCGCGGTGGACTGGGCACGGCAGCATTGAGTCCGAATCGCCCGGACGTGCCGCGCACCGTACTCGACACCAATGTCGTGCTGTCCGCGCTCGTATTCGCGGGCGGCACTGCGGCTCGACTCCGCGACGCATGGCAGGCCGGCACACTGCTGCCCTTGGCGAGCACGGCCACGATCACCGAACTCATCCGGGTGCTCTCCTACCCGAAGTTCAAGCTGGACCTGCGCGCACAGGAAGAGCTCCTTGCCGACTATCTGCCCTGGGTCGAGGTCGTGGCCGTGCCGGAGCCACCGCCCGCCATGCCCGCCTGCCGCGATGCCCACGACCTGCCGTTCCTTCATCTCGCGGTCGCAGGCCGGGCAGATGTGCTGGTCTCGGGCGACGCGGACCTGCTGACGCTTGCAATGCCGAACGAGAATTCGCACAGCGACACGCTACCGATCTTCAACTGCCGCGTTCTCACGCTGCACGCATTCCTGGACGGCTTGGGCGGGCAACGCCTTCCACCGTCCTGACCAAACGAATTCTCGAGCATGTGCGAGACGTTCGCATTCCGTCAGTCAGGCAGCGCCCCGCAAGTCGAGTGCGGTAGCAGGCCGCCAACGCACACCGTCACCGCGCCAGCAGCTCGCGATTGCGCCGCTGTTCATCCTCACTCAAGGGCACGAACACCGGCTCGCCATCCCGCAGCACCGGCTTGCCCTCATCGAGCAGGAGCTTGCCGTTCGCCTGCGGATGGTCGAGGTAGATCTGGCATAGCCCCACGCAAGCGTCGCAGATGTACACGCCCGGCCCGGCGATCAGCTTCGCCACCTGGGTGTGGTCCTTGCCACAGAAGCTGCAGTTCAGTTTCGCGCTGGATTCGCTCATGAGTCTGTCCACCATCTGTTGGAAGCTGAGAAAACGCACGCCATCGGCCGTGGCTCTGTCGTCCGCCTCGATGCCCTCCACGGTCTCTGTTCGATAGCGGCCGTCCAGCAGGCGACGAACGACCCATCGCGACACCGACTGGCCCTTGCGATAGCCGAGGTGCAGGCCATCGGAGATGCGCACGAAGTAGGGTTTGGCGCGTATCTCCAGGCGCGCACGCCGTTCGCGGTCATGGATCTTGAAGGGCACCGGCTGTCTCCGATCGCGTTGCCAGCGGAAAACTAGCACCGGGTTCGAGCGTTGTAATGTCCAGAGAATGTCCACGCGCGAGCAGCTCGCCGCACGGCGCACGTCAGGACGATGCAGGGCTCGCCACGTACCGCCGCAGCAGCACATCCACGGTGACCACGAGCCGCGGCAAGGCATCCACCACGGCCCGTCGTTCCGGGGACGTGCGATGCGCGTGCGGCGTCATGCGCAGCAGCGCGGCGACCTGGCCGTCTCCTGCCACCGTGGTGGTGACGCGAACCGGCTGAGTCTCCGCACAAACGTATCCCGCCTCCGCTGCGCCCGGATGCGCCTGCGGCGGGCTCGGCCTCACTTCGTCGTAGATCAGCTCCCGCAGCTCACGCAGGTGATCTGGCGCGGGATCCACCAACAGCACTTCGCCGCCCTCCGCCTGCACACGCGCGAACTCGCCCCACACCGGGAACCCGAACAGGCTCAGCACCACATCGAAACTGTTGGCCGCGAAGGGCAGGCTGCGATTCGACGCCACGGCCCAGGCAATGCCGGGTGATCGCCGTGCAGCAACGCGCACTGCCCACTTCGAGATGTCGATGCCCGCGAGCAGCAGCGATGCGTCGAGTGCATCCGCCCGTGCCGCTGCGTCGATGCGTGCAAGGCAGTCGCCCTCGCCACACCCGGCATCCAGCACGCGCACCTCGGGCGCCGAGTTGCGCGCAGCCGACGCATCCGCGCGCCCGCGCACCATCGCGTACACCGCATCCACCATCGGCGCGTAGTGCCCCGCAACCAGGAACTGCCTCCGCGCATCCACCATCGCCTTGTCATCACCCGGGTCGCGCGAGGCCTTGCGCTGCACGGGCAGCAGATTGAGGTAGCCCTCGCGCGCGCGGTCGAAACGGTGGCCCGCCGGGCACACCGCGCCGTCCGCGCTCAAGCGCATCGGCGCGCCATCGAGCGGGCAGGTGAACGTATCGAACGCGGACGTGCGCACTAGAACGCCGAGTATCCGCCGTCCGCCACGATCTGCGCGCCGGTGACGAAGATCGACGCATCGCACGCAAGGAATGCCACCACCGGCGCGATGTCCGTCGCCTGCCCCATGCGGCCGATGGGCATCTTCTGCAGCCAGTACGCCATCACGTGCTCGAAGGAGAGCGGATTGCCCGCTGCATCACGCATCGGCTCGTGATTCGCGCCGAGGTTCGTCGCGCACGGCCCGGGATGCACCGATTTCACGCGGATGCCGCTCGCCGCGAGCTCGTGGCCGACGGCGCGCGACAGCATCGCGATCGCGCCCTTCGATGCGCTGTAGGCCGCGTAGCGGTCCCCCGCTACCTGCCCGTACACCGACGAGATGTTGACGATGGATGGCTTCGTGCCGTGCGCCTCGGCCGTGGCGCGCAGCAGCGGGATGAACGCCTGCATGCCGATGAACGGCCCTTCCACATTGATGCGGTATTGCGCGCGCAGGTCTTCCAGCGGCGCGTCCATGAACGCACGCGCCAGCATGATGCCGGCGTTGTTCACGAGCACGTCGAGCCGCGCGCAGCGCTGCTCCACCGTCGCGCGAACACGCTGCCAGTCGGCTTCCGAGGTGACGTCGTGCGCGATGCCAAGGTGGCCATCACCCGCGAGCGCGGCGATGGTCAGGGCTGCAGCCTCGCCATCGATGTCGGTGCCCACGATTCGGGCGCCGAGCGATGACAGCACCTCGCACGTGGCGAGCCCGATGCCCGAGCCGGCACCGGGGACGAGCGCGACGCGCCCCGTGAGGTCGAACAGGCTGTGCATGGGATGCCTCGTGTGGATGTCGGATGCGTGCCGCAGGTGCACGTGTTCGCTTCGATAGGCTCGGGTGCGTGATCGCACGCGGCCAGCGCCGCGATTGTCCACGCCAGCCGCACCGAGACCAGCACGGATGAGGATGCGCGTCGATGGCCAGCACGTCCCGCAGCAGCACGCGTCGCCCTCCCCCGTGCACCTCTGGCACTATCGCGCCATGAACGATCGCGCCCAATGAACAGCCCGCCAACGCCAGCCCCGGAGGGCAATCAGGCCGTCGCGGTGCCGATCATCGTGGCGCTGGGATTCGCCGGTTCCCGCTCCCTGCTCGAAGGCGACAGCACGCTCGACGCGCCCGGCCGGCACGGGTTCATGGCCGCGCTCGAAGCACACCTGCGCGATCGCATCGCGGCGCTGCCGGTGGAGCTCGGGCTCTCGCCGGCCCACGTGCTCTGTGGCATCTCCCAGGTGGCGATTGGCGCAGACACGCTGTTCACCCGCACCTGTGCCGGACTGGAGCTGCCCCAGCGGGTGTTCCTGCCGCAATCGCGCGATGAGTACCTGAGTGCCTTCGAGAGCGCCGACACGGCAGACTTCGAGCAGCATGAGCGGCGCGAGGCCGAGCGCCTGCTCGCCAGCCCGCACATCATCGAGGAACGGGTGGTGAGCGACGCCGCGAATCGCGGCGTGCGCTTCGGCGATGCGAACCTCGAGATCATCCGCGTGAGCGACGTCGTGGTGTGCCTGCTGCGCGAGCAGGCAACGACGAACGTCGGCGGCACCGTCGAGTTCCTCGCCAAGGCGTGCAAGCGTGGCCAGCCGGTACTGGAGCTGCGCGTGGCGGAGAAGAACGGCCAGCCGCACATCCGCGAATGCCGGCACAACTGGCCTGGCACACCGGCGCATCGTGGCTGGACCCCGCCGCAGCTGCCCGAGGGGCTCGGCGCGACGGGGCTCTCGCCTGCACGCAGCGCACGCACGAACACACCGGGGCCGGCACCCACGCCGGTCGGCAACATCCTCTCGCGCGCCGAGCCCGCATTGCAGCAGCTCGCGCGCATCGGCGACGACGCCTCGGCCGTGCAGCGCAAGCACTTCCGCTACGCGGCACAGATCATCATCGCCGCGCATCTCACTGCGACCGCCTGCGCAGTCGCCATCACGGTTGCTTCGCTGCCTTCACCCTGGACGGACGTGCTGCTGGCGCTGGAGTTCGCGCTGCTCGCGGCTGGCGTGGGCACGCACCTGTGGCTGCATCGCTCGCACGCGGCGCACAGCTGGGCGCTGTACCGCCTCACGGCGGAGCTGGCGATCTCGGTGCAGGCGATGCGCAACCTGCGCGTCAGCCTGGAGCACCTGTTCTCGCTGCCATTCCCGAGCGCCTTGCGCCCCGTGCTGCACACGATGTACGTGCTGCACCTCGTGATCTCCCGCCGCACGGTCGTGGACTGGCAGGCGGCACGCGACGCTTACGTGCGCGAACGGCTGGAAGGGTCGCGCGGGCAGATCGCCTACTACGCACGTGAACTCGGCCGCGCACAGGCGCGCCTGCGGCTCGCGAATCGCTGCTTCATGGTGATCGCCACCATCGCCCTGCTCGGCACGCCGGTGAAGCTGTGGCTCGTGCCCTGGTTGCTGGGCTTCCTGCCGGCGGTGGATCCCGCGCAGGTGCTGCCCGGTGTTGAGGTGGCCTCGAGCGTCGTGGCGATCCTGTTCCCGATGGCCGCCGTGGCCGCGCTGTCGCTCGCGGCCTCGTTCGACCTCGAGGCGCGCGTGCACACCTACGAGGAGACGCTGCTCGGCCTCACGACGATCCGCGCCGGCATGGCCCAGGCCGACAGCGCGCGCGAGTTCGAGCAGTACGCCCTGAACGCGGAGCGCGAACTGCTGGCCGAGACGGCGAACTGGGCTTCGCGGCGGTCGTTCACGAGCGTCACCTGAGAGCCAAAAGAAGTCGTTCGCCTGCTGCGCCGTCCGATCAACGGCTGCGACTGCCCCTTCCGTCGAGAGCAATGGGTCTCTGGCGAAATCTGCGGTGACTTGCCTCGGCAAGCTCCCTGTCTTCACAAGGAAAACGGGATTGCGCCACAGACGCCTTGTCTCGCCGGCTGATCGGACGGCTCGCGACGGCGCCCGAATTTTTCACAGGCTCTGAGCGCGACGCGCGCAGGGTGGCGTAGCTATGATCGCGACGACGGGCAACGGCCGGCAGCCGGCCGATCAACGATGCGAGGACACGAACGATGAACGCACAAGCCCACGCAGGCAGCTGCTTCTGCGGCAGCGTGAGATTCGAGCTCAGCGGCGCGCCCAACGTGATGGGCTACTGCCATTGCACCGACTGCGCGCACTGGGCCGGCGCGTCCATCAACGCCTTCAGCCTGTGGCCGCCGCAGAGCCTCACGGTCACCCGGGGCGCGGAGCACATCGGCGCCTTCGCGAAGACACCGGGCAGCGAGCGCAAGTTCTGCAAGGGCTGCGGCGGCCACGTGTTCACCAACCACCCGGCGATGGGGCTGGTGGACGTCTACCTGAACACCGTGCCGACCTTCCCGCACCAGGGCACGCTGCACGTGTTCTACGGCGAGAAGACGCTGGCGGTGCAGGACGGCCTGCCGAAGTACAGGGACATGCCCTCGCATTTCGGCGGCTCGGGTGTCGAACTGCCCGAGTAGCCGTATCGCTGCCCAAACACCCAGGAAGAGCGCAGTCACGATGGAACGAGCACTGGATGGATATCGCGTCATCGACCTCACCCAGCGCGAGGCCGGCCTGTGCGCCCAGGTGCTGGGCGACCTGGGCGCAGACGTGGTGCTGGTGGAACCGCCTGGCGGTGCAGAGGTGCGCGGCCGGGCACCCTTCATCGGCGATCGCAGCGACAGCGAGGCCTCGCTCACCTTCCGCGCCTGGGCGCGCGGCAAGCGCAGCATCGTGCTCGACATCCAGGACCCGACAGACCGCGAGACGCTGCGCGCGCTCATCGAGCGGGCAGACTTCCTCGTGGAGTCCGAGCCCGTGGGCCACCTCGAGTCGCTCGGTTTCGGCCCGGCGGAACTGCGAGCACTGAACCCGCGGCTCATCCACGTGAGCATCACGCCCTTCGGCAGCACCGGCCCGCGCGCGCGCTGGCTGGGCGGCGACCTCATCGCCATGGCCGCCGGCGGGCCGATGGCCATCACAGGGGATTCGGACCGCGCGCCCGTGCGCACCTCCTCACCGCAGGCCTACCAGCACGCCGCCGTCGAGGGCGCCTTCGGCGCGATGGTGGCGTTGCACGAGCGCAATCGCTCCGGCCTCGGCCAGCAGGTGGACATCTCCGCCCAGCAGGCCGTGACCATCTGCACCCAGAGCGGCATCGTGGCGGCGGGCGTGAACTTCCCGCCGGTCATGCGCAGCGCCACCGGACCGCGCCTGGGGCCTGTGCAGATGCGCCTCACCTATCCCGCGAAGGACGGCTTCGCCTCCATCACGCACATCTTCGGCGCCACCGTCGGCCCGGCCACGCGACGCCTGATGGAGTACGTGCACGATCGCGGTTTCTGTGACGCGGCGATGCGCGACAAGGACTGGGTGGCCTACGGCCAGCTGCTGTTCACGGGCGCCGAGCCGCTCTCCGAATTCGAGCGCGCGAAGGACGCCGTGGCCGCATGCACCGGCGCCACGCTGAAGGCAGACCTGCTCGATGCCGCCATGCAGCGCCGCCTGCTGCTGGCGCCGGTGAGCACCATGAAGGACGTGTTCGAGAGCCCGCAACTCGAAGCGCGCGCCTACTTCCAGGTGCCGGACGGCGAGCCCGATGGCCTCGCCTTCCCCGGCCCCTTCGCCCGCTTCAGCGCCACGCCCATCCACTACACGCGGCCCGCGCCCGCGCCCGCGCTCGATGCGCATCGCGCCGAGGTGGAGGCCGAGCTGAATGCGCACGCGCCGATGCCCGTGCGCGGCCTCGTGCCCACGGCATTCGACGTGGACGCGGCAGACCCGCGCCCGCTCGCCGGCCTGAAGGTGCTCGACTTCATGTGGGCCATCGCCGGCCCGGCGACCACGCGCTCGCTGGCAGACTTCGGTGCCACGGTGGTGCGCATCGAGTCGAGCTCGCGGCTGGACGTGTGCCGCACCGTGGCGCCGTTCATGAACCAGAGCAACGACCCCGAGGAGTCGGCGCTGTTCCACGGCGCCAACGTCGGCAAGCTGATGCTGAGCCTGGACCTCACGAACCCCGCCTCGAAGGAGATCGTGTTCGAGCTCGTGCGCTGGGCCGACGTGGTGTGCGAGTCGTACTCGCCGCGCGCCATGAAGACCTTCGGGCTGGACTGGGACGTGCTGCGGCAGGTGAACCCGAAGCTGATCATGCTCAGCACCTGCCTGATGGGGCAGACGGGCCCGCTCGCGATGTACGCCGGCTTCGGCAACCTCGCGGCGGCGATCAGCGGCTTCAACGAGGTCGCAGGCTGGCCAGACCGCGAACCCGCCGGCCCCTATGGCGCGTATACCGACTACATCGCGCCGCGCTACAACGGCGCCGCCCTCCTCGCCGCGCTGGAACACCGGCGCCGCACCGGCGAAGGCCAGTACATCGACATGGCGCAGGGCGAGGCCGCGCTGCACTTCCTCGCGCCGGCGCTGCTCGACTACGGCGCCAACGGCCGCATCGCGACGCGCATCGGCAATGCAGACCGGCAATGCGCGCCCCACGGTGCCTATCCCGCCGCAGGCGAGGACCGCTGGGTGGCCATCGCCTGCGAGACGGATGCACAGTGGCGCGCACTGGCGCGCGTGCTTGCCGAGGCAGGGCTGGCAATCGACCCGGACGATGCGCGCCTCGCGACCGCAGCCGGCCGCAAGGCGCACGAGGCCGAGCTGGACGCGCTGCTCACCCGATTCACGCAGGCGCGCGATGCGGACGCGACCAGCGAGGCGTTGCAGGCGCGCGGCGTGCCGGCCTACACGGTGCAGAACAGCCCGGAGTGCATGCAGGACCCGCAGCTGGCGCACCTTTCGCACTTCGTGCCCATCGCGCACCCGAATGGCGGCCAGACCGTGGTGGAGAACACGCGCGCGCGCCTGTCGCGCACGCCCGGCCGGCCCGGCGACACAGTGCCCACCTTCGGCTCGGGCCTGCAGCAGGTGCTCGGCGGCATCCTCGGCTACGACGAGGAGCGCATCGCGGAGCTGCTGATCGCCGGCGTGCTGGAGTAGCCGCCAGGCCGCGCACCGCACGCACGTCGCCACGAATACGCGACCCTTCGTACATCCACGCATTCGAACCACCACACGAGGAAACACCATGGCACACCAGATGAACGGTGCCGCCGCGATCTGCGGGCTCGGCATCACGGAGATGGGGCGCGTGTATCGCGACGCGGAGGACCTCGCGGCGGAAGCCGTGTACCTCGCGCTCGAGGATGCCGGCCTGCGCAAGTCGCAGCTCGACGGCCTGCTGATCAACGCCGGCGTCACCAACGGCGTGAACATCCCGCTGCACATCACGCTCGGCCTGCGCGAGCTGAACGTGCTCACGTTCATGCAGGGCTACGGCTCGTCTGCCGGGCAGATGATCCAGTACGCCTCGATGGCCGTGGCCAACGGCCTCGCGAACTACATCTGCTGCGTGTTCGCGGACGATCCGCTGAAGGAAGGCGTGCGCACGGGCGATGCCTACGCGGGCGGCGCGCGCCGCAGCGCGATGAGCGGCCTGTACCCGGTGTACGGCTTCATGGGCGCGCTACCGATGTATGCGCTCGGCGCACGCCGTCACATGGACCTGTACGGCACCACGCAGGACCAGCTCGGCGCCGTGGCCATCAGCCAGCGCAAGTGGGCGGCGATGAACCCGCGCGCGAGCAAGCGCGAGCCGCTCGACATCAACGGCTACAACGCCTCGCCCTGGGTGGTGGAACCCTTCCACATCCTCGACTGCTGCCTCGTCTCCAACGGCGGCGTGGCCGTGATCGTGACCACGCCGGAACGCGCGCGTGACCTGAAGCAGCCCGCCGTGTACGTGCGCGGCTTCGCCCAGGCACACAACCACGATGCCGGCCTCGCGGGCAACGACGCGCTGATCCACACGCCCGCCACGAAGGCAGGCCCACGCGCACTGGCGATGGCCGGCGTGAAGCGCGAGGAGATCACGCAGTGCCAGATCTACGACTGCTACACGTACACGGTCATCGCCACGCTCGAGGACTACGGCTTCTGCAAGAAGGGCGAAGGCGGCCCGTTCGTGGAAGACGGCAAGCTCGGGCCGGGTGGCTCGCTGCCCACCAACACAGGCGGCGGTGAACTCTCCTCCTTCTATATGTGGGGCATGACGCCGATCACCGAGGCCGTGATACAGGGGCGCGGCCAGGGCGGCGAACGCCAGCAGCCGAACGACGCGATCCTCGTGTCCGGCAACGGCGGCGTACTCAACTACCACGCCACGATGGTGCTGTCGCCGCACGAGAGTTGAGCGCACGCACGCGTCGCACACATATTCCGCAGATTCGAGGACTTCACGATGTCAGAAGCAAGACCCTGGCTGCCCGAGCCGGACGAGACAAACCGCCCCTATTTCGATGCCGCACGCGAAGGCAAGCTGCGCCTGCAGCAATGCAGCGACTGCGGCGGCTGGATGTTCCCCGTACGCAAGCGCTGCCAGCACTGCGGCAGCACGAAACTGCAATGGACCGATGCTTCGGGCCGCGGCACGCTGTATGCCCATGGCCAGCTGCAGCGCGAGTACCACCCGCGCCACAAGGGCCACCTGCCCGTGCTCATGGCACAGGTGGACCTCGACGAAGGCGTGCGGATGAACACCAACCTCGTGCAGTGCGAACCGGCGAACGCGAAGGTGGGCATGAAGGTGGAACTCACCTTCGACATCTCGCCGACGGGCGAGGCGATCCCGGTGTTCAAGCCGGCCTGAGCGTGTTGCGCGCCGCATCGTCCTGCCGACGGGCTCGCGCCCAGCCGAGTGCCAGCAGCCCCGCACCCAGCAGGTAGGGCATGCCCGGCGTCGGCACGTTCGTGTTCCCTGACACCGAGGCGCCCACAGACGTGGTGTGGGTGCCTGCACCATGGTGCACCGTGATCACCTGCGTCAGCGAATAGCTGCTGTCGGTGATTCCCGCGAGGCTCTGCGCAGACTCCGAGAACGTGCCTGTCGGGTAGTTGAATGAGCCGAGGAGCATCGTCCTGCCGAACACCGTGTTTCCCGGATCTGCGTACACCGCGTACTCGACCGCGCCATCGGTCGCCACCTGCATCTGCAGTTGTGGGAAGAGGTCTGTCGCCGGCCCGAGGTCGGTGATCGAGTACTCGAACGTGAGCGTGCCGCCCAGGTCTCCCGAGGTCAGGTCCTGCAGGTCGAGTTGCATCACCTGCCGGGTCGGCGAACCCAGGATGGGCGCGGATGTGCCTGTCACGCGGCCGATATGGATGGCGCCGAACTGGCCGCCGAACGCGAGCGCGCCCGTCCGCGAATCCGCATCGGAAGCGCTGCCGTCCGCCAACGTGAGCGTGAACACGCCATTCGAGACGCGCAGCAGTGGAATCGCGTGCGCGCTCGTTGTCAGGATCACGGCAACCAGGCACGCCATCAGGCGCTCGACAAGGGCAAGGTTCATTTTTCGCTTCCTCGATAGAAGTTGATGCGGCGTGCACGTGCGCCGCGCGACTGCGCGTGGCAGGCGGCCGGATATCGAACCGTGGAACCGCTGGCCACACCGCCTCCCGTCGAACCGCGTGGTTCGCGTGGGCATGCTGCGGCCTGGTGACATCGCGATCTGTCCTCAGGGGAGACGACAAATGCCGATGGCTCACGCCGGACACCCTCGCTTCTGCAGGCTTCCGCCACGCCGGGGCGACCCATCAGCGTTCACTCGCCGTGGCCGACAAGCACGATGCGCTGCAGGAAGGGGCGATGCGCACCACGCCACGCTCAGGCACCCGTCGCGCACGATGTCGGCGCACACGGGTGCTGCTTTGCCTGGTCGTTGGCAGCGCCGGTACGCCCGCGACGGCGGAACCGGCAGCCGGCAGTGATGGTGCGCCGCAGGCCACAGCGGCGCCTTCGCTGACCGGCGGCACTGCCATCACACGCGTGTCTGCCGAGGCCTACGGCCGGCTGCCCGAGATCTCGGACGCCGCGCTCTCGCCAGATGGCACCAAGGTCGTGCTTGCGGCGAGCGACGCGACGGGCCTGCAGGCCTACAAGGTGCACGCGACCGACGAAGGCAGGCTGCTGCACGCCGCACGCGTGGGTGGGGCTAGCCGCGAGGAAGAGCGCACGGTGCTGCGCAGCGTGGATTGGGCGAACGATGCGTACCTGAGCTACGTGATGTCGGCCACCTTCCGTGCCGATCGCGTGCTGCCTGGCAACGTGTTCGCACCAGGCGTGACGCGCATCGACCTGTGGCGCTCGGCCATCGGCAACCTCGCGGGCAAGCGCGACTAACTCGTCTCCCGCAACGAAAGCACGGACTGCGGCTTGCAGCTCGCGGGCCTCATCGCGCCGCTCGAGGTCGCACCCGACGAGGGCCGGCTCGTCATGTACGACTCGCCGTTCCGCGACCGCCGGATGAGTGTGTTCCGGGTGGGGCTCGCAAACGGCAAGGCGCGCAGGCTGCTGTGCAGGGCAACCGCAACGCGCTCGACTTCGTGCTCGATGCAGCCGGCAACGCGGTGCTGCGCGTGGACAGCGACGCCGAGACGACGTCGCCGTGGTCGACGACCCCGATGGCCGCAGCCGCGACGAGCTGCACGCGCTGTCGCTTCGCGATGCGTCCAACCGCGTGCTCGTGGAAGACGAGCACCACGAGGTGGCCGAGGCCATCCAGGCCCCCTGGAGCCAGCGTGTGGTGGGCGCCGTGGTGGTGGTGGTCGAGGTGGTGGTGGAGGAGGTGGAGGAACTGATCACCCAGCATTTCATCGACCCGCAGCTCGCCGGCATCGCGCGCCTGATCACCGACGCCTACCAGCAGCGCCCCAGCGACGCAGACGCCAACTGGGTCTTCGAACCCGCCACGAAGGCACCGGCTGATCGGGCGGAACTATCCAGGGGTGGAGGGGGCCATCTCGGCAACCGCTACGCCATCCGCTACCCCGCGCGCGACGGCACCCTGGTGCCCGCGTACCTCACGATCTCGCCGGCCTGCCAGGCAGCGCAGGCACCCGCGCCGATCCTGCCGCTGCACCGCACGAACGACACCGGCGCGCCAGTCGCAGCGCATGGCGGATGCGCTGCGCGCCGCAGGCAAGCCGGACGAGTTCATCGAGTTCAAGGGCGAGGACCACTGGCTGTCCGACGGCGCGACGCGCGTGCAGTTGCTGCAGGCGCCCGAGCGGCTCCTTGCGCGACACCTTGCCGCGAACCCGGGGGCGGTCGTCGCAAGCGAGCCCTGAACGTCCGACCCCGGCGCTCCGGCGCACACACCGACTGGCGCATCTTGAGGCTGGCAATGCCAGCCGCCCTTCGGCACCCTTCGGGCAGATGGCGAGCATGCGTCGCGCTCGCCCCAAGTTCCATTCTCGGGGGTAATCCACATGCGCAGCCTGCGCGGAAAGGTTGCTGTCGTCGGCATCGGCGAGAGCACCTACTACAAGCGTGGCGAAGCCACGGACTCGGAGTTCGTGCTGACGCTGAGGGCCATCATGACGGCCTGCGCCGACGCCGGCATCTCGCCGAAGGACGTCGACGGCTTCGCGTCCTACTCCAACGACCGCAACGAGCCATCGCGCCTTGCCGCTGCGCTGGGCTGCAAGGAACTCACCTTCTCCAACATGCAGTGGGGCGGTGGCGGTGGCGGCGCTGCGGCGTCGGTCGCGAACGGTGCGGCCGCCATCGCCGGTGGCCTCGCCGATTGCGTGGTGGCGTTCCGCGGCCTCGCCCAGGGCCAGTTCGGCCGCTTCGGCCAGGGCGCGCGTATCCCGGCCATCTCGGGTGCGGGTGCCTACACCATTCCCTACGGACTGATGTCGCCCGCGCAGATGTTCGCGATGAAGGTCGTGCGCTTCATGCATGATCACGGCGTGAAGCAGGATGCGCTGAAGGCGATCTCGCTGGCCGCCTATCAGCACGCGCAGAACAACCCGCGCGCGGTGATGTACGGCAAGCCGTTGACGGCGGAGAAGTACGAC
>SXGQ01207188.1_pt1 | contig 14871 bp, 12 predicted proteins | sample 3178371 | NCBI WGS metagenome assembly SXGQ01 (sample SAMN11356859, study PRJNA531348) | freshwater metagenome | isolation source: freshwater sample F1-20 | place: China: Fuxian Lake, Yuxi | collected 2017-12-25
AAACCACGCCAGTCGGCTCGGTGATTGCAGCGTTGTCCGATGGCCAAAGGGCCAGTCGCGGTGACGGCTGTGCTGACCGAGAGGCTGGTGGTGCGTGAATGGTTATTTCTTTGAACCCCGTTCATTTGAAAGCGAGGTGCCGTATGGCAAATCGACCCATTCACGAAATTCGTCTCGGTAAAGTGAAAGCTGCCATCTGGCGGAATGAAACAGACTCGAGAGTACGCTGCAGCGGCGCTCTGGTCCGCATCTTCCGCACTGACAACGGCCGGGAAATCGGCCCCGAAATTGGGGCCGGTTTAACTGCGTTTGTTGGCCATACTGATGTCGGACGAAGAGGCTCCACCGAAACAGCGGCACACTTCAAACGGTTCACCGGCGGAGCACGAGCCTATCAGAATGGTTGTGAACCGGATCGTCTCGAGATCCCGCCGTGTCTTCCAGCGCCCATGGCCATTCGGCCTGGATTCTGATCTGCACTCTGGACAAATTTCACCGCCAGCATGATACTCGAGAAGAGGAGTCACCGGTGCTGCCAAATCCCAGCAACAACCTGAGATGTGATTTCAACGTCGCCATGCTCATCACGAGTTTCCTGGCAGGATTCTCCGGTTTTCGAAAGGCGAGTCAATTCAACGCCCCGCCACCAGGATCTGCGAGTAACCCCTGGAAGCAGTATGAGGATGACCGATCCGTCGGGCCCGGTCGGTTTCGCTCAACATTCATGGACTCACCTGACGGCGTATCGCCTTGCCCACCTGAAATGTCGTGCAACGCTGCCCGACCGTGACGAACTCGAGCGAATTGATGCCTTGTTTGCATCCTGACCCGTCTTGAAATGCATCACGCCGGCTCACTCGCGGCTCACTGGCAACAGAAACGTTTGGACTGTTTTCAGAACGCAATTCAGGCAATCCGCCATTCGCAATTGAATCCTGAATCGAGGTCACCTGTCCCAGCTCTTCTGCAATCGACCGTATTCAATCTTCTCGAGTTCGCCAGTTACATGCTGGCGTTACCGTACAAGGATCTTGCAGGCCTTGCGATTCGCGACGTGGAGGCTGGTCAGCAAGGGTGTCGCCTCAGACGCCGAAAACGTCAACACCGAATTTGCAAAGCTTGTACTGTTGTCAATCGCCCAGCCCCCGCTGCTGTTGGCAGATCTGAAACGCCATACTGTCGGGACAGATGGTCAGGACAGCGATTCGAGGTTTCGGCAGGTCAAGTCCCGCACGCAGAGAGCCATTCGTGCTGCCATTGCGGATCACTCCTGCAGGAGACTGGAATATGTCGCAGAACGTCTACTTTACCTACGGCTCGAACCTCAACCTGCCAGACCTGAATGCCTGGCTGGAACGCAATGGGTATTCACCAGATCTTCTCGAATTTCACTCGCCTGCCTGCCTCCCGGACTTTGAGCCGGCTTTCACGTATCGCTCCGCGAGCCGCGGAGGCGGAGTACTCAAGCCGAAAGGTGCTGCAATTCGGGCGATCACGTATCGGGTGACGCCGCGCAATGAGAGTCGATTCATCGCCCCGACGAATGACTATGTTTCCGTTGTTCGAGCAGGAATGAAGCGATGGGGCATTTCTCAGCAGGCGCTCACTGCGTCGTCCCGAGACCGCAGATCGCTTGCGGAACGCCTTGCCGGTCAACTGCCGTTCTCTTTCATGGATCGGCAGGTTGCCACCGATTCACTGCTCCCATTGAAGGACGCCATCCTCAATGGCCGACTCTCCGAGCGGCGTCTGGCGCAAGTGCCCAGCTGCTGGACTGCCAACCCTGCAAATCTCTGAAGCCCGGAGCCGATGACTCAGCGGGCCACCAACCAGCATCGAATTTGGATGCCTTCAAGGAACCGTGAGTACCGCCAGGCCTCCCCCGGTGGGCGCAAAAAAACAGCCGCAGGGACCTACTGGTAAGTCCATGCGGCTGTTCAAGTTGCACTCGAATGGGCTCGAACCATTAACCTTCGGTTCCGTAGACCGATGCTCTATCCAATTGAGCTACGAGTGCCCGGATGTCGGGACGGAAGAGTGTACCCGGTTTTTCAGGAATGGCAAGCAGGTTCCGGATTTGATTGCCAGTTGCCTGTTCTGAGAAGCCCGGAAATACGGAACATATTGGCCAGACAGCAGATACGGCGAACAGGTTCGCAGCGAACCGGGGCATTTTGCGGGCGTTGCACCGACTTTACTGAGAAGAACCCGACTCTAACGCCCTTCCTGCCGCTGAGGATTCCAGGACGGGTTGATCGTCGATCGCTTCGCTCCAACCAGAACCTGCCAGTCCAGCAGGCTCGCCCGCAGCCTGCCGACCACCTCCGGATTCGCGGCCGCCACGTTCTGCTGTTCCCCCGTGTCTTCATACACTCGAAACAGCTCCAAACGCTCGTCATCAAACCACTCAATCAGCTTCCAGCCGTCCTGCAGCACCGCAGCCCCCGGAGCACCGCCCTGGTTGCCGTAATGCGGATACTGCCAGAACAAGGCGCGACTGAGGTCTGTGCGTTCCGGCTGCTGCACCTGAGCCCTGAGCGACTGACCATCAAACCTGAACCTGCCCTCCGCATCCGCAGCGCAGAAGTCCACAATGGTCGGCAGATAATCAATACTCATCACCGGCGTTTCACAGGTGACCCCCGCCGGGATTCGGCCCGGCAGACGCATCAGGCTCGGAGTGCGAATTCCACCCTCGTACAGCCACCCCTTGCCAGCCCGCAGCGGCTGATTGGATGTCGGTGAGCCTTCACTGGTCGACAATCCGCCATTGTCACTGGTAAAGATCACCAGCGTGCTTTCGGACAGCTGCAACCGATCCAGCGCCTGCAGAATCTTCCCGACCGCCTGGTCCATCGCCTCCACCATTCCACCATACACGGCATGGTCCTGAGTCATCCGCACTTTGCGCGGAGGCTCGTCTGCAAACACGTCCCGCTGACTCAGTGCGGCCCGCTTCTGTTCATACTTCTTCCGCAGATCATCGCGAGCCATCAGTGGCGTGTGTACGTCATAAAACGGCAGCCAGATCAGAAATGGACGATCACGATGAGTCTCCATAAATCGCACGGCCTCGCCGGCCAGCCGGTCCGGCAAATGCTCACCCGCCGGGCCATCCGGCAGCTTCGGATTGCCATACGGCGAAAAGTACTTTTTACCGCCATACGGACCTCCCTGAGCAAGGCCTCCCAGGTTTACATCGAACCCCTGCTGTTCCGGCAGAAAGCCGTCTCCGCCAAGATGCCACTTGCCACCAAAGAACGTCGCGTAACCACGTTCCCTGAGGATTTCAGCAACCGTGATTTCCTGCAGTGCCAGTTGCAGACTGTAAGCAGCCGGCAGATGTCGCGTGTTGCGTTTCCACGCCTCAGGCTGTGCGGCACCAATGTAGTCAGTGATGCCGCTGCGCTGCGGATAACGCCCCGTTGTCAATGCTGCTCGCGTGGGCGAACAGACCGGGCAGGCTGAATACGCTCGAGTAAAGCGTACGCCACCAGCGGCGAGCTGGTCGAGCGCCGGAGTCTCATAGAATGTGCTGCCGTAACAGCCCAAATCCCGCTGCCCCAGATCATCCGCAACCATCACCACCACATTCAGCGGTTTTTCATCCGCCACTGCGGCGGACACAGGCAACACAGCAGTCAGCAGCAGAACCAGCAGCAGCGAGGCTGAGCGTCCACAGAACCGGCTCATGGGCGGACTCCGGCCACCGGCAGCTCGTCACACATCTGCAGTGCCAGCAGCGGATAGGCCGTTCCGCTGTAGGTGATAAAGTGCCAGGAATCGGTATTCAGGGAGCGAGTCCACCAGCGCCCACTTTCCCGCTGATTGACTTTCAGCCAGGCAAGTCCCTTTTGAATCTGAGCGTCACTGGCCGGAGTGCCATTTTCCCGCAGCACCACAATCGCCAGCCCGGTCATGTGCCCGTCTCCCGGAGGATCACTGAATTCCGGTTCGGCCTTCAGTTTGGCCGCGCGGTTGCCACCACCCCAGGCTTCCGAGGCTGCAAACGCACGAATTGACCAGCTGCCATCGGCCTTCTGATGCTTCAATAAAACCTGCAGCAGCTCCTGCCGCTGATCCTGCGTCAGCAGGTCAGGCATCCGCGCCGCAGCCCACAGCAGCAGCACCCGGCTGTAGTCGTGCAGAGGTGGCTGAGTGCGGAGATACTTCCGCAGTTTTTCGAGGCCTGCGGCTGGCGAAGCATCCGGAGTGGCCTGCACTTTGGCAATCCATCCGGGAGCGGCTGCCGCAGCCATCGCTGCAACAGTGGCTTCGTGGTACGCATCCGACTCGAATGGTGGCCAGCAGTCCAGAGTCCCCCAGGTGCCTTCGTCCGTCTGAATCCGAAACATCAGCTCAAGTGCGGTTTCCGTTTCCGGTGACAATGATCCCCCCACAGCCGCATCCCACTCCGCCAGTCCCGCAGCGATGTAGATCACCTGAGCCGGCCGAGTTGATTGTTTGAGACGTTCCGGGGGTTCTGCCTGCAGCTTCTGCAACTGCTCAATAAAGAAGGCTCGGTTTGCTGCATCCGGGGGCCCCAGCGTGCGGGAGAGCTGCGGGCGGATCGTCATGTAGGTGCCGTTGGTATGGCAGCTGACACACTTCCGCTGGCCATTCCACGCCGCCGAACCATGCTCAAGATACTTTGCCGCAGCTTCGATCGACAACTGCGTTCGAACAGGTTCGTCCGCAGTCGCCTTTGGCACCGAAATGGCTTCGAACTGGTACTGAAAATCGTCCGCCTGCAGCGTGACGGGCAGCAGCAGACACCCCAGCAGCACAAAGCCGGGGAAGAACTGGATTACGCTCATGTTTCAGTCTCCAAAGGCACAGCAGTCAGTCAGCAGCCGGTTGAGACTTCAGACTGTAACCAAACATCCCGGATCTTCAATCGCGCGGTATGATGCCCGGATTCCCGGCAGGGGTCAGTCCAGAATGCGGATGCATGAAGGACCAGGGATTTCCACGCCTGCCCCCTGAGCACTCAGGCGGCCAGTCTCCTGATCAATCCGAAAGACCATCAGTCGGTTGCCGGGCATATTGCCGCAGAGCAGCAGCTGGCCGTCGCGAGTGACTGCCAGATTCTGCGGCCCTTTGCCTCCGGAAGGCTCGATTCCAATCAGGGTCAGTCGCCCGTCTGCAGCAATGCTGTACATCGCCAGACTGTCATGTCCGCGATTGGTCCCGTAGAGGAAGCGGCCATTGGGAGTGATCTTCAGGTCGGCACAGTAACTTTCCCCCTGAAAATCGGCGGGCAGTGTCGAAATCGTCTGCTGCTCAGTCAGAAAACCGGTCTCCGGCTGAAAGTCAAACATCGTCACAGAATTCAACAGTTCGTTGATCACATACATGTGCCGTCCGGCGGGATCAAATGTCAGGTGCCGCGGCCCGGCCCCCGGCATGGTGCGAACAAACGGCTGAGCAGACGACTGCAGCTCACCGGTCTCGGGATTCAGCCGGTAACACAGCACCTGATCCGTGCCCAGATCCGCAGCATAGGCAAAGCGATTGTCCGGGCTGATGACAAAACAGTGTGCGTGCGGTTCCTTCTGGCGAGCGGGATTGACACTGCTGCCGCGATGCTGAACAAATGCCGAAGGCTCCGAGAGCGTTCCGTCCGGCTGAATGCGCCAGGCGGTCACGCTGCCCGAAGCATAATTGGCACACAGCACCATGCGACCACTGCGATCCACCTCGACAAAACAGGAGGCTGAACCGCGAGTCGTACGGCGATTGACGGGCGTCAACTTTCCGGTCGCTGCATCCAGCTTCCACGCGGCCAGCTCTTCCGTGGCAGGACCACCGAAGGTCTCCGCATGAATGCTGAACAACTGGCGGCGGTCCGGGGAGACATCGAAGAAAAATGGCTGAGGCACCGGGGACGTGCGGTGCACCTGAGTCAGCTGACCGGCAGACTTCTGCAGACGGAAAGCCGTGATGCCGCCATCCGCACCACTGGCGAACGAAGACACCAGCACCAATGGATCCTCAGCCTGACACGCCACAGGCCACTGAGCTGCCATCAGAAGTGTCGCCACCATCACGCTGCCGCAGACCCAGTGCGGAATGTTGCACACTTGCCACTGCATAGCCGGCCCCCCCCCTCGAAAAACAACTGAGACACAGGATTCATCGTGGTCAGATGCTCTGCATCTCACCAGACCGGCTGCGGAAATCCAACTGCAGGCCCGAAATTTTTCGGGCAGAGTCACGTCAGTACCAGCAGGCCAATCTCGTAAAACAGGATCACGCCGAGTACGTCGATCATGGCGGCGATCAGGGGGTTGGACATAATCGCCGGGTCCATGCCAAGGCGGCGAAACAGCAGCGGCAGCAGTGAACCGGCCGACGTGCCGAGAGTCACCACCATCACCACCGTGGCAGCGATCACCGAAGATTCGTACATGCTGCGACCGAACCACAGCCAGGCTACGGTGAAGTCCAGAAAGGCCAGCGCCGATCCCAGACACAGGCCGATGAGCAGTTCCCGCGCTACAAGCGGCAGATCATTCACCAGATTCGAACTGCTTCGACCCACTGATGGACGCAGCGCAAACATGCGAATGAACAGCGTCGCTGACTGCGAGCCGGCATTGCCCCCGCTGGCCATCACCAGCGGCAGGAACAGCAGAATCAACGACGACAGTCCCGTTGCCGTCTGAGTGGCCTCGGGGGAGTCCGCGGTGCCGCGGTAATGATCGATGACATGCGCATTCATCAGAGCCACAAAGGACAGAAACAGCAGCCAGACTCCGCGCTTCCATAAAATCTCGAAGAGTGGAGATTCCTGATAGGTATCTTCGAGCGGTGCCATGGCACTTTGCAGATAGGCATCCTCCGTGGCTTCCTCCTGCACCACATCCAGCGCATCATCGTGCGTCACAATGCCGACCAGTCGATCGGAATCATCGACAATGGGGACGGCGATGAAGTTGTAACGCCCCAGCAGTTCAGCCGCGACAACACGCGGCTCAGTCACCCGTACTCGAATCGGATCACGCTTCATGATCTCGGACAGTCGAGTTTCAGGGCGGGCCAGAATCAGCTGTCGCAGCGAGATGACGCCTTCCAGATGGCGATCCTCGCCCAGAATATAGACGTAATAGATGCTTTCGCTGTCCGGGGCCTGCTGCCTGAGGCGGGCCAGAGCGTCGAGCACGGTGATTGAGGCTGGCAGTGATGCGTAGTCTGAGGTCATGACCGCGCCGGCGCTGTCTTCGTCGTAGGACAGCATGCGGCGAATCTCGTTGCGCTCGGCCTGAGCGATCAAACGCAGAGCATCTTCGCGACGACCTTCCGGGATGCGCGAAAGCAGGTCCACCCGGTCGTCCGCGGACATCCACTCGAGCAAATGCGAGAGCCGCTTTTCGTCCAGCGATTCTGCAAGCTCGGTCTGCCGCTTCAGCGAAAGAAACTCAAAGATCTCAACCCGCAGCTGGTCGTCAGCCTGATCCAGAATCCGCCAGACCTGCTGATCTTCGAGCTCTTCGAGGAGTTCGGCGACGGACGCGGGATGCACGACTCCACAGAACGCCGCCATACCCCCAACGTCATCTTCCTGAATCATCTGCATGAGGTCGGGAAGAATGAGGTTTTGCCAGGCGTCCCGCATGGATCATCGCCTCCTGATTTGATCAAGCTGAGACGCAGCGGCGTCGGCTTGAAAAAAAATCCCTGCGGGACGCTTCCAGCAGGGATTCGGGAAAATCAACTGAGTGATACCACGTGGAGTGGTGATCGTCGGAGCTTCTTCAGCGTTTTGAGAACTGGAAGCTGCGGCGGGCTTTCTTGAAGCCATACTTCTTGCGTTCAACCATGCGGTCGTCGCGGGTCAGCAGGCCTGAAGAGGCGAGGTCATGGTGCCAGTTCGGATTCATACCCTGCAGGGCACGAGCGAGGCCGAGGACGATGGCACCGGTCTGACCGGTGATTCCGCCACCCTGCACGCGGACGGAAATGTCCACGAGACCGACCTTGCCAACCACCTTCAGCGGAATCATCACGCTTTCGCGGTCACGCTCGACACGCAGGAAGTCTTCCAGCGGACGACCATTCACCACGAACTGACCAGTGCCTTCCTTCACTCGCACGCGAGCGACGGAGGTCTTGCGACGGCCAGTGCCCATGGCAACACCGAATCGGTCGATTTTGCCACGAATGGTTGGCTGGAAGGTTGGTTCAGCCACTGCACCGCCCGACATCGTCAGTTCGGGAAGCGTCGATGATGGGACTTCAGGAGCAGTCAGGTCACCCGAACTCATTGAAAAATCCTTGGACTGTGAGCAAGATTTCCGAGAAGGCAGGTCGGATGTTCACCGATCGCCTGAATCCACTAAGTGGCAACCGGTAGTTACAACCAGTAAGTAAAAACCAGGGCCACTATCCGTCGCAGGCACAGCCTGCTGGTGACATCAGCGAGGCATCAGATATTCCGGGAACGGCTTCGGCTGCTGAGACTGATGGTCATGATTGGGGCCGGTAAAGACACGCAGCTTCTTCAGCATGTGCCGGCCGAGCTTATTCTTGGGAAGCATGCGTCGAACAGCTTCCTGAATCAGAATTTCCGGACGATGCTGCAAAGCCTGAACGGCAGTACGAACACGGCGACCACCTGGGTATCCGGTGAATCGATCATATTCCTTGGCAGCCATCTTGGTGGTCAGATAGGGAATTTCAGCATGCTGCATCGGGTTGCCGCTGAACCGCACACGCTCGCAGTTGACCACGATCACGTAATCACCCGTGTCAACGTGAGCTGTGTAGCCAGGCTTGTGCTTACCCATCAGCACTGTGGCAATCTGAGTTGCCAGACGACCCACCACCTGATTGTCGCCGTCGACCACGAACCATTCGCGACCTGCGACTTCTTCCTTCTTCGCCATCCATGTTTTGCCAAGTGCCAGCATGGAACTTTTCATCCTTGCCCGCTAAAGGTGCGAGCTGTGAACTGATCGTAAACGGCAAAAAACCTGATTTCAGCTGTCTTCCAGACCGGCGATATCACAAAACCCCGCGGACCCCGAAAGATCATGGGTTATCGGATTTCCGGAATGGAAAGTCGAGCAGTCTAATGATTTGGAGGGGCAGAATCAATGCAGCAGATGCCAAAAGGGTCGGCAAAAGCGGTGGATCGCGGGAATCCTGAAATCCAGGAATGCCGGGACACCCTGCAGTTTCTGCCGGAAAAATCCCGCCGACCAGCAAAATCAGACTGTCACCGGCGAGTCGATGTACTGGTAGAAGACATTCCGCTGTCGCGGAATAAAGCCCACATTCTCAATGCAGCGACGGATCGTCTCCACCGTCAGATGATGCACCGTACCAGCCTGCGAAACCACATTTTCCTCAATCATCAGGCTGCCCATGTCGTTGGCGCCAAACAAAAGTGCCAGCTGACCAACCTTCTCCCCCTGAGTCACCCAGGAAGACTGAATGTTCGGGAAATTGTCCAGATACAGACGACTGACCGCCTGAGTCTTCAAATACTCAAACGCACCCGCCGGGGGAATATGCGCCATGTCCGTATGTTCAGGCTGAAAGGTCCAGCAGATGAAGGCCGTAAATCCGCCGGTTTCGTCCTGCAGCTGCCGCAGACGCTCCAGATGCTCAATCCGCTCCTGCAACGTCTCCACGTGACCGAACATCATGGTGGCCGAAGATTTGCCGCCCAGCTCATGCCATACCCGCATCACGTTCAGCCAGTCGTCGGTCAGAACTTTGCCGCGAGTGATCGATTTGCGGACTCGATCCACCAGAATTTCACCGCCGCCCCCCGGCAGACTGCCAAGACCAGCCGCCTGGAGACGTTCCAGCACGGTCTTCAGCGGCAGCCTGCTGATCTTTGTGAAATGATGAATCTCGGGCGGACTAAAGCCGTGAATATTGACCTGCGGGTAATGGCGTCGCAGCGTGCTGAGCATGTCCTCATACCACTCGAGCGGCAGTTTCGGGTGCAGTCCGCCCTGCAGCAGGATCTGATCGCCTCCCAGAGCCACCGTTTCTTCAATCTTCTTCAGCAGCACGTCCATCGGCAGCACATAGACGTCCGGATGGCCGGGCGGCCGATAGAAGGCACAGAAATCACACACCGCAGTACACGCATTGGTGTAATTGATGTTGCGATCGATGTTGTACGTCCGGAACGGTTCCGGATGCAGTCGCTCCGTGACGCGGTTCGCAGCAGCACCCAGCGCCGTCAGGTCGGCGGACTGCAGCAGCTGCAGGCCTTCAGCCGGAGTCAGACGGCCACCGCCGGCGGCTTTGTCAAGCAGGTACGAGATCTCGGAAGATGAGTTCGACATCAGGATTCACCAGGTGATGCCGAGCGGCCAGGCTGCAGAACAGTCGCAGTCCGTTTTTCTCGGCAGAGGTCAGATGATAGTGCAGATTTCGGGTCAGATAGCGAAAGGCGGTCTGCTGGTCCAGCCCCAGTCGCGGGGCCTCGGCTCGCGCGATCTCTGCGGCCATCCTGAGCCCTTCGTCACGGGCAGCCGCCAGGGCTTCGTCAATGCCATCGGTGTCGACATCCTGCCGCGCCACCCACATCGCAAACACAAACGGCAGCCCCGTCCAGTTGTTCCAGAACTGGCCGAGGTCGATGATTTCGGCAAACTCCCCCGGCGGCCTGTGCATGGCGCGGTCGCCAATCAGCAGCACGGCGTCAGCCTGAGTGTCAGACGTGGTGCACTGCATGTTCAGTGGCTCAGTCTCGGGAAACACGCCGTAATGTTCCGCCAGGATCACTTTGGTCAGAGCCGCACTTGTCCGCGAACCTTCATCCAGTGCCAGCCGGCGAATCTGCCCCGGGTGCACACGACAAAACAGTTTGACGCTGAGCACTTCACCGCGAGCCGCCACGCAGGCGTCAGAAATCACCTCATACCCCGGTCGCCGAAAATACTCCACCGAGGGAATCAGGGCCACATCCAGTTGTCCGGACGCCAGCTGATCAGCGAGGCGACTGGGATAATCCAGCGTCAGGGACGCGGTCGGAGCGTGGCTGGCCAGAGTCTGCACCAGTGGGCGCGAGTTCAGGTAGCTGACAGCACCGATGCGCAACTTGCGAGTCCTGCCGAAATCGGGAGTATCCGGGAGCCTGTTCATGGTATTACCTGTGAAATCACGATTCCACGAGCAGTCAACAGTGTAATTCGCGTTCCGCCGGACTCAAATCGTTCACGCCGAATCCGGAGAAACCGACACAGATGAGAATTCCGGACGGAAATCGTTCAGCTCTCAGACCGAAGTCCCGCTCGTGCCTTAACCCGGAAAACGGGAACTGGGCCCATTCGCAGGAGCAAACGGGGTGAAATATCTGTCTGCCTGCCCGGAGTCCGGCAGCTGTTGAAAAGTTCACCGTGGAATTCTCAATATGGGATCCCCCCATCCGGATTGAATTCTTCATTTGTGTTTGTCGGGCTGACCGCTTCAAATATGAGGATTGACTCGCCGGTCGGACAATCTGTCCGCCTCACTCCTTCTGAATGCTCTCACGTTCGGATCCTGCCTCATGACTGAAACACACAATACTGCTGAAGCAGCGGTTGAAGGCCATGCATCCTGCTGTCAGGGAGGCACTGCCTGTGGCCCGGGCGATACGCCACGTCGCGGCCTGCTGATCCAGGGACTGACGGCATTGATCAGTACGGCCCTGCTGGCGATACCGGCAACTCTGGGCGGTTTGTTTTTTCTGGATCCGATTCTGCGAAAGAAGCAGGCGGCGGGCGGAGCGGGCGGCGCGGGAGCTCGCAAGGACGAGCAGGGCTTTCTGCGTCTGGACGTGAACCGTGAAGCGATCCCCGCCGACGGGACTCCCGTGTCCATCACGGTCTACGATGACATTGAAGATGCCTGGAATCGATTTCGGAATGTTCCAGTGGGAAGCATCTGGCTGCGGAAGGTCGGCGATGGTCCGATTCTGGCATTCAGCTCGGTCTGTCCGCACCTTGGCTGTTCGGTGAATTATCGTCGGGCTGAGAACGACTTTTTCTGTCCGTGTCACACCAGTGCCTTCGGCCTGGATGGCCGCAAGTCGAACGAGGTTCCTCCGCGCGACATGGACGCGCTGGAGGTTTCGATGCGAACAGAGGGTCGGGAGGATGCTGCGGGCAGCGAGATCTGGGTGAAATTCCAGAACTTCCGCCGTGCCACGGCTGAGAAGATTCCGGTCTGACGACGCAGGTCGTCCGGGTGTCAATTCTGGCTTGCCAATTCCCGCTGCGGTGACAGCGTTACTGAATCTCGGGGTCTGATGTGATGAATGCACTTCTGAGCTGGCTGGACAATCGTGTTGGCGTGAAGTCGCTTGTGCACGAGGCGTTGTATGAGCGAGTTCCTGGCGGAGCTCGCTGGCGTTACGTCTGGGGCAGTACGCTGGTCTTCACCTTTGCGGTGCAGGTGATCACGGGCTTCATGCTGTGGTCGGCCTACAGCCCCAGTACTCGCACGGCCTGGGAGAGCGTGTATTACATCCAGCACGAGATGTTTCTGGGGTATGTGATTCGCGGGCTGCATCATTATTCAGCGCAGGCCATGGTGGTGCTGATGGCGATTCACCTGATGCAGGTCGTGATTGACGGCGCCTATAAGGCTCCGCGGGAAATCAATTTCTGGCTGGGCATAGTGCTGATGATGATTGTGCTGGGGTTGTCGCTGACGGGCTACCTGCTGCCGTGGGACCAGAAGGGTTACTACGCAACGCAGGTGACCACCAATATCATGAGTGCGACTCCGGTGGTGGGTGCCGAGGTGCAGATTCTGGCGCAGGGCGGGCGTGACTATGGTCACCTGACGCTGACTCGTTTCTTTGCGATGCATGCAGGTATTCTGCCGGCGATGCTGGTGGGCTTTCTGGCTCTGCACATCTATGTCTTTCGTCGGCATGGATTGACCGTGCATGATCCAAAGCACGCTCCGGATACCACCTTCTGGCCGGATCAGGTGCTGAAGGATGCGGTTGCCTGCCTGGCAGTGCTGGCGACGGTGCTGATCCTGGCCGTGCTGCGGCCCGCCGAACTGAGTGCTCCTGCTGACCCTGCGGTGAAGTTCGACGCAGCGCGTCCTGAGTGGTACTTTTTGTTTCTGTTCCGTTTCCTGCGGTTCCATGCTGTGGAGGCTCTGGGTCTGACCTTTGGTGCGATCATTGTTCCCGGTGTGATTATGGGCATCATTGCTGTGATGCCGCTGACCGAGCGTCTGCTGGGGCGTTTTGGGCATCTGGTCAACAAGGGCTTTATGTGGCTGCTGGCGCTCGGCGTGCTGGCCCTGACAGTGCTGGCGTTTTACGAGGATGCGAATGATCGTGGTCACCAGGCTGCTCTGGCCGAGGCTCACCGGGATGCCGGTCGGGCGATTGAGCTGGCAAAAGGTCCGGACAAGATTCCTGTGGAAGGTGCAGTGACGCTGCTGCGGCAGGATCCGTTTACGCAGGGCCCTCGCCTGTTCGCACAGCACTGTGCCAGCTGTCACCGCTGGAATGGTCATGACGGTCGCGGTTCGCTGATCACGGATGCGCTGCAGCCGGGACAGTCGGGCGCCCCCCCGATGACTCCGCCGACAGCCGCCGACCTCGGCAACTTCGGCAGTCGTGAATGGATGCGGGCGATTGTACTGGATTACTCCAACCACTTCCGCTGGCTGAAGAACGCCGGCTGGTATGCGGAAGCCCGGCAGAAGACGGCAGCGGGCGAGTCCGTCGATTTCGTGGATCCGGATGGTTCAGAAATGGCGAACTGGACTGCGGACAATACAGAGTCGCTGAAGTCCGCGGAGAATGCGGACAATGTGACGGCACTGGTGGAGTTTCTGGCGGCGGAAGCCGGACATGCTCAGACGCAGTACGATGCGGCACTGGTGCAGAAGGGCAGGGGACTGGCAACAGAAGGCAGCTGGGCCGGGGCACTGAGCGGGACATCGTGTGCATCCTGTCACGAGACGATCGGTCAGGACTTCCCGACTGCTCCGGATGATTCCAGCGCCAGCGGTTATCCGATCATGGCGAAGTACGGATCTGCAGCGTGGCTGAAGGATTTCATTCGAAATCCCGGCGCGGCCCGGCACTACGGTGCGAAGAACCGGATGCCGGCATATGCTCCGCAGCAGCTTTCCGACACCGATCTGGATTTGCTGGTACGGTGGATGACGAAGTCATATGCAGCTTCGACAGTGCCGGACTATCCCAGCCAGCTGGAGGCATTGAATGCGGCTATGGGCGGCAGCACAACCGCGGCTCCGGCAGCAGCAGACAAGTCTGAGGCAAAGACGGAAGAGACTGCTCCGAAGGCGGAAGAGCCAAAGGCCCAGTGATTGCGGCAGCTCGAGGTGGCATCTGAACTTCGTGGGCGTTTTTCATGGCAGCATCGCGGCACAGTGTGATGCATGGCACTGCTGAGCGCTGGGGTCATTTTCTGCTTTCAACTTTCTCGGTTCTGCTCTCTATGGCAGGGAGGCCATTGCCCCCTCACCCCCTGGAAGCTGGTTGTGCTGAGCCACGGACGAGCGCGGATGAGGGATGGTTTTTGAGCCACGGATGAACACGGATTTTCACGGATGAACCGCAGGGGGTCGTGGGTGATTTTCTCCTTTCTACTTTCTCTGATCTCCTTTCTCTGGCATGGATGCCATGGCCCCCTCACCCCCGACCCCTCTCCCCCGTTCCGGGGGCGAGGGGAGGATGTCGTGTTTTTAAGCTGCAGTGGAAATCGCGCATAGCACCCCTCGCCCCTGAAAGGCATTGGTATCTACACATCACCCGAAGTCAAAAGAAGGCAGGAGGTCTGCCATCTGCTTTAGCCGCGATAACGGGATCTGCTCGAGGGTAGCCAGAGTTGATAATAAGATGTGTACCCCGGCAAGCAGCGCAGGCGC
>SXGQ01209467.1_pt1 | contig 14871 bp, 13 predicted proteins | sample 3178371 | NCBI WGS metagenome assembly SXGQ01 (sample SAMN11356859, study PRJNA531348) | freshwater metagenome | isolation source: freshwater sample F1-20 | place: China: Fuxian Lake, Yuxi | collected 2017-12-25
GCTCGCCGGCCTGCCGCGCGACGTCATCAAGCGCGCCGGCGAACTCCTCGAATCGCTCAGCGTCTCCCACGAAGGCTCCACCCCGGCGGCCGCAACCCCCGCGCCACCCGCCGCCTCCCACCTCGCCGACGGCCAGCTCCCCCTCTTCCGCGAGTTCCTGCCGCACCCGGCGATCGAGGAGCTCAAGAAGCTGGACCTCGACCACCTCACGCCGATGCAGGCCTTCGACCGCCTGCGCGAACTGCGCACCCGCGTCCACGAAACCCAGCGGTAGCACGGTTTGCCAGCATGGAACCCCGACCGTGAGGGAGGGGGTCGGAGCTCTCGAACTCCCCCGCCGCCCGCACGTACTCCTCACATGCAGCCGCTCCACTGCCGCAAGTGCCGCTACCTGCCCGACGGACTCACCACCGGCACCTGCCCCGAGTGCGCAACCACATTCACGCCTGGCGACCCGGACACGACCGCCGAGAGCTGGTACGCCTCGCCGCGCATCAGGCGCTGGATGAACCCGCCGGGCCTTCCGTTGCTCCTCATGACCGCGATCGCTGTCATCGGCGGCATCAAGATGCTGAGCGCGCCCGGCGGTGGCCACATACTCCTGTGGATCGCGGCGGCGCTGTTTGCACTGTTTGTGGCCGCAGCCTGGATGCTCCGCTTCGCGATCGCTGTATTGTTGCAATGGAGCCGCCGAGGGCCGAGTGGCTGCATCCGGCGCTGCTGGAAACGCTGGGCGATCACCCCCGCCCTCTTCGCATTCGTGCTGGCGCTCGGCGCAACCGATGTCCTGCACCGTGTTCGCTTCGAGTTGAGCCGCCCCCATCTCATCGCCGCGGCAGGCACTGTCTCGTCGCAACGCAACGTCAACCGCACCATCGGCCTGTATCACATCGGCACCATCGAGCAACTCCCCGATGGCTCCACCGCGTTCTGGCTGCCGCGCTACGGATTCATAGAAGCGATCTCGCTGATCCACGCCCCCGGCATCACACCGGCATCACAGTTCCCCCACTTCTACGAGCCAATCGCGCCGGATTGGTACATCCTGACCGAGCAATTCTGAAGAGCCCCGAGCATCAGCGAGCGGAACACCACTACAAGCAGCCCCACGCCCCGCACCACCCCAAAGGGGCGCCGGAATGTAGCCACGGGTGAAGGTCGCCACCGGAGACCGCAACCCGTGGAACACGGCCGCGACATCCAGACTGCCCCGGTGGGGGCAGAGGAAATCATCACCAATCCATCATCACCGGCAACACGTGCTTCATCGCAAAGTCCACCTGTCGACGGAAACAATCGAACGTGACACGCGCCGCAGCCTCAAAACGCGTGCATTGCGCGGCCTCATTGAACCATGCCTCTCGGTCCGTATCCACAACCTTCCATGTGCAGGCATTCAAGTCGCGCAGCGCCCGATCAAGGCCACCCACCGACGCCACCACACGCTGCTCGCCGCCGGGCATCGGCATCAACAGCGGCTCGGCGAGCGCCACCGGTACCCACGCCTGCGCATCGTACAACGACGCGAATCGGGCTCCCGGTCCCGACACATGCTCGTACGCGGGGTCGGCGGCCCAGTCTTCGGGCGTGATCTGCCGCGGCATCAGTTCCGGAGCCTCCTGATAGGCGGCCCACAGCATGAGCGCTCCGTAACCCTCGCGCGTCAGCGACGCCGTCGCGTGCGGCTGCGCCACGTCCTCCTTCCAGCCGCCGAACTCCACCCCCTGCTTGCGCATCGCGCGGCCCATGCCCATCCGCCAGTCCTGGATGACACGGTGCGCTTCACCGTACGACAGTCCTTTCATGGGAAATGCGCCGTGCGGCGACACCACGTTCATCGGTGGCCCGCCCATCGCGGCAATCGCCTGCTGCTGCGCGGTCTCCCACCTCCGGGTGTAGTAACGGGTCAGCGTGCCGACGTACAGATCGATGCCCATGAGCCACATCGTACCGCACGGCGCCACGGCTCAATCTTGTCAGACCAGCGCACAACACCCCCCTACACCAACCCATCCTCCCCCTCCCCAACCTCCTCCCACGTCGCATCAGGAATGCTGCTGAACGCGATCCGGCTCGGCGCTGAGCTCCGCGCCTGGTGCATGCTCCCCAGGTACACCGCGTTCTTCCCGTACTTCGCGTTCACCGTGTCCATCGCCTTCGACAGCTCCGCGCGCTCCCGCGCCTCGGCGAACAGATTCAGCGTCGAACTCGACCGTGGCACCAGATCCTCGAGCGTCACCGACACCCGCAGCGGCGTCACCCCCACCGCCGCCCCTTCGCGGACCCACCCCTCGTACCCCGCCCACATTCCCGTCAAGAGCTCTACCAGCGTGATCGTGTCGTCGCAGTCGGGGAAGCTCACGCCGTCGCCCCACGTGCGGCTCGTCCGGCCACCGTCCGGGCCGCGATCACCGACGTGCCGCACGGACACGCTCAATCGCCGCGGCACATACCCCAGGCTCCGCGCCCGCGTCGCCGCCTTCATGAGCAGCCGGATCGCCACCGCCCGCGAGCCCTCGCCGCTGCGCAGCTCGGGGGCGAGGACGTGCTGGTGCCCGATGGTGCGCCGGATCGTCGCACGCTCGTGCATGTCCTCGCCGCGGAGCGCCTCGTACCACCACCGACCCAGCACGCTCTCCCACATCCGCTCCATCTCAACGGCGCTTCGGGCGTACAAGTCGGCCATCGTCGACACGCCGTGCCGCGCCAGCCGCTGCGCCATCCGAGGCCCCACCCCCGAGAGCTCCCGCACATCCAGACCCAGCAGCCGCTCCGGCAGCTCGTGCTTCTCGATGATCACCAGCCCGTCGGGCTTCATCATGTCGCTCGCCAGCTTCGCCAGGATCCGGTTGGGCGCCACGCCGATCGAGCAGCGCATGCACACCCCGACGCGCTCGGCGATCGCCCGCTTCACCGCCAGCGCCAGCCGCTCGGCCTCGCCCCGCTCGCGCTGCTTGCCGAGCAGCCGGCAACTGAACTCGTCGATCGAGTGGACCGCGTGTACCGGCAGAACCGTCTCCGCCGCCTCCAGCACCCGGTGGTGCATCCGCACGTACTCACCAGTCCGGCTCATCACGAACGTGATCCCCGGGCACAGCCGCTTGGCATCCCCCACGCGCGTCCCCGTCCGCACGCCGAAGGCCTTGGCCTCGTAGCTCGCGGCGATGCAGCTCGTCGAGTCCGTCAGCACCGGGATCACCGCCACCGGCCTGCCGCGCAGCTCGGGGTGCAACTGCTGCTCCACCGAAGCGAAGTAGCTGTTGAGGTCGACAAACATCGTCGTCAGCGTGCCCATAAGCCCGGCTCTCACACCCTCTCTCACACAACCCTAGCGCCCGCGCCCCCCCTCCGTCGCTCCGTCGCCTACCCTCCTATCGCCTCACCCCGTCCTATGTGCTGCTCTGCTGTTCTGCTGCTCTTTGGAACCCCCCATGCACACACCCAACCGCCCCGTCACCCCCACCACCCTCGCCCACTACACCACCCTCGGCCGCTCGGGCCTCCGCGTCTCGCCGCTGTGCCTTGGTGCCATGACCTTCGGCCTGGAGTGGGGCTTTGGCTCCACCCCCGAAGACTCCGCCCGCATCATCGATCGCTACCTCGATCAGGGCGGCAACTTCATCGACGGCGCGAACATCTACACCAAAGGTCACTCAGAAAAGATCATCGGCGACCACCTCGGACGCCATCCCGCCAAACGCGACCGCATCGTCATCGCCACCAAGTTCTGCGGCTCGATGCACCCGGGCGACCCCAACTCCGGCGGCGCCCACCGCAAGGGCATCATGAACGCCTGCGAGCACTCCCTCCGCCGCCTCCAGACCGACTCCATCGACCTCTACCTCATGCACTTCTGGGACCCCTTCACCCCCATCGAGGAAACCGTCCGCGCGCTCGACGACCTCGTCCGCGCCGGCAAGGGGCGCTACATCGGCTTCAGCGACACCCCCGCGTGGAAGTGCGCCCAGGCCCAGCTCTTCGCCCAGCAGCACGGCCTCACGACCCTCTGCGCCCTGCAGATCGAATACTCCCTGATCGAGCGCACCGTCGAGGGCGAACTGGTCCCCATGGCCCTCGAGATGGGCCTGGGCATCACCCCCTGGTCCCCCCTCAAGGGCGGCGCGCTCTCCGGCAAGTACCGGCGCGACAACGCCGGACAGGTCGACTCCGCTCGCGGCGAGTGGATCACCCGCTCCCTCAACGACCGCACCTACGGCATCATCGACGCATTGGTCGCCGTGGCGCACGAAGCCCGCTGCACCCCCGCCGAAGCGGCCCTGGCGTGGCTCCGCGCCAAGCCCGGCGTCGGCTCCACCATCATCGGGGCCCGCACCGTCGAGCAGCTCGACCAGAACATCGCATCCCTCCGCGTCGCCCTCACCCCCGAGCACATCACCCGCCTCGACGATGCCAGCAAGCCCCAGCTCAACTTCCCCTACGACTTCCTCCGCCACGCCGCATCCAAAACCATGATGAACGGCACCACCATCAACGGCGTCCCCTCCGAGCCCTGGCCCCTCTCGCCGCAGAACGAAGCGGAACACTGGTGAGACGTATCGACAGCCTCAGCCGGGTGTCCAGTGTCCAGTTGGATCGTCCGACGGTCAGCGAAGTCACGCCGACCGCGCGAACTCCTCGCAACCCGGACCTGCGCCGAGCATCTCAATGGGGCAAACGCTTCCTTGACGACCCCGGAGACGAACGATGACGAACCTCTTCCGCATCACCGCCACCGCCATACTGGCACTGGCTGCCATTGCCGCGCCCCTGCAAGCCCAGTCAAGCACGCGGAGCGCCGACCAGTACAACATCACGAAGGCCCGATTGGCCATCGACGGCTACGACCCCGTCGCCTACTTTCCCGAGGGCGGCGGCAAGCCCGCCAAGGGCGACAAAAAGTTCACGCTCGCACACGAAGGCGTCGAGTATCGCTTCACCAGCGATGCCAACCGCCAGCTCTTCATCGCCAACCCCGCGAAATACGAACCCGCCCACGGCGGCTGGTGCTCGTACGCCATGGCAGACTCGGGCAAGAAGGTCGAGATCGACCCGAAGTCGTTTGTCATCAAGGATGGGCGCCTGTTCTTGTTCTACAAGGACATCTTCAACGACACCCGTGCCTCGTGGCTCAAGAACGAGTCCGAGTTGACCACCCGCGCCGATGCCAACTGGCGGAAGGTGTCCAACGAAGAACCTCGCGCACCGGCCACCGCACCCGCCTCCCTCCGGAGCAGGCTCGACGACCGTCGACGCGAGTTCGAGAAGAACGCCACCCCCCAGACCGTCAAGATCTACAACGACGGCGTACAGACCCTCACCGACTCGGGCATCGCCGACCGGGCACTGGGTGTTGGGGCGAGCGCTCCCGACTTCCAGCTCACCGACCAGTCCGGCAACACCGTACGACTCTCGGAACTGCTCCGCGAAGGCCCCGTGGTCCTGACGTGGTACCGCGGCGGATGGTGCCCCTACTGCAACATCCAGCTTGCGGCGTACCAGGAGGCCCTGCCGCAGATCAAGGCCGCCGGCGCCCAACTCGCGGCCATCACCCCCGAGCTCCCGGACAAGTCGATCTCGACCGCCGAGAAGAACGCACTGGGATTCAAAGTCCTCAGCGACGCCGGAAATGCTGTTGCCCGTCAGTACGGCCTCTCCTATCGCCTCCCCGAACCCGTGATCGAGAGCTTCAAGGGTCGCCTCGATATCCCAGGCTCCAACGGCGACAACTCCTGGACCCTCCCTCTCACCGCCACCTATGTGATCGAACCCGGTGGGCGCATCACGTGGGCCTTCGTCGACACGGATTACCGCAAACGTGCCGAGCCCGCCGACATCGTGAAAGCGCTCGAGTCGATCACATCGACCCGGTGACCGCACGCGATCCGCCGCCCGCGCAGACATCGGGACAGCAGCCCTCGCACCCCCTACCATCACCACCCATGCTCACCGCCCAGTCCGTCCGCCACGCCGCATCCAAAACCATGATGAACGGCACCACCATCAACGGCGTCCCCTCGGAGCCCTGGCCCCTCTCGCCGCAGAACGACGCCGAACACTGGTAGTCTGACTTCCAGCCCGGCCCCCACCGGGCCGGAGTCCTCCGCATGAGCCCCCACCACCTCCCGGCGCTCATCCTCGCCCTCATCGGCGCGGCCCTCCTCCTCCGCTGGCTCATCGGCGACCGATCCCGAGGCCGCCGACGCTGCCCCAAGTGCTGGTACGACATGGCAGGCATCGACACGCTCGCCTGCCCCGAGTGCGGCCGCACTGCGCGCTCCGAGCGTGCCCTATACCGCAGTCGCAGGAGGCCGCGCCGGCTGCTCGTCGGCATCGCGGCCGCGGCGCTCACGGTGTACGCAGCAACCACGGCCCAGACCCGGCGCGGCGAGGGCTGGACCAGGTACGTCCCGACAACAGCGTGGCTCCTACTGGAGCGGAAGGTGACCAGAGGCAGCCCGCTCGACCAGCGCCTGCGCGAGCAAGCCATGTGGCGCTGGCAGGCGCAAGTCGCCCTGCGCAAGAACATCGAGTTGACGCCTGACGACTGGCGGTCGCTCATCACCTATCACTCACCGTGGCCGGCTGGAGTGCCGTTGACTCTGTCCCCTGCATCACAGCGCATCGCAGTGAGACGAACGCTACGCATGTCGGTCGCAGACGGCTTCGAGGTCGTGATGTGCAACCCCGCAACAGGACAACCAGCCTACCCCTACTTCCAGGACACATCGCAACCGCCCCGCATCTGGCACAACCACACCGTGACGAAAGGCTGGCACTCGCCGACTCCGCCGATCACCCTGAACGAAAATGATGCATCATTCGAGGTCGATCTCGGGCTGTCCACCGGCTGGAAGGGCAGCCGGATCATCGTGTACAAACACCGGCTCACGTACCCGATCGTTGTCAAGCCTTCGATTCACGAAGTCATCCATCCTGTCGACCGACCCGCCCTGACCGAACAACTGAGTAGTTCGATACGACTCGAGGTATTCCACTGGCCCTCGCCCACAAGCAGCCCGAATGGCCAGACGTCTTTCATCACCCCGAGGCTCCAGCTTGACAGGCACGATGGCCTGACCAACATCGCCCTCGGGCTCCATCTTGAGTTCATCCGAGATCAACACGTCATGGGCACGGCCCGCACCTTGTTTGCGATCCCCTGGCACGGCAGCTTTCCGTATCACGCGGGCGGCCTCATCCACATCGAAGGCGACTGGCACGCCGTCCTCGACGCCATGCTCGATCCCGAGGGCTGGACCGTCCGAGTTACCAGTGACCCCGAGATGGTCTTCACCGATGCGGAGCTGTTCCGACCTAACTACTGGCGTGGCGAGTTCACCGTCCCACTCGCCGATCTCGTCGATCCGATCCAGCCGTAGCCCCGCCGACGCCCTACCATCACCCCCATGCTCACCGCCCAGTACCTCCGCCAGAAGTTCGACGCCGCACTCCCCTACGACCGCTACGTCGCCACAGGCACGCCGCCCCAGCAGCAATCCTGGGGCCGCATCTACAACCAGTGCCGCCTCACCCCCGCGCAGACCGCGCTCGTGCAGTCCTTCACGCGCCGCATGCCCGTGCTGGTCTCCTCCGGCACATGGTGCGGCGACTGCGTCCAGCAATGCCCCCTGATGCAGCGCATCGCCGAAGCATCATCTCCCCCTCCCCTTGGGAGGGGGCCGGGGGGAGGGACACCCGCAGGCACGAACAACTCTCCCCCCTCGATCGACCTCCGCTTCCTCGACCGCGACGAGCACAAAGACCTCACCGACCAGATCCAGATCTGCGCCGGCAGCCGCGTCCCCACCGTCATCTTCATGGCCGAAGACTTCGAGTTCTGCGGCATCGCGGGCGACAAGTCACTCGCCCGCTTCCGCGCCCTCGCCTCACGCCAGCTCGGAGCCTCATGCCCCCTCCCCGGCGCCCCCGTCGACGATGACGAACTGGCCGCCACCCTTCAGGACTGGCTCAACGACTTCGAGCGCATCCACCTGATGCTCCGCCTCAGCGGCCGCCTGCGCCAGAAGCACGGCGACTAAGCCCACGCTGCCCTTCGTCGCTACGCCCCTCCGTCGCTCCGTCGTTACCCTCTCCCCATGCCCACCATCGCCATCCTCGGCGCGACAGGCATGCTCGCCCGACCCGTCATCCGGCGCCTGGTTGAGCGCGGCATCACCGTCCGCGCACTCTCGCGCAACGCCGACAAGGCCCGCCGACTGCTCCCACCCGCCTGCGATTGCCGCACCGCCGACCTCACCAGCGCCGACTCCATCGCCCGCGCGATCGACGGCTGCGATGTGTTGCACATCAACCTGTCCAACCCGCAATCGCCCCGCGCCCCCGACCCGGACCTCGTCGGCACCGGGAACGCCGTCATCGCCGCCAGAGTGGCGGGCGTCACGCGACTGCTCCGAATCTCCGCGATCGGCGTCACGCCGGGCGACCCGTGGTGGGTCATCCAGCGCAAGGCGCAGGCCGACGCCGCCGTCACCGAATCGGGCATCCCCTTCACCATCTTCCGCCCGAGCTGGTTCATGGAGTCGCTGCCGCTCTTCCTCGTCGGCCCGCTCCTGCTGCACATGCACACGCCCATGACGACATGGTGGATCGCCGGCGACGACTACGCGCGGCAGTTCGTCGCCGCGCTCGACAACCCCGCCGCACACAACCGCGTCTACGACATCCAGGGCCCGACGCCGCTCACCATGCGCGACGCGATCCGACAGTTCGCCGCCGCATGGCGGCCGCGCCCGTTCATTGTTCCGATGCCCGCTGTCGCTCGTCGCACCATGGCCGTCGCCATCACCCCCCTCCGCTACCTGACCGACCTCATGGACTACTACCGTCGCGCCGAGATGTCCTTCACTGCCCAACCCGCATGGGACGACCTCGGCCGCCCGACCATGACGATCGCCGACTACGCACGCGCTGCGCGAGCAAGCAACCATGTGCCGCGCAAGGAGCGAAACGCCGTGCACACCCATCCTTAACAATCGCACCCCCCACCCGTCATCCCAACCAATGGACTGGCCCCGGACCTGCGCACCGCCGCCATCGCTCACCTTGGCTATTGCCATGTCTTAAACTGACAGTAGAGTAAGAAATGACCCACGCCCAAGGTCGCGGGTGTGGCTGCGAGATCGGAGACTCGGCCATGAGATCCGCCCACAACGTCGTCTGTGCCGCAATGCTCGCGGCGTGTGCCGCCGGTGTCCACGCCGGGTCCGCCTGCGACCAGTGGTCGCCCCTGAGTAGCGGCGCCAACGCCAGTGTCCTGGCCTTGGCCCTCTGGGATCCCGACGGCGACGGCCCGCTCGCACGCCAGCTCATCGCCGGCGGCAACTTTACATCGATCGGCGGAGTCACGGCGAACCGCCTCGCGCGCTGGGACGGCTCGCAATGGCATGCCCTGGACCCCGGCCTTGAGAGCGGCAGCATCCTCGCCCTCACGACGTGGGATCCCGATGGAGACGGGCCGCTCACAGAGCAGTTAATCGTCGGGGGCAACTTCGTCACCGCCGGCGGCATCACGGTCAACGACATCGCTCGATTCGACGGCACGGCCTTCCATGCGCTTGGTGGCGGCGTGACTCCGCTCGTGATCACCACCGAGGTTCAGGCACTCACCACGTGGGACCCCGACGCGGATGGACCCGCTGCACCGCAACTCGTCATCGGCGGCCAGTTCCTCGGCGGCGTCGACGCAGTTCCCGGCACTGATTGCATCGCTCGCTGGGACGGTTCGCAGTGGCACGCTCTGGGATCAGGATTCGCATCAACGGTCCGCGCGCTGGGCTCCATCGATCCCGACGGTGCCGGGCCGCTGCTGCCTCGACTGGTCGCCGCCGGCCACTTCTCCGGCTACCTCCGCCAGTGGGATGGTTCCGGTTGGTCGCCAGTCGGCATGGATCCCGACTTCCTTGTCGAGACCCTCACGGTCCACGACCCCGACGGCCCGGGCCCCGCGGCACCCAGCATCTACATCGGCGGCTTGTTCGAGGCCGTCGGCGCGACCGCGGCCCACCACGTCGCACGGTGGGATGGCGCGGCCTGGTCGGCGCTCGGCGCCGGGCTCGAAGGGCGTCCGATTCAGCTTCGCTTCTGGGATCCAGACGGCGCAGGCCCGGAGCCCGAACGCCTCGTCGCTGGCATGTTCTTCGCCAACAACGCGCAACTGCCCGCTGAGCCGCGCATCGCAGTTTGGGATGGTGCCCAGTGGCAGCCCTTTGGAGACGGACTTCAGGGCACCGTCAACGCACTCGAAACCTGGGATCCCGACGGGCGATCACCCGCCGGAGTCAGCCTGTACGCCGGCGGCGTCTTCACAGCGTCGGGCGCGATCGTGGTGAACCGCATCGCAGAGTGGGCCCCATGCGCGCCACCCCCCGCCTGCCCCGGCGACGCGAACGGAGATAACGCCGTCAACGGCGCCGATCTGTCCGTCCTGCTCGGGTCGTTCAATCAGCAGACCCAACCCGGCACCGGAGCGGACTTCAACGGCGACGGCGTCGTCAACGGCGCCGACCTCAGCGTGCTGCTCTCCAACTTCAGCACCACGTGCGTCTGAGCCGCATCGGGCGGTCCACCAACAAAAACAGGGCGGCCCCTGCCGCCCTGTGAAGTTCAATCAACCTGCCACGTCAGCGCTCAGCGCCGACGCCGCGCCGACGCCAGGACACCCAGCCCCATCACCAGCCCCGCGCCGGGCGCCGGAATCAGGTTGACGTACTGCGCATCCACGCCGCTGACGATCTGGGTGAACGTGTAGTTCGGCCCCGCGCCGACGGTCTTGTAGACGCCGTTGCTCGCCGTCACGAGGTAGTTGCCGTCGTCCAGCAGATACGCCCCGCGCGGCACGAGCTCGCCGAAGGCCTGCTTGGCCACCTCGGTGTCAATGTACGTCCGCAGCGACCCATCGGCATTGAAGTGGTACACGCCTTCCACACCCGGCGTCGAGATGCTCGACACCACCAGCACGCTGCCATCGTCCAGCCTCGATACCTGCTGCGGGAACACGATCCCCGTCGCGAACGCGCCAAGGAACGCGCCGCTGGTCGACCACCGTTCCAGGTTGTTGGTCGTGCTGTTCGTAATCAGCAGATCCCCCTGGAAGGGCTCGGCATCGAAGGTACTCACCGTGTTGCCCGTGGAGAAGAAGCTCGCGGGGTTCCCCGCCATGTCGAACACCGCCACGCCGCGATTGGCCTGCGTGCTCGGGAACACCGACAGATACACCTTGCTCCCGTCGAACCCCATGCCGCGCAGGTTGTCCAGCACGCCGCCGTTGGGATGCGCCGTCACGCTGCCAAGGAAGTTCCGATCAAGGTCAAAGCGGTGGATGGCGTCCACCACCTGATCCGACACCCAGATCTCGTTCCCGACCCGCAGCGCCTCCTTGGGCGTCGTGAAGGTGAACGGCGCCCCCAGGTCGGTGATCCAGTTCAGATCCACCACCGAGCCGTCCACCGCGCTGAACAGCATCACCCGGTCGCCGACGCCGCTGTCGGTGATCATCAGGAAACTCGCCGATGCCGCCGAACCGGCGGCCCCGATCAACGAGACAGCCACAGCCAGTCTCATGCGCATGTTTCAGCCTCCCTTTCAGCCGGGCCGACAATCCGATCCGACCAATCCGACCCGACATCCGCGGCCCTCTGCTCGTGGCCGCGGACGTCTCCCCGCTTCACGCTACCCAGCGACCCCCGACGCCGGAACCCCGGATGTGCGAACTTCAGCCATCAATATCCTGATATGAAACTCCGTCACAAACACATCCGCCCACACAGCAACCATTCCCGTCTAGCCGCCATCCCAACCACCCTCCACCTCACGCGCATACCATCACCCCTTCGTCGCTCCCCCTCCGTCGCTCCGTCGCTTCCCCCCCACCCACCATGTCATCACCAACCGATTACATCCTCGGCACCGACCCCGAAGAACTCGCACGCCTGGGCCTCCAGGCCCGCCTCTGGTCCGACGCCAGCGTCGCACTGTGGAAACGCGCGGGTTTCCGGCCCGGGCAGACCATCCTCGACGCCGGCTGCGGCCCGGGCTTCGCAGCCCGCGACCTCGCCGGGCTCCTCGGACCCGCCGGGCGCGTTATCGCCGTCGACGAATCCCCCACGTTCCTCAACTACCTCAACGCCAACTCCGCTTCCGGCGGCGCCCATCTCGCGCCCATCACCACCGTGCACGCCGACGTGCACGACATGGCCATCGAGCCCGCATCAGTCGACGGCGCTTACTCGCGCTGGGTGCTCTGCTTCGTCAAAGACCCCCAGACCGTCGTTGATCGCATCGCCCGCGCGCTCAAACCGGGCGCATCCCTCGCCGTGCAGGACTACATCAACTACCGCGCCATGACCTGGGGGCCCGGCAGCAGCACCTGCACCCGGGTCGTCGAAGCCACAGCCAAGAGCTGGGAGCTCCGCGGCGGCGACCCGGCCGTGGGCCTCCGCCTGCCATCGCTCATGCAACGCAGCGGCCTGCGCATCCGGGAGGTGCGCTCCCTGGTCCGCGTCGCCACGCCGCGCGATGCCCTGTGGGCGTGGCCCGACAGCTTCTTCCGGATCTTCGTCCCCAAGCTCGTCGCCCAGGGGTTCCTCACTCCGGCCGATCAGCACGCCTGGCTCACCGAGTGGGAGGCCCTCTCCGCTGACCCGACTTCCGTCTTCAACGCTCCCAACATGGTCGAGGTCATCGCGGAAAAGCCCGGCTGACGCCCCTCCGGCCCTCCGCCCGACCCTGGGGGAAGCTGGCCCACCCAAAAGTAGAGGTGCTTCGGAATCGGACATCCGATCCCGCTCTGGCTCCGAACCAAGGGCATGTGGGCCGCAAAACCCCCATCCACGCGTCGGAAACCGGGTCCGGACCGGCCCTCAGGGGCTCCGGACGTCATTGGGCACGCGAAGGCTGGGGGATTGGATAAACCTTTACGACAACATTTCCTTGCCCGCCTCAGTCCGTCGGGTACCCTAGTGTCGGGAAGTTACGCGTCGCAACCACGCTTGTTCGGGTGGGTAGTGATGCCGCCGTCGGTCCGCACATCGACGGGCATTGGGAACAGCGTTCAGGAGGAGCTTTGAGAGATGATGAAGAAGACCGCTATCGTTCGGTTGGCCACGGCTGCCGTCTTGGCCACCGCCGGATCCGCTTCCGCAGGTATCAACAACTACGCCCCGGGCAGCGTCGTGTTCACCGACACGCTCGGTGACCGCATCGGCGCCGTAAACGTCGGCCTGGGACTCCCCAACGCCACGTTCCTGCACACCCTCGTCGGCGCTCCGGCGACCGACTACCTCCCCGCTCAGCTCACGCTGGCTGGTGACGGCAACTGGTACGTCAACGAGGGCTCGTTCAGCGTGAACCGCCCCGGCCGCGTCATTCAGATTCAGGACCTCTTCGGCACGCCGATCGAGAGCAACTTCGACGCCGGCATCCCCGGCGACCCCGGCAGCGTGCTCGACAACCCCGTCGGCATCCACTGGGACAACGCCCGCCAGCGCCTCTGGGTCGTTGACAACCCCGGCGTCGCCCCCAACCCCGGCAAGGCTGACAACCTCTTCAACTACACCCTCGCCGGCGTCCGCCAGACCTCCTTCACCGAGCCCGCCAACAACCCCGGCTTTGCCTTCTACCAGGACGGCCAGCGCCTCGTCCCCGATCGCAACACCGGTGACTTCTTCGTCATCGCCACCAACGGCGGCGTCGCCGGCCAGGGCAACCCCAACACCGAGCGCGGCGTCGTGTGGCGCATGAGCGTCGACGGCGGCCTCAACGCCACCGAGTCCGTCTTCTTCGACTTCTCCAACTTCCTGCCCGCCGTCATCGGCGAGCCCCAGGGCATCGCCTCCGCCCTCAACGGCGACGGCTCGCAGGACCTCTTCGTCACCGACACCGTCTCCAACAGCATCGTCCGCCTGATCGTCAACTCCGACGGCACCTTCGGCGGTGCCTCCACGATCTTCAGCCAGCCCGGCATCGCCAACGGCCTCACCGAGATCGTCTACGACCCCTTCAACAACAAGCTCGTCTTCTCCTCCGAAGGCACCAGCGAGATCCTCCGCATCAACCGCGACGGCACCGGCCTCGAAACCCTCGCCACCGGCGTCAAGGTTCGCGGCCTCTACGTCATCCCGACCCCCGGCGCTGCGGGCATCCTCTCGCTCGCCGGCCTCGTCGCCCTCCGCCGCCGCCGCTGAACGGACTGATTGGGTTCCCCGGCTGACCCCAACGGCCAGCCGTGCCCGACACAAAGCTCCCCCCAACGACCCGCCACCTCGGCGGGTCGTTTTCTTTCACCGCACACCGGCAAACCCAACTCACGACCCCCAACCTCCCCCCGCCAACTGTCCATCCCCCGTCCCCCAGCGCGGTATCCTGATCCCCTCCTCCATTTTCGCTTTTCGTTTTTCGCTTTTCGCTTTGCTGGAGCCACCCATGCCCTCGATCACCATGCAGTCCGGCCGCCTGAGCGTTCCCGACAGCCCCACCATTCCCTTCATCGAGGGCGACGGCACCGGGCCAGACATCTGGCGCTCCAGCGTCCGCGTCTTTGATGCCGCCGTCGCCAAGGCCTACGCCGGCAAGCGCAAGATCCAGTGGCTCGAGGTCCTCGCCGGCGAGAAGGCCTTCAACAAGACCGGCGACTGGCTCCCCGAAGCGACCCTCGACGCCTTCCGCACCCACCTCGTCGGCATCAAGGGCCCCCTCACCACCCCCGTCGGCGGCGGCATCCGCTCCCTCAACGTCGCCCTCCGCCAGATCCTCGATCTCTACGTCTGCCTCCGACCCGTCCGCTGGTTTGCGGGTGTCCCCTCGCCCGTCAAGAAGCCCGGCGACTGCGACATGGTGATCTTCCGCGAGAACACC